>OGEP01004044.1_pt1 | contig 10118 bp, 5 predicted proteins | sample 1570721 | NCBI WGS metagenome assembly OGEP01 (sample SAMEA2582131, study PRJEB24529) | metagenome | biome: Human gut stool | place: China | collected 2011 | reverse complement strand
GAATCAGATTTCTTACTTGACAGATGGGTCGGTAGAATGTAGACTATAATTACAAAGAGTCTATGAAACATCGACTATGCCTTGCCGGGGGGGTAGGACAGGAGGGGCTTATGGGTGAGAATATCTACAGAATATTTGACGGTGTATGGAACTTAAGTCTGGTGGGAGGATACTGCGTGCTGCTGGTGATCCTCGCCAGACTTTTGTTGCAAAAAGCACCAAAATGGTGTTCCTATCTGTTATGGGGAATCGTGTTTGTGCGGTTGTGCTGTCCGATACTACCGGAGACAGGAATCAGTCTGATTCCGGACAAATTGCTGTCTGTGGGGACAGAGATGACGTCCGGGCAGCAGACAGTCGGTCCGGGCAGTCATGGTTATGCAGAGGCCAACGATACGCAGGACATCGGAGATGTCCTGCGGCGGGAGTACGATGCAGAGGAAGTACCGGACAGCCAGACGGCAGAAAAAACGATGGCTAGTGGAAATGACAATACTGTCATGAATGCTGACGGCACGCAGGATTTTTCCCTGGGAACTGCGAGAACAGAAAGTGAAGCTACGGTTGCAGGGGTGGCAGCCAGTGGAACAGATGCAGTGATTTCGGAAACATCTGCCGGAACGGGTACTGACGCCCGCGCATGGACATACCCGGTGTGGTTCCGTGTATTATCCATGGTATGGTTGGCAGGAATGCTTGGCTTCCTAGGATATCATGCTTATTCCTACCTGCGTATGCGTAACCGTATCCGCAGACCTGACAGCGGTGTCAGACAGGTGGAACCGGGGATCTGTGAGATTGACAGCGGGCATCTGTCCTTTGTCATGGGACTGATTCATCCGGTGATCTATCTCTCTTCGGGTCTGGATCAGGAGAGCAGAAACGTTGTGCTGTGCCACGAGAGAGTGCATTTACAGCGGAGGGATTACCTTTTCAAACCGGCAGCTCTGCTGATCTGCTGCGTGCACTGGTTCAACCCATTGGTGTGGCTGGCATTTTACCTTATGAACATGGACTGTGAGATGTCCTGCGATGAGAAAGTCGTAAAACTGCTCGGTGAAGAGAGTAAAAAGATTTATTCTTATACATTGTTGGAAGAGGCTTCCGGTGGGGAATGGAAGCGTTATCGGGGCGGATCTATCTGCGCACTTTTATCTTTTGGTGAAGACCATGTGAAGAACAGGATTCGTCATGTACTGGATTATCGCAGGCCGCCATTCTGGGTCATGATTGGCGCGGCAGCAGTGATCGTGGTACTGGCGGTGTGCCTGTGCAGCAATCCGGGGGGCAAGGCAGATATGACAGATGGCTCAGATCCCGACATCACGACAGAGATGGCAAACTACGGTGCAGAGACAGAACTGGAGGAAAACGGTGTGGGCAGCGTTGTGACCCCGGAAGAGTTTTCCGGCATAACGATTCACAACAGAGAAGAATTCGGCAACATTTTTTCTCTGAAAACCATAGAAACACAGCGTACTTTTCAATGGGATAACACAGCATATGATTTGGTGCGGGCAGAGAATAACGGAGATTATGTGTATGGGATATTCAAGGCTTTATTAGATGGAAATACTTCACAGGAATACAAGAAATACACTGATCCGGTGACCTCTGCGGTAGCGCTTCTGCATCTGGGGGAAGGAAGCGGAACCGTGACGGAGACACTTTACAAGGCAAAACAGCAGTTTAATTTCAGTGATACTCCGGGAGAAGGTTCTGTGGTTAATGTACGGTATACGTTTGCGGCAGACGCCTCTTTCATAGATATCCCCATGGTAATGGCAGAGGAGACACAGCATCTGTGGTTTTTATCCTTCGGGGATCTGAGCAGCAGTGGTGATCCGGACAAAACCTATGGACCGTTAGAGGGAGATATCTGCACACGGAATGTGTATGCGGAATATGAAATTAGTGACGCCGGGCAGTATCCATTCCCAGAAGGCAGTTATATCGGAGAAGACAACATCGGAGAAAGACAGCATATTCAGGTGTCTTCCTATGGAATCTATCTGATGGATGAGCAGGACAATTCTTTTGGTTGTATTCATGCAGAGCGGATTCCGGCGAAGGTTCCCGCGGATGTGACTTGTGTGCCGATAGCATACCGGACTTCAGAATCAGGAGTCTATAATGGGTATCGGGCGGACCGGGGACTGACGGATAATAGCGATATTAAGGTCTATTACCTGACAGATCCCGATGAGTTGCATTTTGGAACGGATGCCTGGATGCCTACGGTGTTACGGGAATACGACTTGGACACAGGTACCATAACCGACAGGGCACTGCCGGAGAATTTACAGATTGGGAATGGATTGTGGGTAGGTGAAGGCTACTACTATATAGAAAATAGCAGCAATCCGGCGATCACAATCCGACTGCCGTTGACCGGGGGTGACAGCTTGTATGGAAGCTATACAGCCGCTCGGGGAGCCGATACTCTGGCTTATCCGGGAGTTGTATTTGATGTGTCGAATCGAACGGACGATGAGACCTTTGCCCTGCTGGATCTGGATGGCGACGGGATATCGGAGAAAATCTCGATACATCCTGCGGAACCGGTAAAGGGATATTCTCTGGAGGAATATACGAAATATGTGAATATGGGATTAAGTGAAATGAATTGCTTTGACCTGAGAGATGCAGTGCTGGAAGTAAACGGTCAGACGACAGAGATTTATACGGAGAATATGAGCAATTCTATCTTCGCATTCAGCCCGGATGGGGAACAGATTCTGATCGCATTGTATGAAGATGGTCCCAGTGCGGATCCATTGACCAGGCTCTATCATTATGAAAATGGGAAACTGGTGGAGACCGGACAGATAAAACAGGATATTCGACGCATTCAAATCTCGCACGGGCAGATGCAGGTCCACGAACCCTATAATGTAATGACGATAGATTCTATCGAGAGAATCTATTATGTGACGAAAAACGGACATCTTCAGGAACTAACGCAGGAGGAGTATTGGTTGAGCGGCTATGCAGAGGTGGAACTTTTGCAGGATATGACGCTGTACCGTACACCGAATGGTGAGACCTTCATACTGCCGGCAGGAAGCAAGGTACGCATGACGAAGCTGGATGCAACGCAGAACTGGATCTGCCTGCAGGTGGAAGACAATACGCAGGGGTGGTTTCGTCTGGAAGCCGATATCAACTATGATGATTATTTTGGCGGATTAAATCACGCCGGTTAAAAAGGGAGGGGTCATATGATACAGCAGTTGAAATTTAGTCCGGTGGAAAATGTACTGACCGTGTTATTCGTAGTAGTAATCCTGGGATATTTATTGTATCTGCTTGATCGGTGCCTTCAGAATAAACAGAGAGGCAAACACACCGTGGGCAGGGCAACATTCGTCAGCAAAGAGCAGTCCACAGCGGTGGGGCAGCCGGTATACCTGGCAGGCAGCACGGTAAATTCCGGGATGACGGAGACAGAAAATGTCAAGAGTGTTATTTTTGAAAATCTGGAGAAACCGGGAGAACGGATCACGCTGGAAGTCTCTAACAGAATTTACAGAGAATTGCAGGAGGGTGACAGCGGACGCCTCTGCTACCGGGGTGGAAAATTAATAAGCTTCGGAGCGTTACAGAACAGGGATGACAGAGAGCGGAGCTTCCGCAGATAGGGAAGCAGAGAGCACAGGAGGGACTTTATGATGGAAGGCATCTATCGTTTGTTTGACAGTATATGGCGTCTCAGTCTGGTGGGAAGCTATTGTATTTTGTTGGTGATATTGGCCAGATTTTTACTGAAAAAAGCCCCGAAATGGTGTTCCTATCTGCTGTGGGGAATCGTATTTGTGCGGCTATGTTGTCCGGTGCTGCCGGGGACCAGGATCAGCCTGATTCCAGAGAGACTGCTGGCAGTAGGGACGGCGACAACCTCTGCACAGTTGACTGCCGGGAACAGTGCCGGATCAGTTGACAATGAGGGAGTTTATAATGGCAGCCTCCTTGGAGACAATACTGTGGATGCCGTGCTGTCCGGGGCGGATAATACGGAAAATCCGAATTCCGGGACTTTAGAAGCCGCCGGAAATAGGGAAGGTTCTGCACCGGCACTGGGACAGGATGGAAACGTAGAAGGCATGAATGAAATTGGAGATGACGGTGTCGGCGGAATTCAGGCACCGGGTAATGTTACGAATGCCTTGGATGATGGTTACCCGGTGGATAACCGGTATAATGCGGACGGATCTTTGCAAACTTTTCGTGGCCTTTCGATCGTATGGCTGTTGGGAATGATAGGATTTATGGGGTATCATGCCTTTTCCTACCTGCGTATGCGTAACCGGATTCGTAGACCTGACAGCGGTGTCAGACAGGTGGAACCGGGGATCTGCGAGATCGATGGAGGACATCTGTCCTTTGTCATGGGACTGGTGCATCCAGTGATCTATCTCTCTTCGGGTCTGGATCCGGAGAGCAGAAACGTTGTGTTATGCCACGAGAGAGTGCATCTGCAGCGCAGGGATTACCTTTTCAAACCGGCAGCTCTGCTGATCTGCTGTGTGCACTGGTTTAATCCGCTGGTGTGGCTGGCATTTTATCTGATGAACATGGACTGCGAGATGTCCTGTGATGAAAAAGTTGTGAAGCTTCTCGGGGAGGGGAGCAAGAAGATATATTCCTATACATTGCTGGAAGAGGCTTCCGGTGGGGAATGGAAACGCTATCGGGGCGGTTCCATCTGTGCCTTGCTTTCTTTTGGTGAAGATCATGTGAAGAACAGGATCCGCCATGTACTGGATTATCGCAAGCCGCCGTTCTGGGTCATGATTGGCGCGGCAGCAGTGATCGTGGTACTGGAGGTGTGTCTGTGCAGCAATCCCGGTGGAAGTGGGAACGGGGCAGGCACGGCGGATCGTGCAGATACAGACGACAGCGCAGGAGCAGAAATGGATGTAGACAGCAATGCGGAGACGAGTGGAAATATTGCGCAGTTTCCGGACAGCATCAAGACACCGGAAGATTTTGCAAAGGTAACGATTCATAGCAGAGAAGATTTTGCCGCTGTTTTTGATGTGGAAGCAATCGAAGAAAAGCATTCCTTTGCAGCGGATCAAGTGGCTTATGATCTGCTGGTTCGTGAAAACAATACGAATGCCGCGTATGCGATATTCAAAGCACTGGCGGAGGAACCTGCATCCGAGACTTATAGAAAATATACAGATCCGGTAACGGCAGCGGTGTCACTGTTGCACCTGGGTGATGGAAGCGGAGCCGTGACCGAGACGCTGTATCCGGCAGGGCGGCAATATCCTTATTATCGGGAGGACTCTGACCGGCCGGGAGAAGGCTCTGTGGTGAATGTACATTATACTTTTGCGGATGGATCTGCTGTAGATATTCCCATGGTCATGGCGGAGGAGATGACGCAGCTGTGGCTCTTGTCCTTTGGAGATCCGGGCAGTGCGGAGGACTTGGGATATGGTCCGCTCACCGGTGATATCTGTACCAGAATGGTCTATGGGGAGTACGAACTCCGACAACCGGACAGAGCGGTCTACAGGGGCTGGATGGACTGGTATCCTGTGGATGTCGGCAGTTATTCGGCCTATTACCCGCATGTACAGATTTCAAATTACGGGATCTATACCATGAGTGAACTTTGGGGAACGTCCGGCAGTGTATTTCGCTGCATTCAAGCGGAACGCATCATGGAAACGGGCTGGTATGACGTTACCTGTGAGCGGGGCGCATATGACACATCGGATGCCTATACACAGCTGCAAAAAGATCTGCCGGATGTGACGGAATGGAGCGGCGGCAAGGTCTATTATCTGACAGATCCCGATGAGGCGCATCTTATGACGGATGAGTGGATGCCGAGGGTACTTCGGGAGTTTGACATGAGTACCCATACTGTCACCGATACGGTTCTGCCGGTGGATTTGCAGCTCAACAGCGGCACGACGCTTCATGTTCATGACGGATATTATGACATTTACAATAGTAATCCATCCATAAGTATGCGGTTTGCACTTAGCGGGGCGGATAGCCAGCACTTCGAAAGAGCAGACATTCTGGCCTATCCGGGTGTGGTATTTGATGTATCGGAGCGGACAGAAACTGAGACATCGGCGCAGCTGGATCTGGATGGCGATGGTGTGCCGGAGAAGATTTCTCTGCATCCTGCGGAGCCGGTAACGGGATATTCTTTCGAGGAATATAAGATTTGTGTAAATTTGGGACTGGGTCAGATGAATTGCTATGACCTGCGGGATGCAGTGTTGGAGATAGACGGACAGACGATTGAGATTCCGGACAGCACGGGAAATATGAGCAATTCCATCTTCGCTTTCAGCCCGGATGGGGAACAGCTCCTGATCGCATTGTATGATGACGGCGAAAGCGCAGATCCATTGACACGAATCTACCACTATGAAGACGGAAAACCGGTGGAAACAGACCGGCTCGCACAGGATCTGCGAAAGGCATGGATACAGGATGGACAGATGGTTATCACCGAACCCTATTTTGCGGTGCAGAACGATTACATTCAGAGAATCTATCAGGTAACATCGAACGGAAGACTTCGGGAAGTGCCACAGGAGGAATATGTATTAAGTGCCTGGGAGGAAGTGGAATTGCGGCAGGATATAACGCTCTACCGTACACCGGACGGGGATGAGACCTTTGTGCTGCCCAAAGGAAGCAAGGTACGCATGACAAAGCTGGATGCAACACAGGACTGGATCTGCATCGAGATTACGGATGGTGTGAAGGGATGGTTTCGGTTACAGGATGGTAAGGATTACAGTGATTATTTCAGTGGCTTGTATTTTGCCGGGTAAAGTGTGAAAAGGAGATACAGATCATGCATTGGAGTAAAAAGAACAAAGGAATCGTAATTTTTCTGATCGTTATAGTTGCTGTAGTCCTGCTGTGTCTCGGAGATTACGGATTGCGATATTATGATACTCCGAAAGAGGAAACATATGATTATGTTGGCAGCGGCATGTTAGTCGGTTTGGCAAATCCGCAATTTTATCAACAGGTTCCGGTAGAGATTCATGCGAAAAAGGCACATTTTATCTGGAAAAATCAAGAGGATTATATTCAGGGGAATGTATGGCTGGATGGAGAAAAGATTTTTGGCGATGAGGAAACGGGATTTACGACACTTTTTGTAAAAGCGGAACCATCGTATTCCTGCATCACAACTACCGATGGAGATACAGCCGGTAATATGTTCCTTATCTCAAAAGATCTAAAAACCGTATTATGTGGAGTAAAAATAGAAGAGGAAGAGTTCCTGCTGGTAGTACCGGCTGAGGATAAAGCAACTGCAGATGGCATGATCGACAATGCAGCAAAACAATCACAGGCATTTTCCTGGTGGCTGTTGGAAGTATACAAGGATATCATAAAGGATACTGTGAAATGAGATAAATAATGAAAAATGGGGAGGTTGTGCTTATGATGCAGCAGTTAAGTTTCAGTCCGGTGGAAAACATATTGACAGTCCTGTTCGCAGCGGCAATTCTGGGATATCTTCTGTACCTTCTGGTGCGGAGCTTACGGAACAGGCAACGGGGATATCATACGGTGAACCGTGCAAAAGTCTATAGCAAGGCACAGGCTACTGCGGTGAACCAACCGGTATATCTGGCAAACGGCACAGTAAATTCCGGAGTAACTGAGGCGGAAAACGTCAAGACTGTCATTTTTGAAAATCTGGAAAAAGAGGGCGAACAGATCACCTTGGAAGTTTCCGACAGAATCTACAGCGAATTGCAGGAAGGCGATTGTGGAAGTCTCAGCTGCCGGGACGGAAAATTAGTGAGCTTCGGGGCGTTACAGAACAGGGACGACAGAGAGCGGAGCTTCCGCGGATAGGGAAGCAGAGAACATAGGAGGGACTTTATGGTGGAAGGCATCTATCGTTTGTTTGACAGTATATGGCGTCTCAGTCTGGTGGGAAGCTATTGTATTTTGTTGGTGATATTGGCCAGATTTTTACTGAAAAAAGCCCCGAAATGGTGTTCCTATCTGCTGTGGGGAATCGTATTTGTGCGGCTATGTTGTCCGGTGCTGCCGGGGACCAGGATCAGCCTGATTCCAGAGAGACTGCTGGCAGTAGGGACGGCGACAACCTCTGCACAGTTGACTGCCGGGAACAGTGCCGGATCAGTTGACAATGAGGGAGTTTATAATGGCAGCCTCCTTGGAGACAATACTGTGGATGCCGTGCTGTCCGGGGCGGATAATACGGAAAATCCGAATTCCGGGACTTTAGAAGCCGCCGGAAATAGGGAAGGTTCTGCACCGGCACTGGGACAGGATGGAAACGTAGAAGGCATGAATGAAATTGGAGATGACGGTGTCGGCGGAATTCAGGCACCGGGTAATGTTACGAATGCCTTGGATGATGGTTACCCGGTGGATAACCGGTATAATGCGGACGGATCTTTGCAAACTTTTCGTGGCCTTTCGATCGTATGGCTGTTGGGAATGATAGGATTTATGGGGTATCATGCCTTTTCCTACCTGCGTATGCGTAACCGGATTCGTAGACCTGACAGCGGTGTCAGACAGGTGGAACCGGGGATCTGCGAGATCGATGGAGGACATCTGTCCTTTGTCATGGGACTGGTGCATCCAGTGATCTATCTCTCTTCGGGTCTGGATCCGGAGAGCAGAAACGTTGTGTTATGCCACGAGAGAGTGCATCTGCAGCGCAGGGATTACCTTTTCAAACCGGCAGCTCTGCTGATCTGCTGTGTGCACTGGTTTAATCCGCTGGTGTGGCTGGCATTTTATCTGATGAACATGGACTGCGAGATGTCCTGTGATGAAAAAGTTGTGAAGCTTCTCGGGGAGGGGAGCAAGAAGATATATTCCTATACATTGCTGGAAGAGGCTTCCGGTGGGGAATGGAAACGCTATCGGGGCGGTTCCATCTGCGCATTGCTTTCTTTTGGAGAAGATCATGTGAAGAATCGTATCCGGCACGTGCTGGACTACCGCAAGCCGCCGTTCTGGATGCTGGTTGGTGCGGTGGCGGTGCTTGTGATATTGGTGGTATGCCTGTGTAGCAACCCTGGCGGTGGAACAGATGCAGTAAATGCGGATAATGATACGGAGACTGGGGCGGATGCGACAGACATGACAGGAACGTCGGATGAAACAGCGGAAGGGGATTTAACGGCGGGTGAAGTGGACTATGAGGCTGCCAAAACGGAATGGCTGACGGTATTTGAGCAGGGTATCCACAGCAGGGAAGAGTTCAGTGCCCTGTTTGATGTGGCTGCCTTGGAGGATACCCGGTCTTTTGCCGGACAGGACGGTATCCAGTATCTTGGCTACGATGGTGTCGCGGCGCGGAAACTGCATCAGCGGATTTTAGACGGAGATGCCGCTGCCCATGAGACCTACAAGGATCCGGTGAAGGCTGCGGAAGCTCTGCTGAATCTACAGGGTGGCAGCGGGGAAATGACGGAACTGCTCTATGAAGCCGGGAGGCAGTATTTATTTTTCCAAAAGGATTCCACAAGACCCGGCGAAGGCTCTGTGGCAAACGTACATTATATTTTCGCTGATGGATCCGGTATCGATATTCCGATGGTATTTGCGGAGGAGAGCAGTCAAATCTGGCTGCTGTCACTGGGAGACATCGACAGTAAAGGCAGGCATTCTTACGGTCCTCTGGACGGAGAAAATCAGGCCAGAGTGGTCTATGCGGAATACGGACCCAGGGATGAAGATTGGGCTACCGTGGCAGAACTATCGAAAAAATGGGTGTATGTAAAGGTATCCCCCGGATCTTTTGCGGATGTTGCTGCTACTTATCAGGTCTCCAGCTACGGTATTTATGCGGCCACCGGGGACGACGCCGGACTAAATTGTATGGTTCCGGGATATATAGCGCCGGGATGTGCGGCAGAGGGACGTTCCACGGTTTACCAGAATGTGGGAAATTACTATACGTCTGACAGTTATAGACAGGAGATGGCTTATCTGAAGCAACAGGATAGTGTCCGATTGTACTATTTTGCAGCTTCTGATTATCAGGAGGGAGATCTGGACATCTGGATCGACACGATCCGGGAATATGATACTTCGGGACAGACCGGAGAAAACGGGGTCACGGACTGGAA
>OGEP01004043.1_pt1 | contig 10121 bp, 7 predicted proteins | sample 1570721 | NCBI WGS metagenome assembly OGEP01 (sample SAMEA2582131, study PRJEB24529) | metagenome | biome: Human gut stool | place: China | collected 2011 | reverse complement strand
TAATAATATCTGCTTCCTGACATTCTTTTACCAGGTCTTTGCTGCGGCTATGGCATACAGTGACGGTTGCATCTCCCGGGTACGCTTTCTGCATCATCAGTGAAGCCATCGGTTTGCCGACAATATTGCTGCGGCCGAGTACAACACATTTCTTTCCCGACGTCTCTATCTCATAGCGTTTCAGCAGTTCAAGAATACCGTTCGGGGTGGCGGATACATAGCAGGGAAGTCCGATAGACATGCGTCCCACGTTGATAGGGTGGAATCCGTCTACATCTTTACGATAGTCGATCGTTTCGATAACTTTCTGTTCGGAGATATGTTTGGGTAACGGGAGCTGTACGATAAATCCATCTACGTCGTCGTCATTGTTTAGTTCGCGTACTTTGGCGAGTAGTTCTTCTTCGGTCACGTCACTTTCGTAACGGATGAGGGAGGATTTGAATCCACATACTTCGCAGGCTTTTACTTTGGCGGCTACATACGTTTCGCTGCCACCATCATGTCCTACAAGGATTGCTGCCAGATGCGGGCGTTTGCCGCCACGAGCAACAATTTCGGCTACTTCGGCTGCAATCTCTTGTTTCACTTGTTCGGAAATGGCTTTTCCGTCTATCAGAGTCATATTTTCAGAGTATTTATTGGTGATGGACAAAAGTAAAATAAATAACTGAACTCTCCAAAAGGAATGGACTTTTTGTGGAGAGGGGACAGCGGAACATATTGGAATGCGAGTAGGAAAGAAGGTAAAAAGTACGAGGGAAAGCTCTGATTTTCAGGCAAGAAAAACAGAGCCTCTGTTTAGGTGAAACGGAGGCTCTGTTTACATCAATCAGAGGCTCTGTTCGGGTGAAATGGAGCCTCTGTTTGGTCTTGTCAGATCATGTTCTTATTTGTCAGCAATTTGCCTTTATACTCTCCGGTCAATGTACGGAGGAAGGCGACAATCTTATCTACTTCCGGTTGTGGCAGGTCGATGCCTAACTGATATTTGGCCATGGCGCGAACCGCATCATCCATAGTAGCCATGCTGCCGTCGTGGAAATAAGGAGCGGTCAGTTCAATATTTCTCAATCCCGGCACTTTGAAGCGGTGACGGTCACGCTCTGCTTTTGTCTGCTTGAATCGTCCGTTGTCTTCTTCAGTCATTTCTGCCTGACGGTCTGCGAAATAATCATGCTGTACACCGATCAGTTCATAAGATTGTCCTCCGAGGATTTCTCCCACATGACAAGTCGCACAGTCATATTTCTTGAAAAGGTCGTATCCGGCGATTTCATCTGCGGTGATGGCATCTTTCTGTCCTTTCAGATAACGGTCGAAACGTGAATTAGGAGTCAGCAATGTCTTTTCGAACTCCTGAATAGCATTTGTGATATTCTTTTCGTTCAATCCGTCGGGATATACTTCGTTGAATGCCACTACGAAATTCTTGTCTTCTGCCAGTTTGCTGATGATCTGATCGAATGACTCGCAAGCCATTTCTACCGGATTCAATGGAGGGCCGGCAGCTTGTTCTGCCAGAGTTCCGGCACGTCCGTCCCAGAATTGAACAAAGTTATAGGCAGCATTGTATACGGTCGGGGCATTGACGCCGCCCAACTGACCGCCTACTCCTTCAGAATACTGCTTGTTGTCAACGCCACCGGTATCCAGACCATGACAGCTGGCACATGAAACGGTGTTGTCTGCCGATAAGCGGGTGTCGTGATACAACAGATTTCCTAAGACCACTTTGCGTACATCGACTGAGATCGAGTCGGCAATAGGACGAATCGGTTCGTTAATGAAATCAGGTGCTACTGCCACATCGGTATACAGTCCCATGCGGTGATGTTTTACCCAGCTCAGTGCTACCTCTTTCTTTGCATCATTGAAAGAAGCTCCCCAATGTACAAGGTAATACTTTGCCTGCGGCATCTTTCCGTCGAGGATTACTTTTTCTACTTTAGCCAGATCAACCGGATTGAGAGGGCGTCCTTCCTTCATGTCTTTCTCCATCTGAGTCATGTCGAAAGCGCGATAGGCTTTGCTCACGTCTTCCATTACAATTTTTCCGGCTACAGGCATATTTGCATAGAACGGTAGTTCCGGCGTCGAGGTATGGCATCTCAGGCATCCTGCATCCGTAATAATCTGTTGCATCTGCACGTTTGCTTCCAAATCGGCAGAAGGCACCCGATGCATCAGTCGGTAAATGACTACCAATGCCGCCACGACTACCAATAATGCTACGATTAGTTTTGTACTTCTCTTCATTTCACATTTGTTTTTTGAGGTTAGTTATTACGATTATATAAATGTACGCTTTGTTGGGCCGCCGGCAGGTAATTGACTCCATACCAGCACATTTGTAAAGCAAGGAAGGAGACTATGAGCAGGGCATAGAGTGTTTTCCGTCCGGTTCTTCTGAACAGGCGGAGGTGGATGTAGAGCAAATATCCCATCCAGGTGATGGCTGCCCAAGTTTCTTTGGGGGCCCAGCTCCAGTAGTTTCCCCAAGCCTCCTTTGCCCAGAGAGAACCTAGCAGCATACCGATGGAAAGAAAAGCGACGCCTGCGTAGACCAGATTGTCTGCTGTATGCAGGTATTCTTCTTTATGACGGAACAGTCCGGTCAGGGCGATGATGAAAGCACATCCCAGAACGGAATAAGAGAACATATATACGGTTACATGCGGGATGAACCATACACTTTGCAGCGCCGGCATCAATGACTGATCGTGTATCTCGGGCTTCATCAAATTAATGATCACAAAAACTGTAGAAAGTAACGTCGAGAAAGAGAGAATCCAGCGATACTTCCATCTGATATAGGTTAGCAATCCTGCTATTCCCATAAAGAATGAATACCACAATCGGGTTTCTCCCATAGTGCGTAATGGAGGGCGCTGGAGGAATATCCATAATCCGGCAATAAATATTCCCAATATAATAATGCCGCCGGAAGTAAAAACGATTGCCACCTTACTCTTCGATGATGAACGAAGGGCAAATACAGCTCCTGCCAACCATAAGCAGATGGATACTGCTGCAAATACATAGAAGTTATCCCAGTTTATCATACGCTTTAGCTCCGTTTATAAATAAAAGAACTGCTCCTGCAAGCATCATCAGAATACCCGCTACCATCACATATTTCCAGGGCTGTTTTACGACCTGTAGAATGCAGTAATTGCTTTCGTTGCCTTTTGTTACGTCGTATCCGGTGAGGTAGACGTCTTCCCCCAGTCGGTAGGAATAGGGATGGTTTACTTCCAGCAGAACGTTCTCATTCCCCAAACGTACATTGGCGGAAAAGCGGGAAGGACGTCCGTTCGGGTAATATTCTACAGCGAACGAATTGAGTTCCATATCATAATCTAAATAGTAAGATGTGCCATTCATGTCGAATGCCTCATGCGTTGGTTCACCTTTATATAAAGGTACGCGTAGTGTCCGTGTGTCACTGCTACCTAGAAATCCGGCAAACAGAGCCAGCCATAAACCTGCATGATTCAGAATAAAGCGCCAGCGTGCTTGTTTGCGATGCCGACAGGCGTGGATGGTGATCATTGCCAGATTGCTTAATAATAATAAGAGTATAGAAATGAATATCCATGAAGTCATGAAATTGTAACATCCCAATGAGGCTGATATTCCATTGCGCATTTCGGCTTCCGGTTCAGATAGCTGGGGGAAAAGTCCTATGATCAGGCAACCACCGATAAACAGACTGATAGATAAAACGCTGGCTTTGGATGAACCGAGAAAACGGGTGGTTCTTAGATTATTATATTCTTTATATAGTATCCATAACAGGAAAAGCCAGATCGCTGCAAAGATGATATTCAGCGGAAAGGCGAGAAAAGAAACAGGAAAGTTTCCTGTGGACAGCTGCATGGCTGCTGCTAATAAAATGTAACCTACTACATATACATAGTACATATTCGTGCTTCTGTTTTGTTATCTTTTGCAAAGTAAAGAAATAAAAATGAATATTCACATAAAATCTTTATAAAATTGTAATCATTACAAGTGGATAATGATATTAATATGAATTTAGGATAATCCTTCAGTGTAGTTGTTGGTGAAAGGAGAGAGGATATGAAAGCTAAAGCTACGCTTTACAAGGTATAAAGCTATGCTTTTCACTTCCTAAAGCATAGCTTTATACCTTGTAAAACGCAGTGTTTTATATTGGGCTTACTATAGCGGGAGTAATCACTACAAGAGGTAGTGAAAAGTGGGAACTTGTAGAATTGAAGCTGTCTGATAAAAAGCTGATTAATATGAGAAAGTGGATTCTGTGATAACAAAAACAAAGGAGGAAGCTCAAGCCTCCTCCTTCTATCTGAAACAGAATAAAATTCTTTTTATTTTCTCATTTTTGGCATCATCTTGCCCATTTTGCTGCTGGTCACCATCTTCATCATTTTGCGAGTCTGGTCGAACTGTTTCAGCAAACGGTTTACTTCCTGAATCGTTGTTCCGCTACCTTTAGCGATACGTGTACGGCGTGAGCCGTTCAGTAATTCCGGATTGGAACGTTCTGCCGGAGTCATGGAGTAGATGATCGCTTCGATGCTCTTGAAAGCATTGTCGTCGATATCGATATCTTTGATAGCTTTGCCTACGCCCGGGATCATGGATGCAAGTTCTTTCAGATTACCCATCTTCTTGATCTGGGCAATCTGGCTGAGGAAGTCGTTGAAGTCGAACTGATTCTTGGCAATCTTCTTTTGCAGACGTTTGGCCTCTTCTTCGTCATACTGTTCCTGAGCACGTTCTACCAGTGAAACGATGTCACCCATACCGAGGATACGGTCTGCCATACGTGCCGGGTGGAACTGGTCGATAGCATCCAGCTTTTCACCTGTACCCACAAATTTAATCGGCTTGTTGACTACCGAACGGATAGAAAGGGCCGCACCACCACGGGTGTCACCATCCAGTTTGGTCAGTACCACACCGTTGAAGTCCAGGCGTTCGTTAAATTCTTTGGCTGTATTGACGGCATCCTGTCCTGTCATGGCATCAACAACTAATATTGTCTGTGATACCGCAACATTTTCTTTTATCTGAATCAATTCAGCCATCATGTCTTCATCTACATGAAGACGTCCTGCTGTATCGATGATCAGCACATTAAAATCATTCTTTGTGGCATGCTCTACCGCAGCCTTTGCAATATTTACAGGAGTGTTCTTATCTCCCATGGAGAATACTTCCACACCCTGTTTTTCACCATTGATCTGCAGCTGTTCGATTGCTGCCGGGCGATAAACATCACAGGCGGCAAGCAGCACCTTCTTGCCTTTGGCTTTTAACTTTCCGGCAATCTTTGCTGTCGTAGTCGTCTTACCAGCACCCTGAAGACCTGCCATCATAATGATCGTCAGTTCTTTGCCCGGACGAAGTGCAATCTCTGTCGTCTCGGAACCCATCAGGCGGACCATCTCTTCGTTTACGATCTTGATGACCATCTGTCCCGGATTCAGACCGTTCATGACATCCGCACCGATCGCACGCTCCTGCACTGTCTTGACAAAGTTCTTTACGACTTTGAAATTGACATCTGCTTCTAAGAGTGCCATCTTGACTTCCTTAAGAGCAGCCTTGACATCTTCCTCGCTCAGACGTCCCTTACCACGAAGGTTCTTGAATACATTTTGTAGTTTGTCTGAAAGACTCTCAAATGCCATCTTATAACTCCTCTAGGATATCGTTGGATATGATTGTGATCTGTGCTAAGATCTCTTCCACAGAATGTTGATCGGTAGTGTGAACCAAAGTATCGATCGTCCTCACTTTGTCTCTGATATGAACAAACTTTTCAATCAGATGTAACTTGTCCTCATATTCTTCTAATGTTCGAGTGGATCGCTTGATCACATCATGCACCGCCTGACGACTGATGCCTCGATCGGCTGCGATCTCTCCCAAAGACAGGTCATTTAGTACGAAATCTTCATAGATGCTTCTCTGATGATCGTTTAAAAGTTCACCATAGAAATCATAAAGATCTCCCTGCTCAATCTTATCGTTCATATCATCACCTCGTATAATATACTATAGCAAAAAGCAGGTGTCAAGTATTTTTTCTTGACACCTGCTTGTACTTTTTATATTTTACTCTTACAAACTCGTTCTCACAATCTTTGGCTGATAATCGCCCTTTTCAAGGGCATCTAAAATCTGGTTCTTATGATCTGTGCCAAATGCCTCCAAGGTGATGCGAAGTTCTACGGCTGCGTTACGGTTGGTCGTTACAAACTGGTTATGCTCCAATTTGATGACATTGCCCTGTACCCCTGCAATCGTCTCTGCGACTCTTGCAAGTTCTCCCGGCTTGTCCGGAAGCAGTACGGATACAGTAAAGATACGGTCTCTAAAGATCAAGCCCTGCTGAACGACAGATGACATGGTGATGACATCCATATTACCGCCACTAAGGATAGAAACCACACGCTTGCCTTTGACATTTAATTTGTTTAAGGCTGCCACGGTAAGCAGTCCGGAATTTTCTACGACCATCTTGTGGTTTTCTACCATATCCAGAAAGGCTGCGATCAGTTCATCATCCTCAACTGTGATGATATCATCCAAATTTTTCTGGATATATGGGAAAATATTGCTTCCCGGTGTCTTTACAGCCGTACCATCTGCGATCGTATTGACCGTCGGAAGGGTTGTAACTTTTCCGTTTTTGATGGATGCCTGCATGCAATTTGCCCCTGCCGGCTCTACACCGATCACCTTGATCTTTGGATTTAAAAGTTTTGCCAGTGTTGATACACCGGTAGCAAGTCCGCCGCCACCGATCGGAACCAGGATATATTCTACCAGCGGTAACTCCTTAAAAATCTCCATAGCGATCGTACCCTGTCCTGTTGCAACTGCCAGATCATCAAAAGGATGGATAAAGGTATATCCATGCTCATCTGCCAGTTCGTAAGCCTTTGCGCATGCCTCATCATAGACATCGCCATAAAGGACAACTTCTGCCCCTAAATTCTTGGTACGGTTTACCTTGATGAGCGGTGTTGTGGTCGGCATAACGATCGTTGCCTTTGCTCCAAATTTCTTTGCGGCATATGCAACACCCTGCGCATGGTTACCTGCGGACGCTGTGATCAGTCCCTTCTTTCTTTCCTCTGCTGTCAGTGTGCTGATCTTATAATAAGCGCCTCTTACCTTATAAGCCCCGGTCAACTGCATATTTTCCGGTTTCAGATAAATGCTGTTACCACACTTTTCACTCAGAAAATCACTGTAGATCAACTTTGTCTCCAAAGTAACTTCGCTGACGATCTTACTTGCTTCTTCAAACTTGTCTAATGTCAACATCTTTTTCTCCTTTACTGTTCTTCTGTATAAAACAATGCATTCACAAATTCTTCTGCATTAAACTTCTCTAAATCCTCAATCGACTCACCGACACCAATATACTTGACCGGTATGCCAAGTTCTGCCTGGATCGCCACCGCGATACCACCCTTGGCTGTACCGTCCAACTTGGTAAGCACGATACCGCTTAGATCAGTGACCTCCGAGAACTCCTTTGCCTGATTGAGCGCATTTTGTCCGGTCGTACCATCTAAGACAACCAAAGTCTCCCGATAAGCCTCCGGGAACTCGCGGTCAACAATATTGTTGATCTTCCGCAGTTCTTCCATGAGATTTTTCTTATTATGAAGTCTGCCTGCGGTATCGATCAGGAGCACATCACACCCTCTTGCCTTTGCCGCAGATACAGCATCATAGACAACGGAGGCCGGATCAGAGCCTTCCTGTCCGCCGATCATATCCACCTGGGAACGGTTTGCCCATTCTTTCAACTGCTGACCTGCCGCCGCACGGAAAGTGTCCGCTGCTGCCAGAAGAACCTTTTTATTCTGTGCGCGCAACTTGGCTGCCAATTTACCGATCGTGGTCGTCTTGCCCACACCATTGACACCGACCACCAAAACGACCGAGGTACGGTTTTCAAATTCATATGCCGCCTCACCGATATCCATCTGCTGTCGGATGCTCTCTATAAGCAGTTCCTTACACTCTGCCGGCTCTTTGATCTTTTGTTCTTTGACCTTGCGCTTTAAATCTTCTAAGATATTTTCCGTTGTGGTAACACCAATATCACCCATGATCAGGATCTCTTCGAGTTCCTCATAAAACTCATCATCAATATTGGTAAAGCCCCGGAAAATATAGTCCATGTTTTTGACAAAATTATCTCTGGTCTTTGTAAGTCCTGCCAGTAATCGTTTGAAAAATCCGCCTTCTGCCATTTTTTCTCTCCTTATGCATCCAAATCATTTTCGATCAGGTTGACGGATACCAGTGCAGATACACCCTTTTCCTGCATGGTAATACCATAGAGTCTGTCTGCCGCATTCATCGTACCTCTTCTATGAGTAATGATAATAAACTGCGTGTTCTTCGTCAACTTATGTAAATAATTTGCAAAACGTCCTACATTCGAGTCATCCAGTGCCGCCTCGATCTCGTCCAAGAGACAGAATGGTGACGGTTTTAAGTTCTGGATGGCAAAAAGAAGCGCGATCGCCGTCAGTGACTTCTCTCCACCAGATAACTGCATCATATTCTGCAGTTTCTTGCCTGGCGGTTGTGCGATGATACGGATGCCAGTCTCAAGGATATCCTCACCCTCGACCAATTCCAGTGTACCCTTGCCTCCGCCAAAGAGTTCTTTAAATGCCTTATCAAACTCTCTTTGGATATCGGCAAAACCTTCCGTGAACTGTTTGCGCATACCCTCGTCCAGATCGTCGATAATGCCCATCAAAGTCTGTTCTGCCTCAACCAGATCGTCATGCTGTCCCTTTAAGAAATTGTATCGTTCCGATACTTCCTTATATTCCTCGATCGCATTGACATTAACATTTCCCATGCGACGGATCTCATCCTTGACACCGGATGTTGCCATTCGCATCTCATCCAAATTATCATATTCCGGATCGCGGAGTTTTTCTGCCCCACGCTGGGTCAGCTCATATTCTTCCCACATATAGGTGTTCTGATAATTGATGGCTTCTTCCAACTTTTCACGCTGTGAATTCAAGCGGTAGATTTCTTTATCCAAAGCAGAAATGCGGTCTGCGATCTCTTCTCTCTGTCCGAAAAATCCCTTGTATTCCTGGTTCATGGCATCCTTTTGTTCCAAGGCTTCTTTCAGACGTTTTTCCAGTGTTGCGAAGTTGTCATCGCTGGCGATCATGGTCTTTTTGATTTCTTCAATATCGCCGCGTTTTTTATTGGCATCTTCCTTGCCATTTTGGGCTTCTTCTACCAGACGAACGATATCGGCTTCCTTCTTCTCGATCTCGCTTGCGACACGCTGGCAGTTTTCCATGACAAAAGTAACTTTTTGTCTGGCACTGGCTTCTTCGATCTGTGCCTCGGAAACATTGCGGGCTGCCGATGTCTCCATATAGGTCTTTTCATCCAAAAGTTTCTGATATTCCTCGGTCTGCTCTTTTAAGGATTGTTCCTTTTGGGCAGCTTCGCTACGCTCGCGCTCGATCTCTTTCTTGCCGGCAGCGATGTCACGCAACTGACGCTCCATCTCCTCGCTCTCGGTATTCAGACTGGAGAAAGCATTCTGGCTTTCGGACTTCTGCTCCTGCACACGCTGCAAATGGATCTGCGCCGTGTTGCAGGCAAGTGCATTTTTCTCCATCTCGCTGCGGTTTTCTTCGCGGTCTGCCTCCAAGAGCGCCTGTGCGGTCTCAATCTCTGCGATGCGGTCCTTTGCTGCCTTTTTTTCATCCCGCAGGGATGCCAGTTTCTTTTCCAGATCATCAATCTCACGGTTTCTTCCTAAGAGATTGCTGTTGTTCTTGAAACGTCCACCGGAAAGAGATCCGCCCGGACTGAAATACTCGCCTTCGAGTGTAACGATATGTAAAGAATAATGATTCTTCTTTGCCAATGCGATACCATGATCGACCGTATCGACCACGATCACACGTCCCAACAGATAAGAAAGAACATTGGCATACTCTGCATCTGCCTCCACCAATTCGTTGGCAAGCCCCAGCACACCCGTATCGGATAAAATGCTCTTATCCTTGGCAAAGCCCTTGCCGGAAACGCTGGTCAGTGGCAGGAAAGTCGCA
>OGEP01004039.1_pt1 | contig 10133 bp, 8 predicted proteins | sample 1570721 | NCBI WGS metagenome assembly OGEP01 (sample SAMEA2582131, study PRJEB24529) | metagenome | biome: Human gut stool | place: China | collected 2011 | reverse complement strand
GAAAAATTGCATGCTTGAAGGCATTGGAAGAGTTGTAGTCGGACTGTCCGGTGGAGCTGATTCCGTATGCCTTCTTTTAATGCTGAAAAAATATATAACTGAAACGCGTAAGGGCTGTGGAACGCAGCTTATGGCTGTGCATGTACATCACGGAATAAGGGGCGCAGAGGCGGATTCGGACGCTGCTTTCTGTAAAGCGCTGTGTGAAGAGCAGGGCATAGAATACAGAGAATACTGCTATGATGTACCAAGGCTTGCAAAGGAGCGGGGCTGTGGTGAGGAGGAAATGGGAAGGCTTCTCAGATACGGTGCATTTCGTGAAAATATTGATAATCTCCCGATGGGTATCAAGGGAGCTGCTGCGGTGGCACATCACCAGAATGATCAGGCGGAGACAGTGCTTTTCCATATCGCCAGAGGATCATCGGTGGCAGGCACAAGAGGCATGGAGCCGGCAGCGGGAGGCATAATAAGGCCGTTACTGTGCGTTTCAAAAAAAGAGATTGAAAAATGGCTTTCGGACAATAATATATCATACTGTACGGATCAAACGAATTTTGAGGATACTTATGCGAGGAATGCAATAAGGCTCAGGGTCATACCGTGTCTTGAAGAGCATGTAAATGAGGGCACGGTGTCGAATATCTGCAAATACGCCGAGAGGATGGCTCAGATAGATGACTATATTAAAATGCAGACATCAAAGGCAGAAGGGATATATGTCACTTCCGATTCGTCCGGTATTCATGTGAAAAATGAGATAGTGAATGAACATCCGGTTATCTGTAAGAGCGTCATATATGATATCCTTAAAAAGCTGTGTGGAGCGAAAGACCTTGAGGATAAGCATGCTGCCTCCTGTGTGGCGCTGTATGAAAAGCAGAGCGGCAGGAGCATAAGCCTTCCAAAGGGAGTAATTGCCAGACGAGAGTATGACGGAATTGTTTTTGTAAATATGTGCAATAATAGGTATGGCAATGCCGTGTCACGTCAGGGTGATACTGAGCCGGAGTATGAGCTGTTAAGCAGCATTATTGTGCCGGATACTGATGAAGATGAGCATGGCGGCTTTTCACGGCTGGTAAATGATATAATTGATAAAAATTTAATGAATGATAACTGTACTAAATACTTTGATTATGGTAAAATAAAACATTATATCGCCGAAAACAGGGAGTGTGACGGCCTTGTTATTCGTCACCGCGCCATGGGCGACTACATGATAATAGGCTATGCAGAGCCGCAGCACAGGGAAAAAAGAAAGAAAATCAAAGAAATATTTATAGATTCCAAAATTCCCGCCGAAAAACGACCTGAGATATGGCTGTGCGCCATAGGAAACAGGGTGTTGTGGGCGGCAGGAGTGAGACGCTGTGCGGAATTCCTTGTGGACAGGGATACTAAGGAGCTGTTTAAGCTTGAATTAAAACAAAAAGAAAAATAAAACGGAGGCTGCAAATGAAAGAATCAGTTAGGGTCTTACTGACCGAAGAAGAAGTTGACAGAAAAATTGATGAACTTGGAGCGCAGATTACACGCGATTATGCCGGAAAGAAGCTTCATCTTGTATGTGTATTGAAGGGTGGAGCACCTTTTATGTGTGAGCTTGCCAAGAGAATCAATCTTCCGCTTACAATGGATTTCATGTCGGTTGCAAGCTATGAAGGAACAGCTTCAACAGGGCATATCAATCTCAAGAAGGACTTAGATGAACCGGTTGAGGGTCTTGATGTTCTCGTGGTTGAGGATATTATCGACTCAGGGCGCACCTTAAGCCATCTTATAAAGCTGTTAGGTGACAGAAAGGCATCCAGTGTAAAGCTCTGTACACTTCTTGATAAGCCTGAGCGACGCGTTGTGAAGGATATTAAGGTAGATTATTGCGGATTTAATATACCGGATGCGTTTGTGGTTGGTTATGGACTTGACTATAATCAGAGATATAGAAATCTTCCATATATCGGTGTTGTGGAATTTGAGGAGGAAAACAGTTGAATAAGCAATTCAGAGGAGGAATTATCTATCTGGTGATAGTGCTTGTGATTATGTATTTTATCATGAGCATAACTTCATTCGGAAAGAACAGTTCTTCATACGGTTACAGTGATTTTTTAAATGATTTTCAGTCGGGAAATGTGACGAAGGTTGAGATTTCCCAGAATGCCGAGGTGCCTACGGGAACAGTCAAGGTTACCTTCACCGGTGACAGCGGAAGAAGTTCTGAGCGCTTCAATGTTACCAATGTAAATGATGTGACAAGTCTTGTCGCCGCTGAGGGAAATATTAAGCTGGTTGTCAATGATGTTGTGCGCGAGAGTATTTTTGTGACTACCATACTTCCGTTCTTACTCATTGCGGCTGCCATGATTATGGTTACACTCATAATAAACAGGCAGGCAGCGGGCGGTGGCGGAGCTGCCAATTCCAAGATGATGAATTTTGGAAAGAGCCGGGCAAGGATGACAGATCCTAACTCTCCTAACCGCGTTACCTTCAAGGATGTAGCCGGTCTTGCGGAGGAGAAGGAGGAGCTTGAGGAGATAGTTGATTTCCTCAAATACCCTAAGAAGTATGTGGAGATAGGTGCAAGAATTCCTAAGGGTGTCATTCTCACGGGACCTCCGGGAACAGGTAAGACACTTCTTGCCAAGGCAGTGGCAGGCGAGGCGGGAGTTCCGTTCTTCTCAATATCCGGTTCGGATTTCGTTGAGATGTTCGTCGGTGTCGGCGCTTCAAGGGTGCGTGACCTTTTCGAGGACGGAAAGAAGAATGCTCCGTGTATAATATTTATAGATGAGATTGATGCTGTTGCCAGAAGAAGAGGCACAGGAATGGGCGGCGGACATGATGAGAGAGAGCAGACACTCAACCAGCTCCTTGTGGAGATGGACGGCTTCGGTGTGAATGAAGGTATCATCGTGATGGCGGCTACCAACAGGGTCGATATTCTTGACCCTGCTATTCTCCGTCCGGGACGTTTTGACCGCCGGATCATTGTCGACAAGCCGGATCTGAAGGGGCGTCTGGAGACCCTCAAGGTACATTCCAAGGACGTCATGATGGATGAAACCGTGGATCTGGATGCACTGGCACTTGCGACGGCAGGTCTGGTGGGTTCCGATCTTGCCAATATGATCAATGAGGCAGCAATCAATGCCGTCAAGAACGGCAGAAAGTTTGTCAACCAGTCCGATCTGTTTGACGCGTTTGAACTTGTGGCAGTCGGCGGCAAGGAGAAGAAGGACCGCGTGATGAGTGACAAGGAGCGCAAGATCGTGTCCTACCATGAGGTCGGCCACGCGATGGTGACGGCGCTTCAGAAGAACACCGAGCCGGTACAGAAGATCACGATTGTTCCGCGTACGATGGGAGCGCTCGGCTACACGCTGCAGACGCCGGAGGAGGAGAAGTATCTCCAGACCAAGGACGAACTTTTAGCGAAGATTACCACTTACATGGCAGGACGTGCGGCGGAGGTGCTGGTATTCCAGTCGGCAACCAGCGGTGCGGCGAACGATATTGAGCAGGCGACGGCGATTGCCAGGGCAATGGTAACGCAGTACGGTATGTCCGATAAGTTCGGTATGATGTGCCTGGCGACGGTGGAGAACCAGTATCTGGACAACCGCGCAGGACTGATCTGCGGTGAGGACACGGCGGCGCAGATTGATAAGGAGGTACTTGCCATTATCAATCACGCATATGATGAGGCGATGCGTCTCCTCACGGAGAACCGGGAAGTGCTCGATCATATCTCGGAATACCTCTACGAGCATGAGACGATTACCGGTAAGGAATTCATGAAGATCTTCCGTGAACTGAAGGGAATCCCGGAGCCGGAGGACGAGGCGGAGAAGAAAACATTCTTCGAGCAGGCGGAGGAAGCACGCCAGGGACTGGAAGAGGCGAAGCCTGCCGCAGAGAATCAGAACATGGATGATGTGCTGCTGCGCAATACGCAGGACCATGAGGAACAGTAATGTTTGTAATTGAAGAAGAACTTAAAAAACTCCCGGATCAGCCGGGAGTTTATATTATGCATGACAGCCGTGATGCCATTATCTACATTGGCAAGGCAGTCAGCCTGCGCAAGCGGGTGCACCAGTATTTTCAGCCAAGCCATGACGAGGGCATCAAGAAAGCGCAGATGGTAAAACAGATTGCGCGGTTTGAGTACATTGTGACGGATTCCGAACTGGAAGCGCTGGTACTGGAATGCAATCTGATCAAAGAACATCGGCCAAAGTACAACACCATGCTGCGGGACGATAAGACATATCCGTACATCAGAGTGACTCTCGGGGAAGATTTTCCGAGAGTTCTCTTTTCGCGCCAGCAGAAAAAAGACAAATCGCGGTACTTTGGTCCTTACACGAGCGCGGGAGCAGTCAAGGATACGATCGAGCTGGTGAACAAGATCTATCAGCTGCGCACCTGCAACCGGAACCTGCCGCGCGACACGGGAAAGGACCGCCCATGTCTGAATTATCATATTCATCAGTGCACGGCGCCCTGCCAGGGATATATCACAAAGGAAGCGTACCGTGAGCGCGTGGATGCGGTGGTGGAATTTTTAAATGGCAATTATGCGCCGGTGCTAAAGTCTCTGGAAGAGAAGATGAATACGGCGTCGGCCAATCTGGAATTTGAAAAGGCGATTGAGTACCGGGAGCTTTTAAACAGTGTCAGACAGATCGCACAGAAGCAGAAGATCACGCACACGGACGGCGAGGACAAGGATATTATTGCGCTGGCGGCGGATGACCGCGACGCGGTGGTACAGGTATTTTTTATCCGTGACGGCAAGCTGATCGGCAGAGACCATTTTTATGTGAAGATCGGAACGGAGGACACCAAAGCCCAGATCCTTACCACATTCTTAAAGCAGTTCTATTCGGGAACGCCGTTCATTCCGAGAGAGATTATGCTGCCGCAGGAGATCGAGGAGCAGGAGGTGCTTGCCGACTGGCTTGGCGAGAAGCGGGGCAGCAAGGTTTACATCCGCGTACCGCAGAAGGGCATGAAAGAAAAGCTGGTGGAACTCGCACAGAAGAATGCCAAGATGGTTCTTGCGCAGGATCGCGAGAAGATCAAGCGCGAGGAAGGCAGGACGATCGGCGCGTTAAAGGAGATTGAACAGCTTTTAGATATGAAAGGATTAAACCGCGTGGAGGCGTACGATATCTCAAATACGAGCGGTTTTGAGTCGGTCGGTTCCATGATTGTGTATGAGAAAGGCAAGCCAAAGCGGAGTGACTACCGGAAGTTTAAGCTGCGGACGGTGTCGGGACCGGATGACTATGCCTCCATGTATGAGGTGCTGACGAGAAGATTTACGCATGGCATGCGTGAGATGGAGGAGATGGAAGAAAAAGACCTGTCGGAGGAGTACGGCAGTTTCACAAGATTTCCGGATCTGATCATGATGGACGGCGGCCGCGGGCAGGTGAACATCGCACTCAAAGTGCTGGAGGAGCTGCATCTTAATATTCCGGTCTGTGGAATGGTAAAAGATGATAATCACCGCACGCGCGGGCTATACTATCATAATGTAGAGATACCCATCGACCGTGGAAGCGAGGGATTTAAGCTGATTACGCGAATTCAGGACGAGGCGCACCGTTTTGCCATTGAGTACCACCGGTCGCTCCGGAGCAAGGAGCAGGTACATTCCGTGCTGGATGACATTCCGGATATCGGACCGGCAAGGCGCAAGGCGCTGATGAAAAAATATCAGTCGCTGGAGGCAATCCGGGAGGCGACGGAGGAAGACCTTGCACAGACGGACAGCATGAGCCCGCAGGCGGCGCGCTCGGTTTACCGGTTTTTCCGGGAGAAAGAACGGGAAAACCAGCCGTCCGATTAGTTGAAGATTCCATGTGCCTATGGTATAATTTGCACAAAAGTAAATCACATACAAAGGAGCGTAAGGGATGAGTGGTGTTGGTGTAGCAAAAGTGGCGCAGATTCTCGATCTGTGCAATTTTATTCCGCAGATGGAATTAAAAGGACATCGGATCATGATCCGTGATGTCAACCGTCCGGCATTGCAGCTGAGCGGCTATTTCGAGCATTTTGAGCAGTCCCGTGTGCAGATCATCGGTACCGTGGAATACACGTATCTGCAACAGCTGGATGAGAAGAAAAAAGAAGCGATCTACCGGGAGTTTATGGCTTACGATATTCCGTGCGTCATTTTCTGCCGTGATTTAAAGCCGGACGAGATGTTCCTCAAGATTGCGGAGGAGAGCAATCTGCCGGTATTCGGAACCAAGCGAAGCACATCCGAGTTCATGGCGGAGCTGATCTACTGCCTGAGCGAGCAGCTGGCACCGTGCATCACCATTCACGGCGTGCTTGTAGATGTCTACGGCGAGGGACTTCTGATTATGGGAGAGAGCGGCATCGGTAAGAGCGAGGCAGCACTCGAGCTTGTGCGCAGAGGACATCGCCTGGTAACCGATGATGTCGTGGAGATCCGCAAGATCAACGAGCATACGCTGATCGGTACTTCACCGGACATCACACGTTACTTTATCGAGTTGCGCGGAATTGGCATCATTGATGTGAAGACGCTGTTCGGTGTCGAGGGCGTCAAGGAGAAGCAGCAGATCGATCTGGTCATCAAGCTGGAAGACTGGAAGAAGGATAACGAGTATGACCGTCTGGGACTTGAGGAGGAGTACACAGAGTTCCTCGGCAATAAAGTCGTATGTCATTCGCTTCCGATCCGCGCCGGACGTAACCTTGCAGTCATCTGTGAGGCGGCGGCAGTCAACCACAGACAGAAGAAGATGGGTTACAATGCCGCACAGGAGCTGTACCGCCGTGTACAGGAGAACCTGACGAAGAAGTCCGACGATGAGGAAGACGAATAGATCAATATAGGTTAGGAGAAACAACAGCAATGGAAAGAATGAACGCATGGGAGAAATACCCGGAAGGAAAAAAGAGAAACGAAGTTTTTGATTTTGCAGAGGAGTACCGTAAGTTTTTGTCAGACTGCAAGACGGAGCGCGAGTGCGTCACCTATTTTGCACAGAAAGCAGAGAAGGCGGGATTCGTAAATCTGGATACCGTGCTGGAGAAGGGTACAAAGCTTGCGGCCGGAGATAAAGTATATGCAAACAATATGGGAAAAGGACTTGCCCTGTTCGTAATCGGTGAGAAGAGCATGGAGCATGGCATGAATATTCTCGGTGCGCATATCGATTCCCCGCGCATGGACTTAAAGCAGGATCCGCTGTATGAGGATACCGATTTTGCAATGCTGGATACCCACTATTACGGCGGTATCAAGAAGTACCAGTGGGTGACACTGCCGCTGGCTCTGCACGGCGTCATTGCGAAAAAGGACGGCACCGTGGTCAAGGTGAGTGTCGGAGACAAGCCGGGTGATCCGGTATTCGGCGTGAGCGATCTTTTGATCCACCTTTCCGGAGAGCAGATGGAGAAAAAGGCAGCCAAGGTCATTGAGGGAGAAAACCTCGATCTGATCATCGGCAGCATTCCGGCGGAAGCGGATGAAAAAGACGACGTCAAGGAAAAAGTAAAAGCCAATATCATGAAGATCCTTGCAAAGGAATATGATATAGAGGAAGAGGATTTCCTCTCTGCGGAGATTGAGGTCGTACCGGCCGGCGAAGCGAGAGACTACGGCTTTGACAGAAGCATGATTATGGGCTACGGACACGATGACAGAGTGTGCGCATATCCTTCCTTTGAGGCGATTGCGGCGATGGAGAATCCGGAGATCACAAGTGTATGCCTTCTGGTAGACAAGGAAGAGATCGGAAGTGTCGGCGCGAGCGGTATGCAGTCCCGTTTCTTCGAGAATACGGTCGCAGAGGTGATGAATGCGGCAGGAACGTATTCTGAACTGGCACTCAGACGTGCACTGAAGAACTCGAGCGTTCTCTCTTCGGATGTATCGGCGGCATTTGACCCGAACTTCCCGTCCGTGATGACGAAGCGCAACGCAGCATATTTTGGAAGAGGACTTGTGTTTAACAAATATACCGGAGCCAGAGGCAAATCCGGATCGAACGATGCGAATGCAGAGTACGTGGGAGCACTCCGCGCGATCATGGACCGCAACGAGGTGGCATTCCAGACGGCAGAACATGCCGGACGGCATCAAGCGCGGAACCTTCCGCTCCTACACCTTTTTCGTGCATGCCGCAGACGTTACGCTGCGCAACTTAACCATCGAGAATACTGCCGGCGACTCCAAAACGCACGGGCAGGCAATTGCACTCTATGCCGAATGTGACCGTTTTGTCGCGGAATACTGCCGGATTCTCGGGCATCAGGATACGCTTTTTACCGGTCCGCTTCCCCCGGAGGAATACGAGCCCGGCGGCTTTCGCGGGCCGACCGAGTCCGCGCCGCGCATCAACGGCAGACAATATTATCATAACTGCTATATCTGCGGCGATATCGACTTTATTTTCGGCAGTGCGACCGCTTACTTTGAAGGCTGTACGATCGCATCCTTAGGACCCGGATATGTCACCGCCGCTTCCACCCCCGAAGGGCAGGAATACGGCTATGTTTTCCACGACTGCCGCTTTGCCGCGGAGGGTTGTCCTCAGCACGCGGCCTATATCGGCCGTCCCTGGCGGGATTACGCACGGGTTGTCCTCATGGACTGCGCGATAGGCGCCCACATTCATCCTGCCGGATTTCATGACTGGGGCAAGGAGCACGCACACGGCACCGTTCTTTTTGCCGAGTATCACAGTTATCCACAGGACACTGACTGTGGCTGTGCAGACAGCTGCCGCCCGTTTGCACAGCGTGCAGACTTTGTGGATACCTTAGACGGCGCACAGGCTGCCCATTTTTCCAGAGAGCTTGTGCTGGCGGGGGACGACGGCTGGCTGCCGTGACCGTTTTCTTGTATATTCCGCCAAATGATGGTAAAATACTAACCATAAATGGATTGTTTTGTATTAAGGAGGTTGTTTTTATGGAAGAAAAGATTTACAAGACGATGGGATCGACTGGCGCTGCAAGCCTTGCCGTCGGCATCTGCGTACTGACAGGCGGCATTGCAGCCGGAATTCTTCTCATTGTGAATGGCGCGCGCTTATTGAAGAACCGCGCGAAGATAATATTCTGATTTTTCTTTTTATTTGCAGGCATCACAGCCGCATGATGCGGTCACAGACCTGCTCCATCAGCTTTTCGTCGTGGCTTACGACCAGAAGCCCTATTTTTCGTTCTTTCACTTCCGCCAGCAGGAAGTTCCAGATCTGGCTCTGGGTGATGGGATCTAACATGGTGCTGATCTCATCTGCAATCAGAAACCGTGTTCTCTCCCCCAGAGCCCTCGCTATGCAGAATCGCTGCAGTTCTCCTCCGGATAGTTCGCCCGGATACCGGTTACACCAGTCCCGCTCAATCCCGAGCCCCTCTATCACACGTTCGCTGATCGAATCTCCCTCCTGCAGAACCGCCTGCATCCGCACGCGCGGATTGACCGCCTGCTCCGGATGCTGCCAGATCATCTGCACCGGGCAGTAACCGCTCCCCGGAAGCGGCATATCGTCCACACAGACACGTCCCGCCGTCGGTGTGCGGTAGCCTGCCAGGATCTGACAGAGCGTCGTCTTACCAAAGCCGCTCGGCGCGGCGATCCCCAGCCGGTCGGTACTCCCCAGTTCCAGACTCACATCCGACAGCACCTCTCTCCTGCCCCCCGGATATTTATAGCTGATATGTTCCGCTTTCAGTCTCACCGGACGTTTCCTCCTCTCCCCCTGATAGTTCTTTATGAATTCTCTGTATACAATATGCAGCGCACCCTGCCGCCGCGGACACAGGCAACCGGAATCTCCCCGTCACACGCCTCCCGACGGTCGGCGCAGCGCGGTGCAAACGGACATCCCGCCGGCAGATCTTTCACGTAAGGCTGTGTTCCGGGCAGTGCCGCAAACCCGCGCCCCGGAAGCGCCTCATACAGCGCTCTCGTATATGGGTGCCGCAACAGCGTCTCGTCCGCAAAATCTGTCACCTTCGCTTCCTCCACGGTCGTCCCGGCATAAAACACAACGATCCGGTCCGCCACCTCAAGCGCCAGTTCCAGATCATGTGTAATCAGAAGCACGCCGTTTCCATCGTCCGCAAAT
>OGEP01004030.1_pt1 | contig 10167 bp, 10 predicted proteins | sample 1570721 | NCBI WGS metagenome assembly OGEP01 (sample SAMEA2582131, study PRJEB24529) | metagenome | biome: Human gut stool | place: China | collected 2011 | reverse complement strand
TGAGAAGATTATTTATCCATTTGTTATTGAGAGTAAGGGAAAGGCTCATGAGCATATGAAAACCAAACTCTACGGGAAGGATTCTTTTTCCATTGATAAAGAGACGGTAGATCTGCGCTACGTGGAACAGCTTGTAGACGCAGAGCAGACAGCTGCACTTTCTTATTTCCTGCGATATGGACTCGAACAGATAATCGACGGTCAAAAAACCGTTCAGGAGACTGCAGAACAATTGATGAAACTGATGGATCAGAAGGGCTGGCTTCCATTTTGCAGCTCCTATATTCCCTGCGGACTTGCAAAGCCCCGGATACAGGAACTCTACGCCTGTCTGAACCGGTTCAGAGGATAATAATCAATTCTAAGTTTTGATAATGTGTTATAAAAGCAAGGTCACCACATGGATTTTGTGATGACCTTGCTTTTTATTATGTATTATATACTTATATCGCTCTCTACTGATTCAACACTTCTGTGATCTTCTGGATCATCTCATCTTCTTTCAGTCGGAATTTGATCTCCACACGTCTGGAAGCCGGCATATCTACGATATCTGTGTTCGCCTTATAGACCGGATCACTGAATGAGCGTCCGTTCACCGTCAATAACTGTTCCAGTACTTTGATATTTTCCTTACTCAGTCCATTGGATGAGTTCAGACAGAACTTCGCAACCGAGTTGGCACGATTGAAAGAAAGTGTCATATTACTCTGATAATCTCCGACTGTATCTGTGTGACCTTCAATAATGATCTCCGCAATATATGGGCGGAAATTATCCTGGAGAAGCACATCCAGATACATGGGAATTACTTCCTTCAAGGTATTTTTACTAGCTGCGGTCAGTGTAGCACTGTTATATTTGAACAGCACATCTGTAGAAAAACTGATGGAACCGGTTTGCGGATCTACCTGCATGGTAGAGTTGGAAAACTTCGTCTGTAATTCCCCGATAATATCTGTCCTGATTCCTACAATATCCTGCAGTTCGCTTTTGGCACTGTTCAATTCGTCCCTTGCTTCATCGATCATCTGATAAGCTGACTGCAGTTCCTCTTCCGTCATGGTCTGCCTGGCATAAGCATCTTCCAGTTTTTGCAGGGATGCCTGTCGTTCTTTCTCTGACTCTTCCAGTTCTGTTCTGGTGTTGTTCAATTGTAATTCCGCCTGTTCCAAGTCTGTAGTCTTCATCTTGTAGATGCCAAGCGTAATGGCAATGATCAGCACAAAAAGAAGTAAAAGTGCTGCCATCATATCAGAATAAGACTGCCAGTAGCTTGGAGCCTGAAACACTTCTCTCCCTTTTCGCTTATTTTTCATATAAATCCCTCATCTGATGAAACGTATACAATTCATTGCCAAGGTTTTCACATGCCCGGTTCAGCTTTTCTTCTACATGCTGTTGGCGTTCCAGAGAAAGCTGCATAGAATCCTGCATAGCACGGCTTGCATCCAGCAGCAGACGGGTACTCTCCTCCAGTCGCTGAAAATTGCGGGCATATGTACTCTGCGCCTCACAGGCATCTTTCAGATTTCTTCCGAGACTGTCAAACTCAGTACCAAGAGATTCGGACAACTGGTTCATAAACTGCTGCACGATCTTGTCCAGACCTTTGATCTGACTTTCCTCATTGCATTTCATCAGTTCCATGATGGACTTCATGGAGTTCGCCATATTTGCCTGATAGATCAGCATGGCATTCATATTCTCGTCTACCTGGCTCACTGGCGGCTCTGTGCACTCATGGAATGTCTCCAAAAATGTAGTCAGCCTTGTATAAGCATCCGCCATGATTCCACGATACACAAAGTTAAATACCAGTGAAAAGAAGATGCCATATACGGACGTATGGAATGCCACTTTCATACCTGATAATAACGGTGCAATATTGTCAGAAATCGTGAAAATATCATTACCGGTAAAAGAAAGCATTCCTAGAGTCAGTCCCAGAAATGTACCAAGAATACCAAGACCGGACATCGTTCCAGAGACTACGGAATTATAGTGTGTCCCTGCAATCTGATCCAGCAGATCCTCATTGATATACTCTTCCACACTGCAGGCAGAGGTAACCGTTCCCTTTTTTGTTGTATGGGCTTTGATTCGTCTCTGATATTTAGCAAATTGTGTGTCAAGAACACTATCTTCAAACACATTCTCTTTTTCTTTATACTGACTCCAGAGATTTGCAGAAGATACTTCGTATTGGGTACTCATACTCTTAGCTACCCGTTCCAGTGCGTCACCTGCCTGGTTTAACCGGTTGAAAAATACAGCGGAAATAATCATCAGAATGCCGATCAGAATGAAAAATGTCAGATTGATAGCAAAATTACTGATGGAGCCGATTTCCCCCGTAAAGACTCCATTGATGTACAGAATGAATCCTAACATCAGAATATATAAGACAAACAGAAAATAATAGGATTTGCGTTTCATGCATGCCCTCCTTCGTATATGATTTGATAGAACTACTTTACCATATTTTAGAAGGAGGGACAATGGAAGCGCATGAATCTTAAAACAAACTTAACAAAATCTTAAAGACGTGCAACACCTGTCTTCTTCGCAGCCTCGGCCACTGCTTTTGCAACCGCCGGACCAACTCTCTTGTCAAATGCTTTCGGAATGATATAATCCGGAGAAAGCTCCTCGTCTGTGATCTGACCAGCCAACGCTTCTGCAGCAGCAATCTTCATCTCATCATTGATGTCTTTGGCACGTACATCGAAAGCTCCACGGAAAACACCTGGAAATGCCAGCACATTGTTAATCTGATTCGGGTAGTCACTTCTTCCAGTTGCAATGACTTTGGCTCCGCCTGCTTTTGCATCATCCGGGAAGATCTCTGGAGTAGGATTGGCACATGCAAAGATGATGGCATCCTTTGCCATGGTCTTCACCATATCTACTGTAACTGCACCTGGAGCGGATACTCCAATGAATACATCTGCACCTTTGAGCATATCTGCCAGAGATCCTGCTTTGTGCTCCAGATTAGTCACTTTGCTCATCTCATCCTTCACCGGATTCATTCCCTCCGGGCGGCCCTCATAGATAGCACCTTTCCGGTCACAGAGCGTAATGTTCTTAATTCCTGCCTTCAGAAGCAGACGGGCAATAGAGATGGCTGCAGCTCCGGCTCCGTTCATCACCACATGAACTTCTTCCTTTTTCTTTCCAACCACTTTCAGTGCATTGGTCAGTCCTGCAAGAGTGATGATAGCCGTTCCATGCTGATCATCGTGAAAGATTGGAATATCGCATTTTTCTTTCAGTTTTTTCTCAATTTCAAAGCATCTTGGTGCAGAGATATCTTCCAGATTCACTCCGCCAAAAGAACCAGAGATCAGATAAATCGTGTTGACGATCTCATCTACATCATGGCTCTTGATGCACAGCGGAAATGCATCCACATCACCAAATGCCTTAAATAGCACACATTTTCCTTCCATAACCGGCATACCAGCTTCTGGTCCGATATCACCCAAACCAAGCACTGCGGAACCATCCGTTACAACCAGACACATATTCCATCTTCTGGTCAGTTCATAGGAAGCATCAATATTTTTCTGGATCTCCAGACAGGGTTGTGCAACACCTGGCGTATATGCAAGGGAAAGATCATCCTTATTTGCTACCGGTACACGGGTAACTACTTCTAGTTTTCCTTTCCATTCTTTATGTAACCGTAATGACTCTTTTGCGTAATCCATCTTTCATATCCTTCTTTCTTCTTAATAGTTTCCACCAAAGAACTTGCTGTTCTCCGGAAGTTTATAGTCTTTAAAGTAAGTTCCAAAGTCAAGCTTCAAATAGCTACACAGGTCAGCAAGCTCCACCATAGTGTTATCATTGACTGGAATTCCATGCTCCAGTCTCTCTTTTTCGGCAAAGACTTCCTTCTCGCCATGGGTATAGATCCGACTCTCTCCTTCTGCCTTCGGGCTTTCACGAAGGGCTTCCAGATACTCAGAGAAATGTTTACGAATCTCGTCCGGGTTGCCGAAGCAGGCTGGATTGATTGCCATAAATCCATGACAGATACCCGTCTTATCCGGGAAAGTGCAGCACTGATCAGAAGTAACACCCATGGAAAGGATGGAACTGAACAGTTCGCAGATCATACCATATCCATAACCTTTATGACTTCCGGTTGCTTCTTTATTTCCACCAAGCGGCATGATGCCGCCTCCTTTTTTTGATACGATATTAGATAACACATCCGGAGCGTTGGTGCTGGCATGTCCGTCTTTATCGAGCGCCCATCCTTCCGGAAGAGGTTTGTTCATCTTGTTGTACATCTCCAGTTTTCCTCTGGTCACAACCGTTGTGGAGCAGTCAAAGAAAAACGGATACGGATCAGCAGGCATAGCAACTGCGATCGGATTGGAACCAAGCATTGCTTTTCTTCCAAAAGTCGGAACCATGATAGCCTCAGAGTTAGTACATGCCATTCCCATAAGTCCCTCATCACATGCCATCTTTGCATAATATCCGGCAATGCCGAAATGATTGGAGTTGCGAACGCTCACGATTCCCACACCTGTGGTCTTTGCTTTCTCAATCGCCTTCTTCATGGCATAGATACTGATCAGCTGTCCCATCCCATTATGACCATCGATTACTGCGGAAATCGGTGTTTCGAATACTACTTCTGGTTTTGCCTCCGGATGGATCGTGCCTTTCTGAATACCTTTGTGATAACGTACCATTCGCTGCATTCCATGACTCTCAATACCATAGAGATCTGCTTTCAGAAGAACATCTTTGATCTCTTCACTCTCCTGCTCAGAAAAACCAAATGACTGAAATACATCTTTGCAGAATGTGTTTAATGTGTCATATGACCAAGTTACATAACCCATACAAAATACCCTCCTGTCGGTTTGACCAAATAAAAATATTGGTATTACCAATTTATGTACAATTATAACATTGGTAATACCAATTGGCAAGAGGTATCTTTATTTCTTTGCAGTATATTTACATCTGTAATTGAATCATCTGCTCCATTTCGTTCATATAAGCTTCAATTGTTTCCATATGTTCTGACATGCGCTGTTCTGCCAGCGTTGCATCTTTGCTTACAATCGCATCCACCAGCTGACGATGCTGTTCATCAATGTCTGAAGACGACTGTTTCTTTTCCATAATATATCCGCGGATACCTGAGATGATTGTTTCAGTCAGTTGATCTGCTGCGCTCAACACGCTGTAGAGCATGGGATTATTGGCCATCTTTGCAATCTTCTGATGAAGCTGCTGATCCAGCATACCCCGTTCTTTTTCTGTGTCAGCAATCTCAAGCTTTGCAAGGATCATACGCAGTTCAGCCTCATCCAATGCTGTACAGTTCTGCGCTGCCAGTAATGCAGTCTCTCTTTCCAGTGCTGCACGTAATTGCTGATTCTGCCGAAGATATCCGTTGTTCAACTTGAACATGATCGACAACGGGCCAATGAGCCAGCTGGTCAGATCCTCGGTAATATAATTACCCCCTCCCTGTACACAGTGAACGATACCGAGAAGTTCCAGTGCTCGAAGCACTTCCCGGACTGCAGGTCTTGAGACTCCCATGCTCTCAGCCATCGTCCGTTCCGCCGGAAGCGCATCCCCTCCTTTAATATTTCCATCCTGAATATTATCTATAATTTGATTTAAGATAGCGTCAAACGCCTTTTCTTCTCCAATTTTTCTGAACATACTGATTCTCCATCTGATACGATTATTTCACATAACTCCATATGAGCAGCCAAGTAACCTCACGCTACTGTCTTTGCTGCCCAGTATAGCATTTTGCTGTTGTCGTGTCAAAATTGAACCTTATAATAGCTCGTCAGAATAATATGGAAGAATAATCTTCCGTCCTTCGATCAGGCAGGTATCATGCATGCCATTGATGGTCATAACTTCATTAATATAATCCATGCGATCCTCATATTGTGCAGCATCCATATAATCTCCTGCCAGATCCCACAGGGTATCTCCGTCCTGGATCTCCACATTCGCATAGTATTTATACATGTCAGGAGTAGCCGGTTCCTTTGCTCTGGTGATCATGGAACCGAATCCCATACCGATCACAAATATTACTACAAGTGTCAGCACAATCAGCAGGATCATCTTTCTCTTTTCCCGCTGCTTTCTCAGAGCTCTTGCTCTGCGCTCTCTTCTCATATCTTCTCTCTGAACTGTCTGTGCTGCATACATTTCATTCACTCTCCTTTTATCAAGAACCAAACATCTGTTCTATGTGCTTATTATAGTATCAGAACACATGTTTGTCAATAGATAAATCGAATACTTGTTCGGAAAATATGTTCTGTTTTATGCAGTCGGAATTTTACAAATGAAGCGAGTGACCTGTCATTTCCCTGTTTACTTTATGTCCACAGACATGCTATAATTAGTTTTCATTCTAAGGAAAAAGATAATAAGAGAACAATAGTGGGGGAGTTTTTCAGATGGCAATTCGTAAAAACGGAATCGTTGTATTAGGAGCAGTATTTGTTGATATCAAAGGGTTTCCGGAGGATATTTATATTCCGGACGGACGGAATGCAGGAACGGTAGAATATGTTCATGGCGGAGTAAGCCGGAACGTGGTGGAGGACATTGCCAATCTTGAGCTGCGCCCCACATTTCTTGGTATTGTAGATGACTCTGCACTGGGTGCGGACGTCATCCATAAGCTGAAGAATCATAAAGTAAACACGGAATATATGCAGACAATCCCCAATGGAATGGGAACATGGCTTGCCGTATTTGATCACAACGGCGATGTAGCCGGCTCTATTTCTCAGAGACCAAACCTTCTGCCGATCCTGGATACCCTGGAGGAAAAAGGGGACGAGATCTTTGCAGAGGCTGATTCTGTGGTAATCGAAGTTGATATGGATAAGGATATTGTAAAAAAAGTGATGCAGTTCTGCGAGAAATATGACCGGAAGCTGTATGGTGTGGTCAGCAACATGAGTATTGCTATGGAACGCCGTGATCTTCTTCAGAAATTCGACTGCTTTATCTGCAACCAGCAGGAAGCTGGCATGTTCTTCTCCGATGATTACAGCGAAAAAAGCCAGGAAGAACTTCAGGAGATCCTGGCAGACTGTCTGAAAAACGGTAACATTCCTTCTATGGTTGTTACTATGGGTGGAAAAGGCTCTGTCTATGCGGACTGCGAAGGACTGCGGGGGTTCTGCCCACCTAAGAATGTATCTGTAAAAGATACCACTGGTGCAGGTGATTCCTTCTGTGCAGGTGTTGCCAGCGGACTGACATACGGAAAAACTCTTCCGGAAGCCGTTGAGATAGGTACCCGTCTGGCAGCTTCTGTGATCACTTCTTCTGAAAATGTATGTCCTCGCTTTCTGCCTGCGGAATTTGGACTTGAGGTGTAATAGCTGCTATCCCCTGTGATAGACACCATACTCCAAGGCTGGTACGGACAATCAAAAAACTCCGACAGGATATTGAGTACCTGAATCACTCAATTCTCGTCGGAGTTCTATTTTTTATCTACGGATCTGCATATTTACCGATCTTCCATTATACAGCTTTCTTTGCAGTTGGTTTTTTCCATGCACACCAGCAGATAAATCCAAGGAATACCACTGCTGCGATCATCCAGCAGACGAATGTCAAAGTGTCTTTTCCGCTGAACATATCGTAATAACCTTTCAGATAGATGAACGCGATCAAAAGTGGCAGGAACCAGGTCACATAAGCGCGCAGTGCGGCCGGGAATTTGATTCCCTCACCGGCATTTGTCTCATCCATAAATCCATCCCATCCCCAGCCGTTCTTTCTGGTACAGAACAGAACATAGCCAAGACTTCCCAGCGGAAGCAGGTTATTGGATACGATGAAGTCTTCCAGATCCATGATCGTACTGCCCTCTCCCAGCGGCTGAATACCAGACCACAGATTGTAGCCAAGAACAGCAGGCATGGACAGCAGGATCACCAGGACTGCACTGACTGCCACACTTTTCTTACGGGACCATCCGAACAGATCCATATCAAATGCAATAATATTTTCAAATACAGCAATGATCGTACTCAGTGCTGCAAAGGTCAGGAACAGGAAGAACAGTGCGCTCCATAAAAATCCACCGGTCATCTGTGCAAAAATATTGGGCAGAGTGATAAATACAAGGCTCGGTCCTGCTCCAGGCTCGATTCCATAGGAAAAACATGCCGGAATAACAATAAAACCGGCGGTCAGTGCTACAAAAGTATCAAGGATCGTAATATTGATTGCTTCACCTGTCATGCTTCTGGAATGATCCAGATAACTTCCGAATATCATCATAGCGCCGATACCAAGGGACAGGGTGAAGAATGCCTGGCTCATGGCTCCGAATACCACATTTCCAATACCGGTCTCTACCATCTTCTGGAAATCCGGAACCAGATAGAAACGAATGCCATCCACTGCTCCCTCAAGGAACACCGAATGGATCGCCAATACAACCATGATCGCAAGCAACGCTATCATCATAACCTTTGTTACTTTCTCAATACCGGACTGCAACCCAAATTTACATACGATAAATCCGATGACACAGATCAGGACGGTCCAGAAGATCATGGTCGGATAATCAGCCAGCATGGATCCAAATGCATTGGTAACGTATTCCGGATCAGCCTGGGAAAAATCACCCCTTAGACTTCTGAAACAGTAATATATCATCCAGCCGCCAACCATGGTGTAGAACATCATCAGAAGATAACAGCCGAAAATACCGATATATTTCATCAGATGCCAGGAAGTGCCCTCTGGCTCCAGCTGTTCAAATGCCATAGCTACGCTCTTCTTGCTTCCGCGCCCAATGGAAAATTCGCAGACCATAGCCGGAATACCCATGATCAATAAGAACAATAAGTAAATTAAAATAAATGCGGCTCCTCCGTATTCACCGCACATGTACGGAAATTTCCATACGTTGCCAATTCCGATGGCACATCCTGCGGAAACCAGGATGAATCCCAGTCTGGAACTGAATTTTTCTCGTTTCATACTCTATACTCCCTCCGTATATATAACATTTAATCATTATAAAATGTTCCTGTCACCCTTGCAACCACACGATTTTTATATTAGAATAAGAAAAACTTATATTATCAGGAGATATCTATGAACATCAATCAATTGAAATATTTTATCTCCGTGGCAGAATACCGGAGCTTTACCAAAGCTGCCAATCAGTTTTACATCTCCCAGACAGCGATTACCCAGCAGATCCAGGCATTGGAAGAAAGTATGGGCGTGACCCTCATTGACCGTTCCCGCCGCCCCATTATGCTGACCCCAGCAGGAAATGTGTTTTTAAATGAATCCCGGGCCATTCTGGAACGGATGGATATGGCGGTCAGCCGGGTACGTGATGCTTCCACCGGACTGGTGGGAACTCTGCGAATCGGTTATACCAAAGGTTATGAACGAAGCAATCTGTCTAATCTGCTCCGCAGCTTTCATCAGGAATATCCGAATATTCTGATCACCTGCAGCCGCTGCGATACCGATATGCTGGCGGCTGGTCTGTTAAACGGCGATTATGATATGATCTTTACCTGGGACAGCACCAATATCCTGCTGGAGGATCAAGTCTGTCACCGGCTGGTAGAACGAGTTCCACTGATCGTTGCACTCTATGCCGGTCATCCCCTTTCCGGCCGTCATACATTGAACCGTATGGAATTAAAAGGTGAACAGATTCTCTACATGTCTCCCTCCGGTGTGGGTGATTCCTTCGGGGATAGCCATTTTATGGAGCTGTATCGAAAAGCGGGATATCAACCGGATATTCTGTTCCGCTCCTCTGATGCCGAAAGTATTCTTATGATGGTAGCCGCCGAGGAAGGCATTTCCATTCTTCCTGCTTACGTAACAAATAAGCTGAAAGATGCCGATAATCTTGTCTTCGTTCCACTGGTCGGAGAAGAAGAATACGAAGAGATCATTGCAGTCTGGAAATCAGACAATGCCGGACAAGCTCTCCAGAAATTTGTCCTGCGGATCACAGGTGCTGAATAAATTGAATCCGACTGTTGCATTTTGAAGAAGAAGTGCTATAATATTCTTTGTTCAGGAAGTATAGCTCAGCTGGGATGAGCGTTCGCCTCACACGCGAAAGGTCAGGGGTTCGAGCCCCCTTGCTTC
>OGEP01004027.1_pt1 | contig 10180 bp, 6 predicted proteins | sample 1570721 | NCBI WGS metagenome assembly OGEP01 (sample SAMEA2582131, study PRJEB24529) | metagenome | biome: Human gut stool | place: China | collected 2011 | reverse complement strand
TTTCCTCATTTTCAGCAATCTTCAAATCAATCGTCTTCATATTCGTATGGTTTCCGTCCTGCTCGACCAGCTCCCCCTGCTCCCCGAAGTGGGCTTTCCCCTCCCCATGCCCCGCGATCGCCGCCTCGTCGCCCTGTGCACCGCCCTCCTCAATGAGCCGGACTCCCCGGAAACGATCCGCGAATGGTGCACGCGCCTCGGCATGTCCGAACGCACCCTTGCCCGCCTGTTCCAGCGCCAGACCGGGGAATCCTTCGGGCGCTGGCGTCAGCGTATCCGCCTGCACCACGCCCGCGCCCAGCTTGAAGCGGGGGAAAGCGTCACCGCCGTGGCCCTCAACTGCGGCTACGCCTCCGTTTCCGCGTTCATCGCCGCCTTCAAGAAACTCTTCGGGCGCACGCCGGGACAACTCGCCCGCTGACGCGCACGCCGCCTTCCCGCCTCTTCGACACAACCATCTCCCACGCCCGTACCCTAAAGCCGCCCTCATCCCGCCGCCCCCGCGCAGGCACCACCTGAGGGCGTTAGTCTCCCAATAATTTTATCAAAAATTACATGTAGTTTTTTATTAGGATAAAAATCAGAATCACTTATCGGAAGCTCTCCCCATTTCCCCCTTTCCACCTTCCGCCGGAACGAACTCCCGCCGCGCGGCCTTCCCTCCCTAATCTTCTCCCCCTGCACCCTCCCCGCACCACGCACCCGCCATTTCCGCCCATTTTGGCAGGATCGCGATACTCTTTGGCAGAATGCGAGAAGACGGGAAAGACGGAAGGCGCGTATAGGAGAGTCATGGGCCGAGATCCCAAAACGGGCCCATTCCCACACCCACCCAGAATACGTTTGGAGGCAAAACCATGATCCAGATCCGCAACTTCATCAACGGCCAGTGGCAGGAAGAAACGGGCGGCAAAACGGTTCCCCTGTACAACCCGTCCACCGGCGAAACCATCGGCTCCGTGCCCGTTTCCAACATGGAAACCTGCGAAGCCGCCATCGCCACCGCCGCCGAAGCCTACAAGACGTGGCGCCTCGTCCCCATCGCCAAGCGCATGACCTATATCCATAAAATCCGGGAATGCATGATCCGCGATCTGGAAAAGCTCGCTCAGGGCATCGCGCTCGATCAGGCGAAACATATTTCCGAAGCCCGCGGCGAAGTCCAGCGCGTCATCGAAATCGTCGAAATGGCCTGCTCCATCCCCGCGCTGATTCAGGGCGAGACCCTCGATCAGATCGCCGGGAGCATCACCGGCAAGGTCACGAAACAATCCCTCGGCGTGTTCGGCGGCGTGGCGCCCTTCAACTTCCCCGCGCTGGTGTTCGGCTGGTTCATCCCCTTCGCCATCGGCACGGGCAACACCTTCATCTATAAGCCGTCCACCCAGTCGCCCTACTTCATGCAGCTTATGTGCGAAATCTTCATGGAAATCGGCCTGCCCGGCGGCGTCGTCAACGTCATCCACGGCAGCCGCGACATCCCCGGCACGTGGTATGAAGATCCCCGCATCGCGGGCGTGTGCCTCGTCGGGTCCACCCCGACCGCCAAAAAAATGGCCGAAGGCTGCGCCAGAGGCGCCAAGCGCTCCATGCTGCTCGGCGGCGCGAAAAACATGCTTGTGGTCATGGAAGACGCCGACATCGACGTTTTCATCGAAAACTACATCAACTCCTGCTACGGCTCCGCGGGCCAGCGCTGCCTCGCCGGGTCCATCGTGGCCATCGTGCCCGAACTGTACGACACCGTGCTCGAACGCATGATCGAAGCCGCCAAGAAGGTCAAAGTCGGCGACGCGCTTGATCCAGACGTGTACATGGGACCCCTGATTTCCCGTTCCGCCGCCGACAAGGTGAAGGAATACGTGGATATCGCCCTGAACCACGGACACGGCTGCGAACTCGTCCTCGACGGCCGCAACCCCGAACTGCCCGAAAAAAACAAGAACGGCTATTTCGTCGGCCCCACGATCATCAAGGACGTGACCCCCTGCAACCCGCTGTTCACGACTGAAGTGTTCGGCCCGCTGGTCGCCACGATCAAAATCGCGGACATCGACGACGCCCTCGAACTCATCCGGCAGTCCGAATTCGGCAACGGCGCGTGCATCTTCACGCAGAGCCAGTTCTATGCCGAAAAGTTCAGCCGCGACGCCGACGTGGGCATGGTCGGCGTCAACGTGGGCATCTGCGCCCCGCATCCGTACATTCCCTTCGGCGGCATCAAGGGGTCGCTCCTCGGGACCAACAAGGCGCAGGGCAAGGACGGCATCGACTTCTTCACCCAGAACAAGGTCACCACGATCCGCACCGTCGATCCCAACGCCAAGAAGGGCGGCGATGCAGCGAAGCCCAAGTCCGTCCGCTCCTGCGTAGCGTCCTAAACAGCCGTACACGTCCGGTTCCGGGGCCCCAGCCCCGGAACCCCACCGCTTTCTCCAATCCGGAGACGTCCTCCTGAGCCTCTTGGCGGAAGAAAGCGGAATGGTTTCCGCCGGAAGACGCTCCCCGCGTCTGGCTGCGCGCCGCGAACGGCACGCGGTTCCTCCGGCCGGGCCTGACAGGGCCTCATGAAGACGGCTCTCCGACAGCGCCCGTCGCTTCCCACTCATCCAAACCGGGCGCTCCGCCGCACACGGCGCGCACGCAAGACGGCTCCGGGTTCCTCGCCCCGGGGCCGTTTCGCGTTTTCCTCCTTTATTTCTCTCCCGCTCCCCGGATGATTTCCTTGACCGGGCGGGAGGCCGTACCTACACTGTTGCTCTTTCCATGCCTCGCATGGATGACCATCAAACCTTCTTCGAGGAAAGCCATGGCTCTGTCCAAACTCCAGAAAGGCCTCGTTGGCCTCGGCATCGCCGTTGTCGCAGTCATCGCCGTCGGGTACGGCGGGATGCGCTATCTTGAAAACGCCGTCGTTGACGCCATCCGCACATGGGCGGCCCAAACTCCACAGGATGCCCACGTGGAGCTCGGGGATATTTCCTATACGCTGATGGACAACCATCTTGTCCTCAAAAACGTCCGCATGACGTATGTTACCCCGGCAAAACAGACCGTGGCCGCTACCGTCGAAACGCTGGATATCCGGAATCCGGGGACCACCCTGCTTTCGCTGATGCGCGACCCCAAGAGCGAAATCAAGGAAACGGAACTTCCCGTAGCCGACGAGATCGCCCTGCACAACCTGTCCTTCGGTCCCGAACCGAACATCACGGTACGGCTCCGCACCTTCAAGGGCGTCGCCATTGAAACCGCCGCCGTCAAAACCCTGATGAGCACCGCCGGTGACGACGATCCGAAAGTGGCCCTGGCGATCATCTACGGTCTTTCGTACAAGGAAGATTCCGCCTCCGGCGTCAAGATAACGAGCAAGGCCCTGCCTTTCTCCCTCTCCACCGATTCCGCCGTCCAGAAATCCTACGCCAAAGGGCATCTGGACTCTTCCGTGACAAACGGGATCGTGTTCACCCTGAGGGGGCAGGACGTCCTGACGCTCGGCGAAATCCGGCTCGAGAACATGAACCTGCCGCCCCGCGACATCATGGAGAAGATTTACTTCATCGCTCCCACCGACATCAACGACGATGAAGCGTTCGGGATCTTCCAGAACTTTTTCGCCGGGCCCAAGCCGCTCATCGGCGTCTTTTCCCTGAAGGACCTCAAAACCAGCAGCGCCCTGCTCGATGTTTCGCTGGACAAGCTGAACATCACGAACCCTTCGACCTCCCCCTACGCCCTTGAAGTGTCTCTGGAGCACCTCAAGATGCCCGTGGCCCTCGTGCCGGAACTCCAGCTGCTCTCGGTCATGGGCGTGCCGGAAATAGATGCCAGCGCATCCTATGCCATGTCCTTGCCCAACAAGGACAACCAGTTCAACAGCACCGCTTCCCTCAGCGTCGCCAAGCTCGGTACGGCCGACTTCGCCGTCAAGGGCGAATTCCCCTATGAAGAGTTCTTGGAGATCGTCAAAAAAACCAAGAGCGTCGACGATCCCGCCACCGAGGACGCCATTGAAAACTTTGTTGAAAAGAACATCAAGTTCAGCCACATCGAAGCGGGATACGCTGATGAAGGGCTCCTGCCCCGCCTCGGCATCCTCGGCCAGAAGTTCATGGGCCTGACCCCCGAACAGTGTGTGGATATGGCCAAGAAGTACGTCAAGGAATCCCTCGGCGCCGCCGAAGGGACGGAAAACACGGCGAAGCTCATGGAGTACATCGACAAGCCCGGCGCTATCCGCCTCATCTTCAACACGGAAAAGCCGATTCCCGTTGAAGCTTTCGACACGCTGTCAGACACGGATCCCTCCATCAAGCTGGACGTGAACACCGGGCCCAAGACGGCTCTGGAACTGATGGCCGATCTGGAAAAGAAATAGCCCGCCCGATCCGGGACAAAACAAGAGGGGGGAGGATCGGAACGCCTCTCCCCTTTTTCTATCCTGCGGAATCCGTTGACATACGGGATCGCGTGCCCGTAATCGGGTTGCCCGATCCGGGCGCTTTTGGTATGAAAGCAAATTCGGGAAGCCTATCCCGGCAAACCCCGTCTACCTTTATGGAGTCTCCCCCAATGGCAAAAAAGCCAACCCTTACCCCTGAAGAAGCGCGCCAAGAGGCGTTGAAAACAGCCCTCGAAACCATCGAACGCAAATTCGGCCAAGGCGCCGTGATGAAGCTTTCCGATGATGTCCATGTCAAAGTCCCGGTGATCCCCACCGGGTCCATCGGCGTAGACCTCGCCCTCGGCATCGGAGGCATCCCCAAGGGCCGGGTCACCGAAATCTACGGCCCCGAATCCTCGGGCAAAACGACCCTCACCCTGCACGTCATCGCGGAATGCCAGAAGCTCGGCGGGACCGCCGCCTTCATCGACGCCGAGCACGCGCTTGACGTGACCTATGCCAGGCGCCTTGGCGTCAAAACCGACGAACTGCTCATCTCGCAGCCCGACCACGGCGAGCAGGCCCTTGAAATCGCCGACATGCTGGTCCGTTCCGGCGCGGTGGACCTCGTGGTCATCGACTCCGTGGCCGCCCTTATCCCCCAGACCGAACTCGAAGGCGCGATGGGCGAAACGCAGGTCGGCGGGCACGCCCGCCTGATGTCCCACGCTCTCCGCAAGCTGACCGGCACCATCCACAAGTCCCGCACCGCCGTCATCTTCATCAACCAGATCCGTATGAAGATCGGCGTCACCGGCTACGGCAGCCCGGAAACGACCACCGGCGGCAACGCGCTCAAGTTCTACTCCTCCGTGCGCCTCGACATCCGCAAGATCCAGACCCTCAAGGACAAGGAAGAAGCCTACGGCTCCCTTACCCGCGTGAAGGTGGTCAAAAACAAGATGGCCCCGCCCTTCCGCGAAGCCAAGTTCGACATCATCTGGGGCACGGGCATTTCCCGCTCCGGGGAACTCATCGACCTCGGCGTCGACGCCGGCATCGTGGACAAGAGCGGCGCATGGTTCGCCTTCGGGGCCGAAAAGCTCGGCCAGGGCAAGGAAAAGGTCCGTGCCCTGCTCGATGAAACCCCCGAGCTGCGCAACGCCATCGAGAGCCAGCTCATCGAGCATCTGGGCATGAACCCGCGGCCCGTCGTGCACGCACCGGAAGAAACCCTCCCGGACCCCGAAAACGCCCCCGTCGACGACATGGACGACGAAATCTGATCCGATGCGGGGAGGGGCTCCCTCCCCGCCGAACCTTTCCGGAGGCGATGCCGCCGGGCATGGCCTCATCCCCCGATCTCTCCACCTCCCGCAGGAGCCTGTATGCTGACAGCCAATGAAATCCGCCACCGTTTTCTGGAATACTTCAAAAAACACGGGCACACCGAAGTCGCCTCCTCTTCCCTGATCCCCCGCGACGACCCGTCCCTGCTGTTCACCAACGCGGGCATGGTGCAGTTCAAGAAAATTTTCTGCGGACAGGAAAAACGCGACTACGTGCGTGCCACCACGTCCCAGAAGTGCCTGCGCGTGGGCGGCAAGCACAACGACCTCGACAACGTGGGCCGCACCGCGCGCCACCACACTTTCTTCGAAATGCTCGGCAACTTCTCCTTCGGGGACTACTTCAAGGAAGACGCCATCCGTTTCGCGTGGACCTTCATCACCGAAGACCTGAAACTGCCCAAGGATCGGCTCTACATCACCGTCTACAAGGATGATGACGAAGCCTTCGAACTCTGGCAGAAAGTGGCTGGCGTCGCGCCCGAGCGCATCTTCCGCCTCGGCGAAAAGGACAACTTCTGGAGCATGGGCGATACCGGCCCCTGCGGACCCTGTTCGGAAATCCACTTCGATCAGGGGGCGGACATGGCCTGCGGCCCGGACTGCGGCATCGGCAAGTGCGACTGCGACCGTTTCCTTGAAATCTGGAACCTCGTGTTCATGCAGTTCGAGCAGCTTCCCGACGGCTCCCGCGTCCCCCTGCCCCGCCCGTCCATCGACACCGGCATGGGCCTTGAACGCATCGCGGGCGTGTGCCAGGTTTCCGGCAGCGATATGACCCTGTCCATGGGCGTGGCCGGCGGCGTGGGCTTCACCGCCATCATCGTGGCCTGGCTGTGTCAGCTGAATCCGGGCATGATCCTGGTGGTGTCGCTGCTGTTCAGCATTCTGGAAAAGGGCAGCAGCGTTGTGCAGTCTTCCTTCGGTCTGTCCTCAGACAGTGCGGACGTGCTTCAGGGAATTATCCTGTTCTTCATTCTGGGATGCGAGCTGTTCATACGGTATAAATTTGTGATGAGAGGGAAAGGAGGTGCCGGGGCATGAGCGGAGACATCTTAATTAAATTTCTTGTGGCAGCGGTACTGGCGGGAACCCCGTTCCTTTTTGGCACGGTTGGAGAGATTTTAAGTGAAAAAGTAGGGCATCTGAATCTCGGTGTGGAGGGTATGATGTCCCTGGGCGCCTGTGCCGGGTTTATGGCAGGTTATCTGTCCGATAATTTTCTGGTTGCAATTCTGGCCTCTGCGGCTGCAGGCATGTTCGGCGCGCTGATTTACGGAGTTCTGACCGTTACCTTTATGGCAAACCAGAATGTTACAGGTCTTACCATGACGATTTTCGGCGTCGGGCTTTCCAATTTTATCGGCGTGTTTATGCTGGAGCGCTCCGAGGGAGGGACGCTGAAGCTTCCGGAGACAATCACGGCTCAGATGAGAAATATTAATATTCCCGGGCTGAGTGATATTCCGGTGGTGGGAGAGCTGCTGTTTTCCTACAATCCGTTTGTATATCTGGGGCTGGTCATTGCCGTCCTGGCAAGCATCTATCTGTACAAAACCCAGGTGGGCCTGAATGTGCAGGCAATCGGGGAGAATCCGGGAGCCGCCGACGCGGCCGGTATTGAGGTTACAAAATGGCGCTATATCAACATTCTGCTTTCCGGCGCTATCTGCGGAATCGGCGGGGCGTACTGCTCCATGATTATCAACAGCGGCGTCTGGCTGAGAGACAGCGTGGCGGGGCTTGGATGGATTTCCGTAGCGCTCGTTATCTTTGCTTCCTGGAAGCCGGTGAATGTAATTTACGGTTCCTTTATCTTCGGAGCGCTCCGGGTACTGAAATATTACGTACCGAAGAATACGTATGCAATCCCGACCGCATTCTTCGACGCGCTGCCGTTCCTGATTACGGCTCTTGTCCTTGTCATCTCTTCCATGAGGAAGAATAAGGGCGGCCATATTCCGGCGCATCTCGGCATGAATTATTTCCGGGAAGAGCGGTAATATCAGGTGAAAGAAAAGAAATAAGAATGAAAGAAATCCTTTTACACTCCGGGGGTAGCCATTCCGGAGCCTGTAAAAGGATTTTTTCTTAGTTATTCCCATAATCGCCAATAACGTGCCAAATAAACCAATAAAATCCGGAAAAATGTGCCGAACAAATGTTTGCAAAACGCAGCCGGATATGATATACTGGGATAGCTAAGACAGGTTAAAACAATAAGAGGAAGCAGATAAAATGCTGAATGAAACGGAACGGTTCCCCACTGCCGGAAGTGTATGGATGGAACCTGTTCTGTATACACAGGAGTTAGAAAAATGGCGAAGCAATATATTAAAATCCGTGGTGCCAATGAGCACAATCTGAAAAATGTTTCACTGGATATTCCGAGAAATGAGCTGGTGGTTCTGACGGGATTGTCGGGATCGGGTAAATCATCACTGGCTTTTGATACGATTTATGCGGAAGGGCAGAGACGGTACATGGAGTCCCTCTCCTCCTACGCAAGGCAGTTCCTGGGCCAGATGGAGAAGCCGGATGTGGAGAGCAAGGAGGGTGTTTCTCCGGCCATCTCCATTGACCAGAAGTCCACCAACCGGAACCCGCGTTCCACCGTTGGGACGGTTACGGAAATTTATGATTATATGCGTCTTCTGTACGCAAGGATTGGTATCCCCCATTGTCCCAAGTGCGGCCGTGAGATCAAGAAGCAGACCGTGGATCAGATGGTGGATCAGATTATGGCGCTTCCTGAGAAGACCAGGATACAGCTTCTGGCCCCGATTGTAAGAGGACGGAAGGGACGCCACGAGAAAGTCCTGGAACAGGCGAAGAAGAGCGGCTACGTGCGCGTCAGAATCGATGGGAACCTCTATGAGCTGACGGAATCCATCGAGCTGGAGAAAAATATCAAACATAATATAGAGATAGTGGTTGACCGTCTGGTGGTGAAGGAGGGAATCGAGAAGCGGCTTTCCGACTCCATAGACACGGTTATGGGGTTGACCGGCGGGCTGATGATGGTAGATGTTTTCGGCCAGGAACCGATTATGTTCAGCCAGAGCTTTTCCTGCCCGGACTGCGGAATCAGTGTGGACGAGGTGGAGCCGAGAAGCTTTTCCTTTAATAATCCCTTCGGAGCCTGCCCGGACTGCTATGGCCTGGGATATAAGATGGAATTTGACGAAGACCTGATGATACCGGATAAGAGCCTCAGCATCAAACAGGGCGCCATCGTCGCGATGGGATGGCAGTCCTGCTGCGACAAGGGCAGCTTCAGCGGAGCGATTCTGGAAGCGCTGGCGGAGGAATACCATTTCAGCCTCGACACACCGTTTGAGGAATACCCAAAGGAGGTTCATGACATCCTGATTGGGGGAACCAGCGGAAAGATTGTAAAAGTCCGCTATAAGGGCCAGAGGGGGGAGGGCATTTACGATATAGCCTTTGAAGGCCTGATACAGAACATGAACAAGAAGTACAGGGAAACATTTTCCGAATCCATGAAGGCGGAGTACGAGACATATATGAGAATTACACCCTGCCCTGCCTGCCATGGCCAGCGTCTGAAGCCGGAAGCACTGGCCGTTACGGTCGGAGATAAGAATATTTACGAAGCGACGAATATGTCGATTGTGAAGTACAGGGAATTTCTGGACGAGCTTCAGCTTACGACGATGCAGGAGACGATTGGCGCCCCGATTTTGAAGGAGATCAAGGCGAGGGTGTCTTTCCTGATTAATGTGGGCCTTGATTATCTGTCCCTGTCCAGGGCTACCGGCACTCTGTCCGGCGGCGAGGCGCAGCGTATCCGTCTTGCTACCCAGATTGGTTCCGGCCTGGTCGGCGTTGCCTATATTCTGGACGAGCCGAGTATCGGACTTCACCAGAGGGATAATGACAAGCTGCTGCAGACGCTTCTGCATCTGAGGGATCTCGGCAATTCCGTTCTTGTGGTGGAGCATGATGAAGATACCATGCGTGCGGCCGACTGTATCGTGGATATCGGGCCGGGAGCCGGAGAACATGGAGGCCATGTTGTTGCGGTGGGAACGGCCGATGAGATTATGGCATGTAAGGAATCCATCACGGGAGCTTACCTGAGCGGCCGCGAGAGGATACCCGTCCCGAAGGAGCGCAGGACGCCCACCGGCTGGCTGACGGTAAAGGGGGCGGCGGAGAATAACCTGAAGAATATTGACGTCTCCTTCCCGCTCGGTGTCATGACCTGTGTGACAGGAGTATCAGGTTCGGGGAAAAGCTCTCTGGTGAATGAGATTCTATATAAGGCGCTCGCCAAGAAGCTGAACCGCGCGCACACAATACCAGGCAGGCATAAGAAGATTGAGGGTGTGGAGCAGCTTGATAAGATTATCGCGATCGACCAGTCTCCGATTGGCCGTACGCCGCGATCCAACCCTGCAACCTACACGGGTGCCTTTGATTT
>OGEP01004023.1_pt1 | contig 10193 bp, 9 predicted proteins | sample 1570721 | NCBI WGS metagenome assembly OGEP01 (sample SAMEA2582131, study PRJEB24529) | metagenome | biome: Human gut stool | place: China | collected 2011 | reverse complement strand
GAACCGTATTTTACTTCGGATAAAGAATACGAAGCAAGATTTGCGGCAGTCATGATTCTGGGACATTTTGTGAAGCGTGAATATTTGAAAGAGAGTATCAGACGTCTGGAGAGTATCACTCAGCAGGGATATTATGCAAAGATGGCAGTGGCGTGGGCAGTATCTGTATATTTTGCGGCATTTCCGGATGAGATGCTGACATACTTGCAGGACGGTCACAAACTGGATGAATTTACATATAAGAAATCACTACAGAAGATCACAGAGTCTTATCGTGTTGATAAGGAAATGAAAAAGATCATAAAAGAAATGAGACAGAGAGGATAAAATAATGGGAATCAGCAAAGAAGAAGCAATCAAGGAATTACAGAACAGAGAGACAGTATTTGTTGCATATTCACAGGCTACCAAACTGCCATATGTGAAATGTGACGAAGAGACTTATAATGACCAGGCATGGATTTTTTCCACAGAAGAGGGAATCAAGGAATTCGGCAAAAAGATGATTGAAGATAAGATTCTTCTTATGGGAATGAGATTTTCCAAGAAAGATTATCCAAGATTATCATTGGTTATACATATGGTAAAGTAGCAGAGCAGAAACCGGTAACTGCTGGTGACCTGCATGCTGAAGGTGCTATGGCAGCTCTTCTGAAAGATGCTCTGAAGCCGAACTTGGTTCAGACTCTGGAAGGAACTCCGGCTATCGTTCATGGTGGACCGTTCGCTAACATCGCTCATGGATGTAACTCTGTAACTGCTACCAAGATGTGTCTGAAACTTGCAGATTACACCATTACCGAGGCTGGATTTGGTGCAGACTTAGGTGCTGAGAAATTCCTTGATATCAAGTGCCGTATGGCCGGACTGAAACCGAATGCTGTTGTTATCGTGGCAACTGTTCGTGCTCTGAAATACAATGGTGGTGTTCCGAAGGCAGATCTGAATAATGAGAATCTGGAAGCACTGGAAAAAGGTCTTCCGAACCTGCTGAAACATGTAAGCAATATTACGAATGTATACAAACTGCCGTGTGTAGTTGCTATCAATGCATTCCCGACCGATACGGAAGCAGAGCTGAAGCTGGTTGAGGAGAAATGTAAAGAGCTTGGAGTTAATGTGGTGCTGTCCGAGGTATGGGCAAAAGGTGGAGAAGGCGGCGTGAAGCTGGCTGAGGAAGTTGTTCGTCTCTGCGAGCAGCCGAATGATTTCACATATTCCTATGAGCTGGAAGGAACTACCATTGAGGAAAAACTGAACGCAATCGTTACCAAGATTTACGGTGGCAAGAAAGTAGTTCTGACTGCAAATGCACAGAAACAGGCAAAAGAGCTGACTGCACTTGGATTTGCTAATTGTCCGATCTGTGTAGCTAAGACCCAGTACAGCCTGACAGATGATCAGACAAAACTTGGTGCACCGACAGACTTTGAAGTAACCGTTCGTAATCTGAAGGTTTCCGCAGGTGCAGGCTTTATTGTAGCTCTGACCGGTGAGATCATGACCATGCCAGGTCTTCCGAAGGTTCCGGCTGCTGAGAAGATCGATGTAGATGAGAACGGAAAGATCACTGGTCTGTTCTAAAAACAAATAGGATTTATACAATTCCGAATAAAAAACATTTCATGGCAGGCAGGGAACAAGTGTCCCCTGCCATCTGCCATGTTCAAAATAAGGAGGACTTATATGGGATTTACAAAAAGCAGTTGTGAAGAATTTGTAGATGTACTTGCGTCCAAAGCTCCGGTTCCAGGTGGCGGTGGTGCATCTGCACTGGTAGGAGCCATTGGTATGGCTCTTGGCAACATGGTTGGAAGCCTGACAGTCGGCAAGAAAAAATATGCGGATGTTGAGGCTGATATCATTGCGCTCAAAGAAAAAGCAACCGCTCTGCAGGCAGATTTTCTTCGTCTGGTAGAGGCTGATGCAGAAGCGTTTGAGCCGCTGGCAAAAGCTTACGGAATGCCTCGCGAGACTGAGGAAGAGAAAGCTGAGAAAGCACGTGTCATGGCAATCGTACTGAAAGATGCATGCGCAGTTCCCATGGAGATCATGGAAAAATGCTGTGAAGCAATCGATGTGATTGAGGAATTTGCAGCAAAAGGATCTGCTCTGGCTATCTCTGATGCAGGTGTTGGTGTGACCTTCTGTAAGGCAGCACTTCTGGGAGCTTCCCTGAATGTATTCATCAATACTAAATCTATGGCAGATAAAGAGTATGCAGCTTCTCTGAATGAGAAAGCAGATAAAATGATCGCTGATTACAGCAAAAAAGCAGATGAGATTTTTGCGGCAGTGAATGCACGCCTCAGATAACAAAAAAGTGGGAGAATAATAATCATGGCAAAACAGTTATTAGGAAAAGAAGTAACCGCAGCTCTGAATGAAAAAATCATCGGACAGGTTGCACAGTTAAAAGAAAAAGGAGTTTCTCCGAAGCTTGGCATCATCAGAGTTGGCGAGAGACCGGATGATATCTCTTATGAGACAGGTGCAACTAAGAGATGTGATACCCTTGGTGTTGAAGTTGAGAAGATCCTTCTTCCGGAAGATGTATCCAAAGAAGAACTTCTGGAAGTGATTGATAAAGTAAACAAAGATGATTCTATTCACGGTGTTCTGATGTTCCGTCCGCTTCCGGCTCATCTGAAAGCAGTTCAGTCTGAGATCGAGAATGCACTGGATCCGGCAAAAGATGTTGACTGTATGACACATCTTTCTCTGGCAGGTGTATTTGAAGGAAAACCGCTGGGATTCCCGCCGTGTACTCCTCAGGCATGCATGGAGATCCTGGATTACTACGGAATCGACTGCAAAGGTAAGAATGCTGTTGTCATCGGAAGAAGCCTTGTAGTAGGAAAACCGGCAGCTATGATGCTGATGGGCAAAAATGCAACGGTAACCGTATGTCATACCAAGACTGTTGATGTTCCGGCAATCGCAAGAGAAGCAGATATCTTGATCTCCTGTGCAGGTGTCCTGAACAGTCTGACAAAAGAATATGTTCGTCCGGGTCAGGTAGTGATCGACGTATCCATCAACTGGGATCCGGAAAAGATCAACAAAAAAGGCGGCAAGGGAGCCATCGCAGGTGATGCTGTATTTGACGAGGTAGAGCCGATCGTTGAGGCTATCACTCCGGTTCCGGGCGGAGTAGGAAGCGTGACTACTTCTGTTCTGGTTGGCCATGTAGTTGAAGCAGCCATGAGAAAATTCGCATAGTTTATGCGTATCAGTATGCAGATTCTGGCGGACAGGCTCCGCCAGAATTATCCTGATTGCTCTTTTGGAGAGCTTTCAGGAGAAATGAACCTGAAACGTCCGCTTTTTTATCAAAGCGGAACAGAATTCCGGAAGAATAAAGTTTATATTGTCCATGAAACAGATATCAGTGAAACAGATCTTCTGGAGCATGGAGATAACCTGGTGCTTGTTGTAGGAGAACGATTTGTTTCTTTGAGTAAGCGCCTTTTTGGCGTATGCTTTTTTCCATCTGAAAATTCAGCTGAGATGCTTTTTAATATTGTACAGCGTGTGTTTGATACCTATGATGCGTGGGATGAGCGTATGCAGCGCATGGCGCTCTCTGAGCGGACCATGCGAACACTTCTTGATAGCTCCTATCGTATTTTTCATAATCCGATCCTGGTGTGTACCTCAGCGGGATTCATCATTGATTACAGCACCATGATGGATACTATGCCAGAATTTCAGGACATTCTTCAGCATAATCAGATCCTGGCAGCAGTAAAATTTGAGATATCATCACCTTCTGGTGAAGTGCAGAAGTACGAAGATCCACAGACACAGAAAAACAATCTGTTTGTGGAAATCTATGATAAGAACCATAATGCCTATCGGGTGATTCTGGCTGAGTCATCCAGAAAATTCCGGCATTATGATGAGTATTTACTCGTTCATCTTTCAAAATATATTCAGCAGATGCTGGAAAAATATACTGTTCTTCAGTCGGATCTGAGTTACACACTGGATCGTCTGCTTTCCAATATTCTGACCGGTGAGATCAAGAATGACAATTCACTGACTCCAAGATTTGCCAAGTTTCGATGGGAAGAAACCCATCAGTATTTCTGTATGAACATCCATGTGTCCATGGTGGATCGGCAGAATCTGACCGTTGTGCGTTTTATCTGTAATCGTCTGGAAGGATTGATGAAAGGAAGTTGTGCCTTTTTGTTGGATGAAAACATTGTGGTATACGTGAATTTAAACCATTATGGTAGATCCATGGAAGAGGCTCTGGCGGCTGCCAATGACTTCTTACAGGACAGTTATCTGAAGGCGGGTATCAGCTATATGTTTACAGGGCTGAATCGTCTGAAATCTTATTATCTTCAGTCGAAGATCGCACTGGAAGAAGGACTACGGCTACACCCGCTCCGGTGGGTCAATCGTTTTGAGGATATCGCTCTTGACTATCTGCTTGGAAAATGTACCGAACGTCTGGAGTCTGATATTGTATGCAGTCATGCAGTACTGACCTTGAAAAAATATGATGCAGAGCATAAGACAGAGTATTACCAGACGCTGAAGACCTATCTGTCCTGCCAGATGAATGCTGTCAAAGCAGCAAAAGAACTGTTCATTCACCGCAGTACTTTCCTGTACCGGATGGCACATATTAAAGAACTGGTGCAGATCGATCTGGAAGAGCCGGATCAATTATTGTATCTGCTGTTGACCTATCGATTGCTGGAGATGAATGAGCAGGACAAGTAGGAGAAGAATATGGAAACATATGATGAAACAATGGAATACACCAGACAGGCAAAGAGAGAGTTTGCTGCAGTTGGAAGAGCCTGGTTCTTTTATTTTGCAGTAAGCATTGCTGTTGCATTTCTGGCGAGTTTTCTGGCTGGAATCTTTGGTGGAACATGGCTGGAGAGTGACTGGGGATTATATATGGTCGGGCTGGTGGTACCGTATCTGTTTGCATTTCCGGTATTTTTCCTGTTGATTAGAAGAAAGGCTGCTCCCGGTACATTTTCACCGGATAAGAGGAAACTGCCTTTCAGAAGCCTGTTAAAGTGGTTCTGCATTGCGCAGTTTCTGATGGTTCTTGGAAACTTGCTGGGGCTGTTCTGGAGTACAGTTATCGAGATGCTTACTGGTGCAGAGACAACCACAACGATAGATCTGGTCAGTACCAGTGATATGCTTCCCGTCATTACCATGGTGGTATTGCTTGCTCCCATTGTAGAAGAGCTGGTATTTCGGAAATATGTGATCGACCGGATGTATCCTTATGGTGAAAAGACGGCAATCTTCCTATCTGCAACTGTATTTGCAGTGATGCATGGGAATCTCAATCAGGTGTTCTATGCATTTTTTCTCGGATGCGCGCAGGGATATCTGTATTGCAAAACGAGGGATGTTCGCTATACAATCTGTATTCATATGATGGTAAATTTTGTAGGAAGTGTATTGCCACTTTTTGCTCAGAATTTTTCGGACATGGAAATGGTTGTGGTGGTTATTATTGATTTTGTGATTGGAATTGCAGGACTGGTATTTCTGCTGACGGATTTTGCCAGGAACCAGCTGTGGCTGGAAGAAGGAGAGATCGTACTCCCGGAACATAAAAGGATATCAATTACCTGGTTCAACAAACCATTTATGATCTTTACATGGATCTATCTGATCGGTGCTTTTGTATCGAATTATATACTGCCGATTTTGATACAGTAAGTTTAGGCGGGGTTCAACTTTTATAGTTTGAATCCTGCTTTTTTATTGACAAAAAAGATATTTCCGATATACTATCAATTGATAGTACAAATATATAAAAGGAGATGAATGTCATTTTTCTTAGTACACAATCTAGCAGGAAGGAAGTTCAGAAATTTCTGACAGAATTAAAACAATTCTTAAATCAGCCAGATTTTGATACTGAAAAAAATCTGGTAATAATAAAAAAGAAGAAGAAAGCAGAAGACGAAAAATTTTCAACACCTTATACTTTGTTAGATTTAGAATATGAGGCGGAGGATGTGGTTAAACGACTAAAAGAATTAAGTGTACAGGAATATTCTGAGACTAAGATTGATAAGGATGATATAAATCCCCCATTATTATTTGTCTTTGGTAAAGATATTGAAGAGAAGCTTATTTACATAAAGTTGAAAGTGAAAAATAAAACGCAAAAGCATGTTCTATGTGTATCTTTTCACTATGCAAAAGAAAAAATGATTTTTCCGTATGCACAGCCATAATGAAAGAGAGGTAAAGGGTATGGAGAATACTATGTTAGTTAGAAAAATTTATATGGAGTGCCCATTATGTGACAAAACACATGAAATTGAAGAACGGAAAAGAATAGCTACCACTACATTAAAAGGAGAGAAAGTTGCTTATGAGGAGCATTTTTATTTTTGTGAAAATGCTGATGAAGAAGAAAATGAATTTGAAACGGGTGCTATGACCAATGCGAATCTGATGAATGCAAGAAATGCGTATCGTGTACGTCATGGATTGCTTACATCTGATGAGATTATTGACATTCGGGAAAATTATGGATTGTCACAAGTAGATATGGCAAGATTACTTGGTTGGGGAGAAGCAACTATTTCCAGGTATGAAAGCAAAGCGATACAGGATGAGGCTTATGATACGATGCTTCGTCTGATTAAAGATAATCCACTTCAGGCATTAGAATTTCTGAAGAAGAATGCGGATAAATTTTCGGATACAAAGAGACAGGAGATACGCCTGAAAATAGTTGAAAAACTGGACTCCTATGGCAGGGAATATTTAACCCGTCAGACATTCGAAAGTGAATATGCAAACTATACAGAACCCGATGATTCCAATGGTTTTACATTGATTAATATTGATAAGATAGAAGCCATCATTTCTTATTTTGCAAAAGAAGTAGCAAATTTATATAAAGTAAAATTAATGAAGATGTTATGGTATGCAGATGCAATCTCGTATAGAGAAAATGGTTTTGCTATGTCTGGACTGATTTACAGACATGAAGCAATGGGAGCATTGCCTGTTGGACATAACAGTCTTATGAATCTGGAACGGGTGCATGTGGTAGAAGAGATGAGCTATAATTTTGAGTCCATGTTTCATATTCATCCTGTAGAAGAAATGGATTATTCTGTTTTGAATGAAAAGGAAAAGAAAATACTGGATCGCATAATTACAAAATTTAAAGAGTATAAAGCAAAAGACATTGTGGATTATATGCATAGGGAAACTGCTTATACAAAAACAGAAAATGGAGCAATCATTCCGTTTTCTCTTGCAAAAGAAATAAAAGAATTTTAAAGAATGGGAGATCCCCGTCTATTCAGACAGGGTCTCCCATTCTTCATAAAGTCCTTCCAGTTCGGTCTGGATGGCATCTTTTTCCTTAGAGAGTTTTGTGACTTCCGCCACATTCGTGAAGACTTCTTCTTTGGCAAGGAGTTCGTCGATCTCTTTGTCGCGGGTCTCCAGTTCTTCAATCCGGCTTTCTACTTTCTTCAGATCATTCTGTCGTTTGCGGAGCAATGCCTGCTGTTCTTTTTGCTGTTTCCAATCTAATTTGGATTCTGACTGCATGGATTCCTCAGCAACAGAGACTGTAGTAGAAGAAGGAGCGGAAGTAAAGTTGGTCATAGTCTCCTTTTTCTCCAGATAATAGTCATAATTTCCAATATAATTGGTCAGTGTCTCATCTGCCAGATCCAGAATACGGGTAGCAACGGTATTGATAAAGTATCGGTCATGAGATACGAAAAATACAGTTCCTGTGTAGCGGTTGAGAGCCTGCTCCAGTACTTCCTTGGATACAATATCCAGATGGTTGGTGGGCTCGTCAAGGATCAGGAAGTTGGCCTCTGACAGCATCAACTTGGCAAGGGACACACGGCCACGCTCCCCACCGCTTAAGTCGCTGCTCCGCTTAAATACATCATCACCGGTAAACAGGAAAGCAGCCAGTACATTGCGGATCTTGGTGTTGGTAAGTGTCGGGTAAGCATCGGAAATCTCTTCAAATACCGTTTTTTCCATATGTAACACATGGTGCTCCTGATCGTAATAACCGATCCGTACACGGGAGCCTAGCCGGATCTCACCGGCATCAGCAGGAACAACACCGTTGATGATCTTAAGAATCGTGGTCTTACCAGTTCCGTTATTACCGATCAAAGCCACGCGTTCGCCGCGCTTGATCTCAAAATCCAGATGACTGAACAGAGTCTGTGGCGGAAATGCTTTGGACAGACCTTCTACAGTCAGCACATCTTCACCGCTGACGATCTGCGGTTCCAGTTCAATATGCATATCGGCCTTCACTTCGGTAGGCCGCTCCAGAACTTCGATCTTATCCAGCATTTTCTCACGGCTCTCGGCGCGTTTGATGGATTTTTCACGATTGAAGGACTTCAGCTTTGCAATGACTTCCTCCTGGTGTTTGATCTCACGCTGCTGATTCAGATAGGCCTGCATCTGTGCTTCTCTGAGCATAGCTTTTTTCTGAGCATAAGCCGTATAGTTTCCGGTAAAAGTAGTGACATTTCCCTGATCGATCTCCACAATCTTGGTAACGACCCGGTTCAGGAAATACCGGTCATGGGATACGATGATAACTGCTCCCTGATAATTCATAAGAAATGTCTCCAGCCATGCGATAGAATCCATATCCAGATGGTTGGTAGGCTCATCAAGCATAATAATATCCGGACGGGAGAGAAGAAGCTTTCCTAAAGATACGCGGGTCTTCTGCCCTCCGGACAGAGTATTTACATGTTTTTCAAAATCTTCTTCAGAAAATCCAAGTCCCTTTAAGACTCCGGTGATCTCACTCTTCCAGGCATAGCCGTTTTTCTGCTCAAAATCATGATTGAGTCTGGCATAGTTATCCATCAGTTCCTGAAGTTCAGCTCCTTCTGCATGCTTCATGGACAGCTCCAGGCTTCGAATCCGTGCTTCCAGATCCAGTACATCCTGCTTGACGGTCACAAGCTCCTGGAAAATGGTTCCGTTACTTTCCATTTCCTGATGCTGTGCCAGACAGCCGATGGTCTTTCCTTTGGTGATGATGACCTGACCGTCATCGGCTGATAGTTCCCCCATGATGATCTTCAGAAGGGTGGATTTACCGGCTCCGTTAATGCCGACAATCGCGGCTTTTTCCCGTTCTTCTATATGGAAAGATGCATCCTTTAAGATGACCTTTTCTCCAAATGCTTTGTGTATATTCTGACATGCTAAAATCATATGTGTCTCTCCGTCTTACTGCAAAATTGTTATTGGCATACTATTTTTAATTATATCGAAACTGGCAGAAAAGGCAAGAGGTTATTTGGCAGGACCTATTGACAAGAGACTTCTCCTTTGAGTATAGTTAAAGATAATGAAAAAATGCATGAGATAACAAGGAGATGGAAATGATAGATTTGAACAGACCGGCTCCAACAACAGAACCGGAAAGACAGTATTATTTTATAAAGAAAGTACAGGAATATGTAAAAGCACAGTCTGAGAAGCTGGGGCGTCCCCTGACAGCCAATATAACTACCTTCGGGTGTCAGATGAATGCCCGTGATTCGGAGAAATTATCCGGTATTTTACGGGAAGCCGGATACGTAGAGACTGAGAATGAGGATGCAGATTTTGTTATCTACAACACCTGTACGGTCCGTGAAAATGCAAACTTACGTGTCTACGGACGTTTGGGTGTGCTGCATGGATATAAGAAAAAGAATCCGAATATGAAGATCGCCCTGTGTGGATGTATGATGCAGGAAGCAACGGTTGTAGAAAAGCTGCAGAAGAGCTATCGTTTTGTGGATCTCATCTTTGGAACCCATAACATTTTCAAATTTGCTGAACTTCTGGCTATGACACTGGAGTCAGACCGGATGATCATCGATATCTGGAAAGATACGGATCAGATCGTGGAAGATCTTCCAAATGAACGGAAATATGCATTCAAGTCCGGAGTCAATATTATGTTCGGCTGCAATAATTTCTGCAGCTACTGTATTGTACCGTATGTACGTGGCCGGGAACGCAGCCGTGAAGCAAAGGATATTGTACGAGAGATCGAAGCACTGGTCAAAGATGGGGTTGTGGAAGTTATGCTGCTGGGACAGAATGTAAACTCTTATGGTAAGAATCTGGAGCAGCCCATGACATTTGCAGAACTTTTGAGAGAGATTGAACAGATCGATGGT
>OGEP01004021.1_pt1 | contig 10200 bp, 5 predicted proteins | sample 1570721 | NCBI WGS metagenome assembly OGEP01 (sample SAMEA2582131, study PRJEB24529) | metagenome | biome: Human gut stool | place: China | collected 2011 | reverse complement strand
GCACCGCCTCCACCGCCTCGTCCAGGGCGGGGTGGTGGAGCAGGCAGGAGGCCACCGGCACCACCCGGTGGGTGCCCGCGGCGTAAATGCCGCTGTCCAGCCGCCGGCCCGGCCCGGTGCAGAAGGTGGAGATGGCCTTGTTGCGGTAGTGCCAGGGGTGCTCCATCCCCAGGATGGGGGACACCGGCCCGAACTCCCCCAGCAGCGCCTCCACCCGGGCCTGCTTTTGGCGCAGCTGCTCCGGATAGGGGGTCTCCAGCAGGGGGCAGCCGCCGCAGCCCTGCCGCAGCAGGGCGCAGATGTGTCTCTCCTCCGCCATGGCCTCAGCTCCGTTCCAGCCGCGCCACGGTTTCCACATGCGCGGTGCGGGGGAACATGTCCACCGCCACGGCCTTTTTGAGGGTGTAGCCCCGCCCGGCGAACCGCTTCACGTCCCGGCCCAGGGTGCCGGGATCGCAGGAGACGTAGACCACCCGCTCCGGGCCCATGTCCGCGATGGTGTCCACCACGTCCTCGGCCAGCCCCTTGCGGGGCGGATCCACGCACACCACGTCGGGGCGCACCCCCTCCCCCTCCAGGTAGCGGGCCGCCTCCCCCGCGTCGGCGCAGAGGAAGCGGGCGTTTTCAATGTGGTTGCGCCGGGCGTTGGCGATGGCGTCGTCCACCGCCTGGGGCACCACCTCGGCCCCCCACACCATGCCCGCCTTCCGGGCCATGACCAGGCTGATGGTGCCGATGCCGCAGTAGAGATCCAGCACCGTCTCCGCCCCGGTGAGGCCGGCGAACTCCAGGGCCTTGCCGTAGAGCACCTCGGTCTGGGCCGGGTTGACCTGATAAAAGGAGGGGACGGACAGCCGGAAGGTGAGGCCGCACAGGGTGTCGGACAGGAAGTCCTCCCCCCACAGGGTGCGGTAGGAGTCCCCCAGAATCACGTTGTTGTGCTTCTCGTTCACCCCCAGCACGATTCCGGCCAGGTTGGGCTCGGCCCGGCGCAGGGCGCGCACCAGCTCGACCTCCCGGGGGACGCCCCGGCCATTGACCAGCAGGCAGCACAGGCTGCGGCCGGCCCGGTTGGGGCGCACATACACGTGGCGCACCAGGCCGGTGAAGGTGCGCTCATTGTAGGCGGGGATGGAGTACTCCGCCATCCACTCCTTCACGGCCCCCCGCAGGCGGGCGGCCGCCTCCCCCTGGAGCAGGCAGTCGTCCACGTCGATTACGTCATGGCTCCGGGGGCGGTAGAAGCCGATGCGGGGGCCCTTGGCCACCGGGAACTGGGCCTTGTTGCGGTAGCGGTCTACCTGCTCCGCCCCCAGGATGGCGGAGACGTGGATCTCCGCCCCGCCCAGGCGGCGCAGGGCGTCCTCCACCCGGATGCGCTTGGCCTCCAGCTCCTCGGCGTAGTTCATGTGCCGGAACTGGCAGCCTCCGCACTTGGTGTAGTGCAGGCACCGGGGGAAGATACGGGCGGGGGAGGGGTTGACCACCTCCTCCACCCGGCCCCAGAGGGCGCTGCGGCCCACATGGGTAAGGCGCACGTCGCAGGCCTCTCCCCGGATGCCGCCTTGGACAAAGACCACCATCCCGTCCAGCCGGGCCACCCCGGCGCCGTCGCTGGCGTAGCCGTCGATCACCAGGCGGCAGAGCTGCCCCTCCCGGGGCTTGCCGTTATCCATTTACACTCACGTCCTTCATGGCGCCATAGGTCAGCACCGCAGAGAGCGGGCTGTTCATGGCGGGCAGGGCGCCGCCCTGGAGCCAGAACACATACCCCTCCGCCGTACAGTAAAAGTTGTCCACCTGCACCGCGGCGGTGATGGCGTCCCGGGTGAGCGTCCCCTGCTCCACCGCCGCGGCCAGCTCGCTCCGCTGGTCCAACAGGGCGTCCACCACCCGCGCCCGTACGGCGTCGGCGTCGGTGAAGAAGTCGGTGAAGTCCAGCTTTTCCCCCGTCACGGCGTCAAACTGCTCACTGAGCAGAAAGACGGCGGGATGGGCCTCCCCCTCGCTGGACACATACAGGTCCCGGCAGACGCTGATCACCTTCTCGTCGGCGTAGGCGATCTGGTAGGTCATCTCCTGGGTGGTAGGGTAGAAGGGGAACCCCGCCGCCTTGGACACGTCGTAGTCGGCCACCGCCATCTCATAGGCCTCCTCTGCCTCCAGCATCCGGCTGGCCCCCTCGGCCTTGTACCACTCGTTGATGGCCGTCCCGGCGGGGCAGGCGTCGGTGTTCTGTATCAGCGGGAGGGTGAAGGAGGCGGTGAGCACCGTGGCGCCGTCGCCGGAGGTAAAGGTCTTGGCAAAGACCTGATCCCCCCACTTGGGAGCGGCAGGCGCCGGCGTGGGAGTGGGGGTGGGCACCGGCGTGGATGTCTGGATGGGGGTGGGCACCGGGGTCTCCTCCGGCATCTTGTCCCCGCCGCAGGCCGTCAGGGACAGGGTCAGCGCCGCGGCCAACAGGCCGGACAGCACAATCCGTTTTTTCATATTACGCTCCTTTACACTGGGTGATGGGAACAACATTATTGTACCATCTGCCTGCCGGGCCGTAAATGGAAAAAAGCAATTTGTAACCTTCCGTATTTTTTTGGTATAATGGACGAATCACAGCGGGAGGCGCGGCGGCCTGGACAACAACTATGGGCCCGGTGCCCTCATCTACGCCCCCTGCGTGCTGGCGCCGCAGGCGCGAAGGAAAACCGCAAAACGCTGGGTTTGTTCATAATTTCCCCTTTTTTATTGACATGGGATATGATATACTAGGAAACTGAATTAGCATCCAAGTCCTGGGAGCCGAGGCGCCGGGGACAGGAACAAGAAAGGTGAACAAGACGCATGGGACTGTTGAAAAAGCTCTTTGGCACCAGCTCCGAGAAGGAGCTCCGCGCCATCAAACCCATCGTGGACAAGATTGAAGCCCTGGACGGGGAGTACTCCAAGCTCACCGACGAGCAGCTCAAGGCCAAGACCCCCGAATTCAAGCAGCGCATCGCCAATGGCGAGAGTCTGGACGACATCCTGCCCGAGGCCTTCGCCGCCTGCCGGGAGGCGGCCTGGCGCGTGCTGGGCATGAAGCCCTACCGGGTGCAGCTCATCGGCGGCATCATCCTCCACCAGGGCCGCATCGCCGAGATGAAGACCGGCGAGGGCAAGACCCTGGTGGCCACCCTGCCCGCCTACCTCAACGCCCTGGCGGGAGAGGGCGTGCACATCGTCACCGTCAACGACTACCTGGCCAAGCGCGACAGCGAGTGGATGGGCAAGGTCTACCGCTTCCTGGGCCTCACCGTGGGCCTGGTGATCCACGACATCCAGCCCAAGGACCGCAAGGCCTCCTACGCCGCCGACATCACCTACGGCACCAACAACGAGTTCGGCTTCGACTACCTGCGCGACAACATGGTGACCTACAAAGAGCAGATGGTGCAGCGCGGGCATTATTACGCCATCGTGGACGAGGTGGACTCCATCCTCATCGACGAGGCCCGCACCCCCCTCATTATCTCCGGCCAGGGGGACAAGTCCACCCAGCTCTACACCGTGGTGGACGCCTTTGTGGCCAAGCTCAAGGGCCAGCGGGTGGCCAGCGTGGACACCAAGGAGGAGGAGGACCCCGATCTGGACGCCGACTACGTGGTGGACGAGAAGGCCCGCACCGTCACCCTCACCGCCCGGGGCATCGCCAAGGCCGAGCAGCAGTTCCAGGTGGCCAACCTGGCCGATCCGGAAAACACCACCCTGTCCCACCACATCAACCAGGCCATCCGGGCCCGGGGCCTGATGCGCCGGGACATCGACTACGTGGTCAAGGACGGCGAGGTCATCATCGTGGACGAGTTCACCGGCCGCCTCATGTACGGCCGCCGGTACTCCGAGGGCCTGCACCAGGCCATCGAGGCCAAGGAGGGCGTCACCGTGGCCCGGGAGTCCAAGACCCTGGCCACCATCACCTTCCAGAACTACTTCCGCCTGTACGGCAAGCTCTCCGGCATGACCGGCACCGCCATGACCGAGGAGGAGGAGTTCGGCACCATCTACTCCCTGGATATCGTGGAGATCCCCACCAACAAGCCGGTGCAGCGCGTGGATCACCCCGACGTGGTTTACAAGACCGAGGCGGGCAAGTTCCGCGCCATTGTCAACCAGATTGAGGAGTGCCACAAGAAGGGCCAGCCCGTGCTGGTGGGCACCATCTCCATCGAGAAGTCGGAGGAGCTCTCCGCCATGCTCAAGAAGCGGGGCATCAAGCACAACGTGCTCAACGCCAAGTTCCACGAGAAGGAGGCCGAGATCGTCGCCCAAGCCGGCAAGCTGGGCGCGGTCACCGTGGCCACCAACATGGCCGGCCGCGGCACCGATATCATGCTGGGCGGCAACGCCGAGTACCTGGCCAAGGCCGAGCTGCGCAAGGCCGGCCTCTCCGACGAGCTCATCGCCGAGTCCACCGGCTACGCCGACACCGACAACGAGGAGATCCTCAACGCCCGGAAGATGTTCGCCGAGGCGGAGGCCAAATACAAGGACGAGATCAAGGCGGAGGCCGACCAGGTGCGGGCCGCGGGCGGCCTGTTCATCCTGGGCACCGAGCGCCACGAGTCCCGCCGCATTGACAACCAGCTCCGCGGCCGTGCCGGCCGTCAGGGCGACCCGGGCGAGAGCCGCTTCTACCTGTCCCTGGAGGACGACATCATGCGCCTGTTCGGCTCCGAGCGGGTCATGGGCATGATGGAGAAGCTGGGCGTGGACGAGGACACCCCCATTGACGCGAAGATCCTCTCCAACGCCATTGAGAACGCCCAGAAGCAGGTGGAGTCCCGCAACTTCCAGACCCGCAAGACCGTGCTGGAGTACGACGACGTGATGAACACCCAGCGTAAGGTCATCTACGAGCAGCGCCGCAAGGTGCTGGACGGGGAGAACCTGAAGGAGTCCGTTCAGGCCATGCTCTCCACCGTGATTTCTACCGAGGTGCAGGCCCACATGGGTGAGCTCAAGCACATGGACGCCGAGAACTGGCGGGAGGTGTGCGCCCAGTTCCGCGGTCTGTTCCTGCGGCCCGACGAGTTCAAGTTTACCGACGAGGAGCTCCAGCAGTACGACGCCCAGGCCCTCACCGACCTGCTCCAGGAGCGGGCCAGCGACATCTACGCCCGCAAGGAGGCCGAGCTGGGCGAGCCCCTCATGCGCGAGCTGGAGCGGGTGATGATGCTCCGGGTGGTGGACGAGTACTGGATGGACAACATCGACGCCATGCAGGAGCTGCGCCAGGGCATCGGCCTGCGGGCTTACGGCCAGAACGACCCGGTGGTGGCCTATAAAAAGGAAGGCTACGAGATGTTTGAGAGCATGATCGCCGCCATCCAGGCCGAGACCATCCGCCGCATCTTCCTGGCCCGGGTCCAGGTGGGCGCCACCACCGTCAAGCGGGAGCGGGTGGCCAAGGTCACCGGCGAGAGCGCGGGCAGCGACGGCACCGTTAAGAAGCAGCCCGTCAAGAAGGGCCAGAAGGTGGGCCGCAACGACCCCTGCCCCTGTGGCAGCGGCAAGAAGTACAAGAAGTGCTGCGGCATGCACGAGGACGAGTAAAAGCAGTCTATGGGGTATCCAAAAGCGGAATGTGGCTTCGCTGGCGTTTGACCGGAAGCGCCTCCGGTCCCTAGATACAAAACCGCCGTGCCGCTTTGCGGCACAGCGGTTTTGATACCCCCGGCTTCGTGCCCGCGGCGCGGGTCGAGGTGTTTTTCGAAACGCGAGTTTCCGGAAAAACCGATTTCGATTTCCAGATGGAGGAAATCCATGAATATTATCGAGCACAACAAAAATGGCCTGGTGTATCTCACCGCCGACGGCTTTGAGGCCGCCGGCGGTGTGGCACACGGCTTCTCCACCCGCCTGGGCGGGGTATCGGAGGGGATCTACGCCACCCTCAACCTGGGCATGAACCGGGGCGACGCTCCCGACCGGGTACGGGAGAACTACCGCCGCTTCTGCGCCGCCATTGGGGCGGACATGGGGAACATTGTCTGCGCCAGCCAGGTTCACGGTGACACGGTGCGCACCGTCACCGCGGCGGATCTGGGCATCGGCCTGGACGAGCCGGAGCCTTGGCAGGCGGATGGCCTTGTCACCGACATCCCCGGTGTGACGCTGGCGGTCTACTCCGCCGACTGCCTGCCCATCCTGCTCTATGACCCGGTGCGCCGGGTGGTGTGGGCGGTCCACGCCGGCTGGCGGGGCACCGCCCTGGGCATCGCCGCCAAGGCGGTGGAGCGCATGGTGGACTGCTACGGCTGCGACCGGCTGGACATCCTGGCCGCCGTCGGCCCCGGCATCTCCAAGTGCTGCTTCGAGACCCACGAGGACGTGCCCAACGCCATGACTGAGGCCATGGGGGCCGCCGCCCTGTCCTCCATCGAGGTGCTGCCCACCGGCAAGTTCCACGTGGATCTCAAGGGCCTCAACGCCAAGCGGCTGGAGAGCGCCGGGCTGGCCCCCGAACACATCGCTGTCTCCGCCGACTGTACCTGCTGCCTGCCGGAGAAGTACTGGTCCCACCGTTACACCCACGGGGAGCGGGGGAGCCAGGCGGCGATGATCGCAATCGTCTAGGGGGCATCCAATGGCGTCTGAGGAGACTCCGTCTGGACTTCATCGGAAGCGCCACCGGCGCTTCCGACCCCTAGATACGAGCCTGCGTGCCGGCGAAAACGCCGGCGACTTGGCTCGATACCCCCGGTTTCGCGCCCTGTGGCGCGGGTCGGGGTGTCTTTCCGGAACATGAATTCCCGGAAAGACTGATTTTCAATTTCGTTTCCCCGCAGGGCGGGGAAAACGCTGTGAGATAAGCAGCTATAAAATATGGATGCTCCATTGCCGTTGTACGCCAATCCAAAATTCCCTCGGAGAGCGGAGGGGGTATCGCGCCGCAGGCGCGTATCTAGGGGGAACTGGTTCCCTCTGGAAGGCGCGTATCCTGCCGCGCAGCGGCAGAGATTTTCCGCAGAAAATCGACGCGCCTTTAGGAAGGAGGCCGAGCCGTTTGCGAAACATTCTAGCCGCCCTGCTGACGGCGGCCCTGTGCCTGGGTTTGGCCGCCTGCGGGCCGGCGCCGGAGCCGGAGCCCACACCCACCCCCACGCCCAGCGTCTCCCCCTCTCCAGAGGCGGCCGAGTTCGCCCTGGCCTGCTACCCAGAGGCCGGGTTCCACCCCATCACCGGCTCCAACCGCACCAACCTGGCCCTGGGGGGCCTGCTGTATGAGGGGCTGTTTGCCCTGGACGGGCAGTTTCAGCCCCAGGAGGCGCTCTGCGCCTCCTCCTCCGTGTCGGCCGACGGCCTCCAGTGGTCCTTTATCCCCCGCAGCGGGGTGACCTTCTCCGACGGCAGCCCCCTGACGGCCGCGGAGATCGCGGCCTCCCTCAACCTGGCCCGCATCAGCCCCCTCTACTCCGCCCGCTTCGCCGGCGTGACGGACATCGCCGCCGCCAACGGCATGGTGACCGTCACCCTGAGCCGCGCTAACGGTGCTCTGCCCGCCCTGCTGGACATCCCCATCGTCAAGGAGACGGGAGGCGTCCCCCTGGGTACGGGGCCCTACGTGCTCGCCGGCACGGGGGAGAACCTCGCGCTGGAAGCCCGCTCCGACTGGTGGCAAGGCAAGGCCCTGCCCCGGGACACCATTCCCCTGCGGGCCATTCAGGAGGCGGACGATCTGATCCATGCCTTTGATACCCGGGACATTGCCCTGGTCTCCACCGACCTGACGGGCACCAATGCCCTGGGTTTTTCTGGTTCCTTTGCTGCGGTGGACTACCCCACCAGCACCATGCTGTACGTGGGCTTCAACACGGCCGACGGCCCCTGCCGGAGCGCCCAGGTGCGGCAGGCCCTGCTGCGGGGCTTTGACCGGGCCGCCGTATCCACCGCCCAGTTCTCCCGCCACGCCCAGCCCGCCGCCCTTCCTGTCTCCCCCGCCAGACCCCTCTACGACGAGGCGCTGGCCCAGACGCTGGACTACGCCCCCCAGGCCATGGAGCCGCTCCTCACCGCTGCCGGCTATACCAGAGCCGACGGGGTATGGCAGAAGGAGGGGCGGCCGCTGGCGCTCACCTTTGTGGCCCCAAACAACAACGCCGACCGGCTGGCCGCGGCGGAGACGCTGGCCGCCAACCTGACCGACGCCGGCCTGGAGGTGGAGCTGCGGGCCCTGGCCTGGGACGATTACCTTCAGGCCCTGACGGCGGGGAGCTTCGACCTGTACCTGGGGGAGGTGCGGCTCACCGCCGACTTTGATCTCACCGCCTTCCTGACTCCCGGCGGCGCCCTCAACTACGGCAAGTATAGCGACGCCGGGGCGCTGAACCGCCTGAGCGCCTTCCGGGCCGCCGTGGGACAGTGGCGGACGGAGCCGGCCCGGCAGCTCTATGAATATCTGGCCGGGCAGCCCCCCTTCGCGGTCATCTGCTTCAAGAACTGGTCCGTGCTCACCCAGTGGAGCCGGATCGACGGGCTGACGCCCGCCCAGCAAAACATATTCCATCAATTTTCCGACTGGAAGATCACATAAGGGAGAGAAAGAGAGTATGGGGAACGTATTTCGCTGTTATGTGGAGAAGAAGCCCGGCTTCGCCGTGGAGGCGGAGCATCTGTTCGGAGAGCTGCGCCACACCCTGGGCCTGACGGGGCTGACCGGCGTGCGGGTGCTGCGCCGCTACGACGTGGAGGGGGTGGACGCGGCGGTCTATGCCGCCGCCCGCACCACCGTGCTCTCTGAGCCGCAGGTGGACGCCCTGTGGGATGAGGTCATGCCCGCCCCGGAGGGGGAGCACACCCTGCTCGCGGTGGAGGCCCTGCCCGGCCAGTACGACCAGCGGGCCGACTCCTGCGCCCAGTGCATCCAGATGATGCACGGCGGGGAGCGCCCCACCGTCCGCGCCGCCACCGTCTACGTGCTGGAGGGGGCCCTCACCACCCCGGAGGCGGCCAAGGCCCGGGGCTACCTCATCAACCCGGTGGAGAGCCGGGAGGCGGCGCTGGACAAGCCCGCCACCCTCCGCCAGGACTACCCCGTTCCCGCCGCCGTGCCCGTGCTGGATGGCTTCACCGCCCTGGACCGCGCGGGTCTGGAGAGCGTGCTGGCCCAGTACGCTCTGGCCATGGATCTGGCCGATCTCGCCTTCCTCCAGGCCTACTTCCGGGACGAGGAGGGCCGTGATCCCACCCTCACCGAGGTGCGGGTGGTGGACACCTACTGGTCGGATCACTGCCGCCACACCACCTTCTCCACCCACCTGGACGCCGTGGAGATCGCCGATGACAACGTAAAGGCCGCCTATGAGCGGTACCTGTCCGCCCGGGTGGAGGTCTACGGCGCGGAGAAGGCCGCCAAGCGGCCCCAGACCCTCATGGACATCGCCACCCTGGGCGCCAAGACCCTGAAAAAGCGGGGCCTGCTCCCCGAGCTGGACGAGAGCGAGGAGATCAACGCCTGCTCCATCCACGTGCCCGCCCAGGTGGACGGGAAGGAGCAGGACTGGCTGCTCATGTTCAAGAACGAGACCCACAACCACCCCACCGAGATCGAGCCCTTCGGCGGCGCGGCCACCTGCATCGGCGGCTGCATCCGGGATCCCCTCTCCGGCCGCGTGTATGTCCACCAGGCCATGCGCTTCACCGGCGGCGGCGACCCCCGGGTATCCTTTGACCAGACCCTGGAGGGCAAGCTGCCCCAGCGGAAGCTGGCCCAGACCGCGGCGGCGGGCTATTCCTCCTATGGCAACCAGATCGGCCTGGCTACCGGCCATGTGGCCGAGGTGTACCACGAGGGCTACATCGCCAAGCGCCTGGAGTGCGGCGCTGTCGTTGGCGCTGCTCCCGCGGAGAACGTCCGCCGGGAGCGCCCCGCCCCCGGGGACGTGGTCATCCTGCTGGGCGGCCGCACCGGCCGGGACGGCATCGGCGGCGCCACCGGCTCCTCCAAGAGCCACAACAAGGCCAGCCTGGACACCATGGCCAGCGAGGTGCAGAAGGGCAACGCCCCGGAGGAGCGCAAGCTCCAGCGTCTCTTCCGCGACCCCGCCGTCACCCGCCTCATCAAGCGGTGCAACGACTTCGGCGCCGGCGGCGTCAGTGTGGCCGTGGGCGAGCTGGCCGACTCTCTGGACATCGATCTGAACAAGGTCACCAAGAAGTATGAGG
>OGEP01004020.1_pt1 | contig 10202 bp, 6 predicted proteins | sample 1570721 | NCBI WGS metagenome assembly OGEP01 (sample SAMEA2582131, study PRJEB24529) | metagenome | biome: Human gut stool | place: China | collected 2011 | reverse complement strand
CGCTTTGATTCCAGAAAGGATTTTTTATGAGCTATACCAAACTGGACCTTCTGCAGGACCTGGCTGATATGGGCCTGACCGGGCAGGAAACCATTCTGATCCATTCTTCCATGAAGTCCATCGGCCCGGTGGATGGCGGTGTCGATACTGTGCTGGATGCCCTGATGGAGTTTTTCCGGCCTGGGCTGCTGCTGTTGCCCACCCACACCTGGCGCACCATCAACGCAGCCAACCCGGTGTTTGATGTGTGCACCTCCCCCTGCTGCGTGGGCATTTTGCCGGAGCTGTTCCGCCAGCGTCCCGGTGTGGTACGCAGCCTGCACCCCACCCACAGCATAGCCGGGTATGGGCAGCAGGCTGTTTCCTACCTCGCAGGTGAGGAACTGCGCAACACGCCCTGCACCCCCGGCGGCTGCTACGACCGGTTGCGGGCAGCTCACGGCAAGGTGCTGCTGCTAGGGGTGACCCACGCCCGCAACACCTTTATCCACAGCGTGGAGGAGGTGCTGAACGTCCCGAACCGCCTGACCGACAAGCCCCTGCAGCTGACCGTGGTAGACGCAGCCGGGGCGCAGCACACCGTCTATATGCGCCGCCACTACAACGCGCAGCAGCCGCACATCTCGGAGGATTTCGTCAAGCTGGAGCAGGCGTATCTGGACTGCGGCGCAGCCCGGAACACGAAATTCGGCGATGCAGCCTGCATTTTGTGCGATGCTGAGGGGCTTTTCCGGGTCACCCGCCATGTTCTTGCCCCAAATCCCGAAGCCTTTGTCACAGAGCCTGTCATCCCGGCAGAGCGCTGGCAGGCGCTTTGCACCGGCAAAACCTAAAACCCTCCCGGTCATTGCAGCACGATGCCGGAGCTGCTGATGCATAGAAATCGGATACGCGTGGTTTTTATGGATAAATATGTGAAAATTGATTGAAAATTCTTCCTGATAATGGTAAAATATTTTTATGTCTCTCTTGTGCTGTGCCTTTTCGCGGGAAAGGGGCAGCGCAAAACAGGAAATACGCAAAAATTACGGCATCATTTCCGTGGGCGGGTTTTAAAGCGCACACTCTTGCGGGCGGTGATGTACGAGCAGTAAACCATAGCAGCTTTGCCGCAAAGCGGCAGCTGCCCGAGAGTTGTGAGGAGAACGATTTTGACGAACAAAAGAACAATGCACCGCATTATTTCCGTGCTTGCGGCACTGGTAATGGGGCTGTCCCTGCTGACCGGCTGCGGCACAAAGAGCGCAGAACAGCTGCAGCAGCAGGAGGACGCCCAGACCATTCAGGTGTATCTGTGGAGCACCAGCCTGTACGGGACCTATGCGCCCTATGTCCAAGCGCAGCTGCCGGACGTGAACATCGAGTTTATCGTGGGCAACAACGATCTGGATTTTTACAAGTTTTTGCAGCAGAACGGCGGCCTGCCGGATATCATCACCTGCTGCCGGTTCTCGCTGCACGATGCTGCCCCTTTAAAGGACAGCCTGATGAACCTTGCCATGACCAACGAGGCGGGTGCGGTGTACAACACCTACCTCAACAGCTTTAAAAACGAGGATGGCAGCGTGAACTGGCTGCCGGTGTGTGCGGATGCCCACGGATTTGTGGTCAACCGCAGCCTTTTTGAGCAGTACGGTATCCCCCTGCCCACCGATTACGCAAGCTTCGTTTCGGCCTGTCAGGCGTTTGAAGCGGCAGGCATCCGCGGCTTTACCGCCGATTATGCCTACGACTACACCTGCATGGAAACGCTGCAGGGGCTTTCCGCTGCCGAGCTTACCACCACGGAAGGGCGCAAGTGGCGCACCGCTTACAGCGACCCTGCCAACACCGCACGGGTCGGTCTGGACGATACCGTGTGGCCGGGGGCGTTTGAGCGGATGGATCAGTTCATTCAGGATACCCACCTTACGGCGGACGACCTTGCACATACCTACGATCCCGTGATGGATCTGTTCCGGAACGGAGAGGTTGCCATGTACTTTGGCAGTTCTGCCGGGGTCAAGATGTTTCAGGACGAGGGCATCGACACCACCTTTTTGCCCTTCTTCAGCCAGAACGGCGAAAAGTGGATCATGACCACCCCGTATTTCCAGATCGCTCTGAACCGTGACCTCGAGCAGGACACCGCGCGCCGCGAAAAAGCCATGAAGGTGCTGAACGTCATGCTCTCTGAGGAGGCGCAGAACCGTGTCGTTGCTGACGGGCAGGACGTGCTGAGCTACAGCCAGAACGTCCCCCTGCGCCTGACCGATTACATGAAGGATGTGCGCGATGTGGTGGAAGAAAACCATATGTATATCCGCATCGCCTCCAACGATTTCTTTGCCATATCCAAGGATGTGGTCTCCAAAATGATCGCGGGCGAGTACACGGCACAGCAGGCATATCAGGCATTCAATGCTCAGCTGCTTGCCGAGGAAGCGCCTGCCGATGACAAAATCGTGCTGACCAGCGGGCAGAGCTATTCCAACGTGTTCCACGCAAACGGCGGCAACGCTGCCTTCTCGGTTATGGCAAACACGCTGCGCGGCGTTTACGGCACGGATGTGCTGCTTGCCACCGCAAACAGCTTTACCGGCAGTGTGCTGAAGGCAGACTATACCCAGAAGATGGCGGCTTCCATGATCATGCCCAACGGCCTGATGTCCCGCCAGCGCACCATGACCGGTGCTGAGTTGAAAGAAGTTGTCCGCGCCTTTGTGGAAGGCTGCGAGGGCGGCTTTGTGCCCTTCAATCGTGGCTCTCTGCCGATAGTCAGCGGTATTGCCGTGGAGGTAAAGGAGAATAACGGCAGCTATACCCTGACCAGTATTACCCGCAACGGGCAGCCGCTGCGGGATGACGACACCATTACTGTGACCTGTCTGGCAACGTCAAAGCAGATGGAAGCGCTGCTTGCGAGCAAGAGCGGCACGTCTGAGGACGGAGACGCGTGGGTGAAAAACACATGGCGCGATCATGTTTCCGGCGGCAGCGCAGCGCTTGCAGAGCCTGAAAACTACATGACACTGAGGTGAGCGGAATGGCAGACGAAAAGCGTAAACCAAAACGGAGCTGCCATTCCCGGCAAAAGTGGCTCCCTGCTGCTGCCGCCATCCTTCTGCTGATTGTGCTGGCAGCCGGTCTCAGCGTCCGGTATATCTCGTTTGTGTCGCAGACCATCTATCAGGAAAGCACTACGCATCTGGAAGAAGTGCTGCATAAATCCAACAATATGCTGAAGGAGATGGTGCGCAAAAACCTGACCTATCTGCACTTGTACAACGACTTTTTGGAAAACACTTCCGATGAAGCCGAAATTCAGGCGTATATCGAGAAAGCGCAGCAGAATACCGGATTTGCCGACTTTTACTTTCTTACCTACGACGGCAACTACATGACCGTGACCGGAGAGACCGGCTATCTTGGCTTGCAGGCGAATCTGGACGAAAAACTCGCCCACGGCGAGGATATCGTCATGAACACGGCGCTGCCCGGCAAGCCCCAGATGCTTGCGTTCATCTGTCCCGAAACGCAGGGCAGCTACCGGGGCTTTGCCTACGATGCCGTTGCCATCTCTTATTATAATGATGCGGTGATGAGATTGCTGGACAGCTCTGCCTTTGAGGGCAATGCCAGCAACTATGTCATCTACCCGGACGGCCGGGTGATCATCGATAATTCCGTAAACCGCAAGGAGACCATTTACAACTTCATTGCGATGCTGCGCGACCATTCCGACCTTTCCGAGAAACAGATCACGGAGCTGTCCAATGCCTTTGCGCAGGGCAGCGGCGGAAACCTGAGGGTGACGCTGGGCGGCATCAGCTATTATCTGGTCTACGAGGGCACATCGGTTCAGAACTGGACGATGCTGGGGCTTGTCCCGGTCAGGGTCGTCAATGCCAGTCTGGATAAGCTGTGGTTCCATACCATACAGATCGTGACGGGCATTGCCGCCGGTTTTGCGCTGATGATCATTCTGCTCATCGTGCGCAGAAGCCATACGACCCTGCGCCGGAAGAATACCGAGATCTCCTACCGGGACGAGCTGTTCCAGAAGCTCTCGCTGAACGTGGACGACGTTTTCCTGATGCTGGACGCAGAGACCACCAAGGTGGATTACGTCAGCCCGAACATTGAGCGGCTGCTGGGTATCCCATGGAGAGAAGTCCGGCAGGATGCCCGTGTTCTGGCAGGGCTGCACCCGAAGGATGACCCGGACCGCGATAAAAACTATCTGGAAGGGCTTCTCAGCGGGCAGCAGCGCGAATGGGATGATGAGTATGTGCATCTGGAAACCGGGGAGCGGCGCTGGTTCCACATCGTTGCCATGGGCAGCGAGGTGGAGGGCAGAACCAAACACATCCTTGTCATGTCCGACCGCACCACCGACAGGCAGGTAAATCAGGCGCTTTCCAACGCGGTTGCCGCCGCCGAGACCGCCAACCGCGCCAAGAGCACCTTCCTTTCCAATATGTCCCACGACATCCGCACCCCCATGAACGCCATCATCGGCTTTACCACGCTGGCGCTCAGCAATATCGACGATACCGAGCGGGTGAAGGATTATCTTGGCAAGACCCTTGCATCCAGCAACCATCTGCTCTCCCTCATCAACGATGTGCTGGATATGAGCCGCATCGAAAGCGGAAAGATCCATCTGGAAGAGGTGGAAGTCAACCTTTCGGATGTGCTGCACGATCTGAAAACCATCGTCAGCGGGCAGATCTACGCAAAGCAGCTGGAGCTTTATATGGATGCGATGGATGTGACCGACGAGGATGTCTACTGCGATAAGACCCGGCTGAACCAGATCCTGCTGAACCTGCTGTCCAACGCCATCAAATTTACCCCGGCGGGCGGCACGGTCTCGGTGCGAGTGCGCCAGCTTGCCGGGCAGGTGCGCGGCTGCGGGCAGTACGAGTTCCGCATCAAGGACAACGGCATCGGCATGAGCCCGGAATTTGCCAAAAAAATCTTTGAGCCGTTTGAGCGGGAGCGCACCTCCACGGTCAGCCGTATCCAAGGCACCGGCCTTGGCATGGCCATTACCAAAAACATCGTGGATATGATGGGCGGAACCATCGAGGTGCAGACAGCGCAGGGCAAGGGCAGCGAGTTTATCATTCGTGTGCCGCTGCGGGTGCAGGCAGAGCACCGCCCGGTGGAAAAGATCACCGAGCTGGAAGGCCTGAAGGCTCTGGTGGTGGACGACGATTTCAACACCTGCGACAGCGTGACAAAGATGCTGGTCAAGGTGGGAATGCGCGCGGAGTGGACCCTTTCCGGCAAGGAAGCGGTGCTGCGCGCACGGCAGTCTATCGAGATGAGCGATGCCTACCACGCCTATATCATCGACTGGCGTCTGCCGGATATGAACGGCATCGAGGTCACCCGCCAGATCCGCAGCCTGCACGATGATACGCCCATTATCATCCTGACTGCCTACGACTGGTCAGATATTGAGGTGGAAGCAAAAGCAGCCGGTGTGACCGCCTTCTGCTCCAAGCCCATGTTCATATCCGACCTGCGCGAGACCCTGATGAGCGCCCTCGGTCAGAAACAGACGGATGCGGCGCAGGGGCTTCTGCCGGAAAAGAACGCCGACTTCAAGGGCAAGCACATCCTGCTGGTAGAGGACAACGAGCTGAACCGCGAGATCGCACAGGAGATCCTGCGCGAGTACGGCTTCCGGGTCGATACGGCGGAAAACGGTGCCGCAGCGGTGGAAAAGGTGAGTACTGCAGCGCCGGGCAGCTATGATCTGGTGCTGATGGATGTGCAGATGCCGGTGATGGACGGCTACACCGCCACCCGGAAGATCCGCGCACTGGATGACCCTGCCCGGGCAAAGCTCCCCATCCTTGCCATGACCGCCAACGCCTTCGACGAGGACCGCCGCAACGCCCTGGAAAGCGGCATGAACGGCTTTTTGTCCAAGCCCATCGTGATCGGCGACCTTGTGCAGGAGCTGCATAAAATTTGTGACCCGAACGCCTGTCAGAAGCATAAATAATAAAGCACCCGCAGCAGTTTCCCGTTTTTTGCAATGAAATGCAGGGAGAATGCTGCGGGTGCTTTTTGCAGTTTGGCACCCGAAAAACGGGCGAAAAAAGAAATATCTTTTCATATTTGTGCGGTGGGTAGGACGAAATTTTGTCAGATGCGTGGAATATTGCAGAAAAATTTGTGAAAAGCAGCCAACGGATATCCCCAAAACGTGTTGATATTGAGAAAATAGACGGAAGATTGTTTACAAAAGGATTACAGGCTGGTATACTTTTTAGCGGTAGATCCCTATGAGATCCGCAAAGAAACAAGAAAGGAAATACCGAACCGTGAATACCACCGCACCGCACACCCTGAGAAAACGATTGCTGACCCTGATACTGAGCTTTGCCTTTCTGCTTACCTGTCTGCCCGCTGCACTGGCAGTGGATCTGAACGTGGACGCAGGCTTCTACTTCAAGCAGAGCCGGGGCGGCACCTGCACGCTGGCTTCCGCAGCCATGATGCTGCGCCGCCGTGCCTACTTTGACGGGCTGACCGATTGGACGAACGTGACCGAGAACAGTGTGCGCTCCACAGCATGGGCCAACGGCCTTGCGCACAGCTTTACATATAAGGAAATGCAGGTGGGCTACGCCACCCTGCCCTCCAGCCTGCAAAGCAAAACGGCGGTGCTGATCTCTCTGCTGGAGCAGCACCCGGAGGGCATCGTCCTTTACGACCGTACCCAGCCCCATGCGGTGCTGCTGACCGACTACACCAACGGTATTTTCTATTGCTCCGACCCGGCGGGGAACATCGGCTACGGCCGCATCCCTATTACAAGCTCCAGCGTGTCCATTGCAAGATCTTCCTGCTACTGGTACGTCACCGCAGATCATAACAGCGTGGCGGCACAGGCCGACGGCCTGCGGCTGGAAGGGGTGCGTTACCCGGTAAATCTTCGCACCGGCAGCGGCATGACGCTGACCGGTACAGCCAACAGCGCCACCGGTACTACCCTGACCAGTGTGCAGGTGGCGGTTCTGGACGCAGCTGACCAGACTGTGCAGAGCGCGGCGGCACAGGTGAACGCCGCCGCTTTCTCTCTGAACACGCTGGACAGCCAGATCCGCTTCGGGGAGCTGCCGGAGGGCAGCTACACCTATATGGTGCTGGTGACGGACTCTGCGGGCGAGAGCCTGTGCTTTGCATCGGACTTCACGGTGTCCGGCAGTGCAAGCAGCACCCAGACCTACTGGTCGCTCAAGGACGCCGAGGGCACCAAGCTGCAGCAGACGGTCCAGCAGGTGGAGACCACGGTAGAGACCGCCGCCGAGACCACCGTAAGCTGGTTTGCACAGCTGTTCGGCTGATAAAAATCTGAACATAATTCGGGGCTGCGGCACAAAACGATGTGCAGCAGCCCTATTTGCATTACCCCCGCAGTTCCGTGCCGGGGTAGTAGTGCGCCAGAATGGCGCGGTAGTCTGCACCCTGCTCTGCCAGCGCCTTTGCGCCCCACTGGCTCATGCCTACGCCGTGGCCGTAGCCCCTTGTGGTAAAGGAGAAGGTGCCGCTTTGCCAGACCACCGTAAAGCAGGTGCTGCGCAGCCCAAGCGCCTTGCGCAGGGCGGTGCCCTGCACCGTCTGTCCGCAGACCGGCAGGCTGTCTACATAGCCGGAGGGGGTGAGCATCGGCGTGCCGAACCACTGCGCCTGCTGCGAAAGATCAGCGGCGATGCCCAGCCGTTCGGCCAGCAGCTGCTGTAATTGGGCGGCAGAAAGGTTCAGGGTGTATTCATAGTTGTCGGCGGCGGTGTCGGTGCTGCTGTCCACCGGTACAAGATAGGGCAGGGCAGTGCCCCAGACGTTCTCGCTGGCTTCGGTGCGGCCATTGGACATGGCAAAGTAGCTTGTCCCGGCGGGGGCGTCCCCGTAATACAGCACCTGCGTCTGTACCGCATCCACCAGCGCGGAAAGCCGGGCGTAGTTGGCCGCGTAGGCGGTGCCCCAGTAGCTGTGCAGCACCGCATCGGTCAGGCAGCCCTGCCGCCGGGCGGGGTCTGCGGTGAACCATGCGCCGTTTTCCTCCGTGCTGTGATCCCGGCGGTAAAGGGCATAGCTGTGCGCCGCCACCGCCTGTGCCTTCAGTGCTTCATCCGGCCAGCTGACCGGCATCTCGGCAGCAACTGCCCCGATCAGGTACTCCCGCAGCGGCAGCTCCATCGCCTGCCCAGTGCTCTGATCCGTAAAGCAGACGGTATCGGCTGTGTCAGCAGGGGAGGTGGCCTGACCGCTGCCTTCTTCCGAAGCGGCAGAGGATGCTTCTGCTGCGGACGGAGCGGTGCTCTGCGCAAGGGTCATGCGGGCAAGGCGGTAGGCAGCACACGGCAGGGCGCAGCCCAGCACCAGCAGAACGGCGCACAGCAGCAAAAAGGAACGTTTCATACTAGACCTCCTCCCGGAACGCAGGTTTTGGGAACATCATACGCCCGGCGGCGTGCAAACCGGCGGGAAATGCGCAGAGGAACCCCGGTATTTTTGCGCTTTGCGGTGAGAAGTGCACACTTAGCGCTTGAATTTACTTCACAAAAGCGATATTATAAAAGTATGTCCATCAGAGCGTAGGATGGACGGGAACGGAAAGTATAAAAAAGTAAGAGACGGAAAGGAGCACTCCTATGAACTTTGCACACGCAGAAGTGGCAACGCTGGACCCGACGACTATGCGTACCCTGTGCGAGGAGTACATCGCAAACAACTACATCGACCCGGAGACCAGCGAGCGGCTGGGGGTCAAGCGCGGCCTGCGCAACCCGGATGGCACCGGCGTGCTGGCCGGCCTGACCAACGTCTGTGACGTTGTGGGCTACAAAAAGGATCAGGAAGGCCATGTGATCCCCACCCCCGGCAAGCTGATCTACCGGGGCGTCAACATCAACGAGATCGTGGACGAGGCTTACCGCAACGACCGCTTCGTGTTTGAGGAAGTGATCTGGCTGCTTCTGTTCGGCAGCCTGCCCACCCGGGAGCAGCTGGACGATTTCTGCGAAATCTTAGCGGAGTCCCGCGCACTGCCGGACGGCTTTATGGACACCATGAACGCACCCTCGCCCAATATCATGAACAAGTTGCAGCGCTGCGTGCTGGGCCTGTACTCCTACGACGACCGCGCCGAGGATCTGAGCCTTGAGAACATCCTGAACCAGAGCATCAACCTGATCGCCAGTATGCCCACCATGATGGTGAACGCTTACCAGATGAAGCGCCGCTACTACGATAAACAGAGTATGTTCTTCCACCTGCCCAAGCCCGGTCAGAGCACGGCAGAGCACATCCTCAGCACCTACCGCCCGGATCAGAAGTTTACCCACGAGGAGGCAAAGCTGCTGGATATGTGCCTGCTGGTGCACGCAGACCACGGCGGCGGCAACTGCTCCACCTTTACCACCCGCGTACTGTCCTCCTCCGGCACGGACACCTACTCGGCCATCTCTGCGGCCATCGGTGCCCTGAAGGGCCCCAAGCACGGCGGCGCGAACCTGATGGTCAACCGCCAGCTGCAGGATATCCTCAAGCACGTTGAGAACCCGGAGGATGACGACGAGGTGCGCGAGTATCTGCGCCGCATCCTGCGCAAGCAGGCGGGCGACGGCTCCGGCCTGATCTATGGCATGGGTCATGCGGTGTACACCATCAGCGACCCCCGTGAGGTCATCCTGAAGCAGCGCGCAAAGCATCTGGCCTACGAAAAGGGCTTTGAGGAAGAGTACAATATGCTGTGCAGCATCGAGCGGCTGGCACCCGGCATCTTTGCCGAGGAAAAGGGCAGCTCCAAGCCGGTGTGTGCCAACGTGGACCTGTTCAGCGGCCTGATCTACAATATGCTGGGCATCTCGGAGGATCTGTACACCCCGCTGTTTGCCATCGCCCGTGTGCCGGGCTGGTGCGCACACCGGGTGGAAGAGGTGATCTTCGCCAACCGTATCATCCGCCCGGCCTACAAGTATCTGGGCGTGCGCCAGAAATATAAGCCCATCGAGGAGCGTTAATGAAACCGTTAGAGTTAGTTGTTATCCTGCTCTGCGTGCTGCTTGGCCTTGGCCGCGGCGCAGACCTTGCCTTTGCTACGGACGCCGCCACCGGTCTGTGCACCGCAGGCGCGGTGTGGTGGCGGTATCTTGCCTTGGGCGCTGTGGTGCTGGCCGCAGTGCTGGCTGGCCGCA
>OGEP01004018.1_pt1 | contig 10206 bp, 9 predicted proteins | sample 1570721 | NCBI WGS metagenome assembly OGEP01 (sample SAMEA2582131, study PRJEB24529) | metagenome | biome: Human gut stool | place: China | collected 2011 | reverse complement strand
CTCCCCCCGAAAATAAATAGTGGAATCGCACGGTTTCGCAGATGACCGACACCCACGACCTAGCAGGGCCGCCCATTTGCGGCCCAGCTCTTTTTTTGTGAGAGAGCAATCATAATGAATCAAAGTATTGGATGGTATTGCGTATGGAACAACAGCCAAATAAAATCCAGCCTATGTTGCTATCGGCACTTGCCCAATTGAGCGCCTGCCTGATCGTCTGGAATTTTCATATTCCAAATCCAAATATCGTGCTTTTTGTTGTTCTTTCTGCTGTGCTCGTGAAATACGGCTATGCAGCAGGAATCGTAAGCGGCCTCATTGCATTCCTATACTCCGCGTTTTTCTTTTCTACCGACCACAGCTTTTTTCTTTACACCTCTTTGAACCTTCATAAGCTCATTGTGATCGGCCTTGGTATTGCTGCGAACATTCTGCTGATCGGTCGCCTGCCAAGGCAGGTCGAGCGCTCTAGCATGGAAAAGGCGCAGGCCGAAGCCGAGGAAAAGCTTCAGGAAACAACAGAGAGCTACCGTGCAAAACTTTACCACGATGTCTTGACTGGCGCATACAACCGCCGCTATTATGAAGATATCGCATCCCGTATCGTCGGCCCTGCAGGCATCGCGCTGATGGATGTGGACGATTTCAAAATCTGCAACGACACCTATGGACATTACGCCGGAGATATGGCACTGGAAACTGCGGCAAATGCCATCCGCTCCTGCATCCGAAACGCCGACCTGCTCATCCGCTACGGCGGGGATGAATTTCTGCTGGTGCTGCCCGGCATTCCGAGCGACATCCTGCAAGCCAAGCTGGAGCAGATCAGAGCCGCCGTGCAGCAGGCTGCTGTACCCGGCTATTCGCATTTTCGCCTCTCACTGAGCATCGGCGGAACGATGCAGGCCATCACCGACCCGATGGAGAATGCGGTCCGCCGGGCAGACCGGCTGATGTATCAGGCAAAGGGCAGCAAGCGTTCGGTCGTGGTTGAACTCCCCGAAAACGCACTGACCGCACAGGAAGAACTGGTGGAGGAGAAGCCGCAGATCCTTCTTGTGGACGACTCTGAAATGAACCGCCTCATCCTGACCGAGATTCTGCAAGGCGACTACCGTATTCTGGAAGCAAAAGATGGCCGGGAATGTATGGATGCCTTGCAGGCTGAAGCCGGGAATCTTGTGCTAGTGTTGCTGGACATCAATATGCCGGTCATGGACGGTTTCGAGGTACTCAAGGCTATGAACGCCAACCACACCATCGAGGACATCCCGGTCATCATGATCTCCAGTGATGACTCTGACGCTGCAATTCGGAAGTCCTATGAACTAGGCGCAAGTGATTATGTCAATCGACCTTTCGATGCTCGTATCGTCTACCGCCGCGTGACCAACACCATCAAGCTGTACGCCAAGCAGCGGCGGCTGGTGCAGATGGTGTCAGACCAGATCCGCGCTCGTGAAAATAATACGGATATGCTGGTGGGTGTACTGAGCCATATCGTAGAGTTCCGCAACGGCGAAAGCGGTGCTCATGTGCGGCATATCCGTATCATTACAGAAATGCTGCTCCACCGTCTATTGGAGATCAGCAGCAACTACTCGATTTCTGCAGAACAGCAGGATATGATCCCGCTGGCCTCCGCTCTGCACGATATCGGCAAGATCGGCATTGACGAAAAAATCCTCAACAAACCCGGCAAGCTGACCCCGGCGGAATTTGAGGCCATGAAGACCCACAGTATGCTGGGAGCCGAGATGCTGCATGATCTGGATGAATTTGCCGAGCAGCCGTTGCTGCAAACCGCCTACGAGATTGCCCGCTGACATCACGAACGCTGGGATGGCCGGGGCTACCCGGATGGACTGAAGGGCGATGAGATCCCCATCAGCGCACAACTGGTCTCGCTGGCTGATGTGTACGATGCACTGACCAGCGAACGCTGCTATAAGAAAGCGTTTTCCCACGAAAAAGCCGTGCAGATGATCCTGAACGGCGAGTGCGGAGCGTTCAACCCGCTGCTAATGCAATGCCTGACAGATATGCAGTCCAAGTTGAAAGAAGAACTGCACCAGCGTCTTGAATGATTTGCAATAAGTAAACAAGGCCACCCGTCATTCCGACAGGTGGCCTTGTTGCGTTTAAACCCGCAAAATGATTTTACTGTGACAGTTCAAATTGCGGACTGAAAGGACGCATAGCTTACGCAAACCTGCTAACGAGTGTCAATAGCCTGAACAAAAAAACATCAAAAATTTATTGCCGGGTGCAGTTGAGCATCCGGCAACTTTAATAAGCCGACAGCACAGCTTGTCGGCTGAAAATCATCGTAATGGTTCATCAGAAACCATCAACAGGCACCAGGAGATGGCTGGGAACGCAGAAATTCAGTAACACGAGCGTAATAGACTCGCAGGAACTTGGCACTTCCTGCGACGGTATAAACGTAATAGTGCTTTCCTTCGGAACGCTTTTTGTCCATAAAGCAGTAAACAGCATTTTCCGGGTTTGAGCGTGTTAAAATAATATTCGATACAATAAAAATAGTTCGCCTCAGATGCGGTGAACCTCGTTTGGAAACATGGCGTGACTTGGATTCAAATGCACCAGACTGGAACGGTGGTGCATCAATACCAGCAAAGGCTACCAACGCTTTCTTGTTTTTGAACCGTCGAACATCACCAATTTCGGCCATAAGAGCAGGCCCGGTAATGGGTCCGGCTCCTTCCATCTGCATTACAACCTCGTATTCGGGGAGCATTGCAGCCAACCGCTGCATTTCAAGCTGGGTGCTTTGCTTGGCCTCACAAACGGCATTCAGGCTTTTACAAGCCTGCGTGATCAGCATCTTCGTACTTTCGCATTTCGGAAGAGTAGCCACGCCCTCCTGTGCAAGCAGATAGATTTGGTGAGCGGTATCTGTACGGAACTTGTAGTTTTTTCGTTTGCACCATCCCCGATAAGATTCCGTGAAAGCCTCCATGGAATATTGACAGACACAATCCTTGTGCCAATAACGCAGAAAGAAGTCCACCCACTTTTCATGTCCGTTCGCATTTTTTGTGTTCGGATCAAATGCAATATTTACCCCAGGAAATATTTGGTCAGCCAGTGCGATCAGCCCGTTCCGCAACGCTGTTGCAGTCGCAGTGATTCGCTCGTTTGCTCTGGATTGCATTTTAAGAAGCAGTCTGGTTTCTTCTTCATTGTTGAACGGGGGTAGTGTATCCCAAAAGGTGAGCGCATAGTTTGCAATTTTAAGAGCATCCGCTCGGTCCGTTTTTAGCTTTCGGATCGTATTATCACTGAAATCGTGAATTAGCATCGCATTGACAACGGAAACAAAAAAGCCGGCTTCCTTCAATGTCAGTGCGATTGGTCTCCAGTACGTACTGGTATGTTCCATTACAATACGAATATCACCTCCCAGTTTTTTGAGTGTGGATGTCAGCTTTTTCAAGTCACTGTTCGTGTGGCGGACATCGAAAGGCCGAAGTACGATTTCGCCTCCGGGTCTCCGTATCGCAACTGTGCTTTTGCTCTTAGACACATCGATACCGACGGCGGTAATAACAGCAGCTTCCATTTTTCTGACCTCCTTTAATGCCGGTTCCGCCTATGCCCATTACCGATTCAGCTTGCTTTGTGACACGAATGTACGGCAACATTTTTATCTGCCGATAACTCAACCTGCGTCAATCGAACGCTGCAATGGAGATGGCGGAGAACAGTTTGCGCGTACGAGCGTTCAGCTCAAGCAATGCTTCGTTCTCTCAGCACATCTTCATTGTAGCTTAGGTTTGGGCATCTGTATAGCTCACTGGCCGTGAGCTTCTCAGAACCAACACCATTGTAGCAAGCAATGTTTTCGTCTATACAAAAACACTTTTTGCGTTGCAAAATGCTTGTTGGGGGAATGCCCCAAGCCCCTTTGATCTGCATTTTCCAATGCAGGCTGCGCATCCCTTCGGGACGCTTTTTATCCGGTGATGTGCTCCGGGTCGTTGAGGACTTGTATGAGGTGAGAAGCGGCTTCTGCCAGAGAAGCATACTTCATCTGTTCCGGGACAGGCGCATCCAGAAACGAAATGCCCCATTCCTGCATACAGAAAAAGCTAATTTGAACAAGCTACGCGGGATGCAGCATAGAAAAGTGGCTCATCGAGCGTATAGACGATAAATGCGAAAGCAAATACGACCAGTACACACAATTGTTTTCAAGATTGGCGAAAGATATTGACACTTTAGCTAAAGCATGATAGCATATAAAGGGGATTTTTTGTTTTCAAAAGTGGTTGTTCCTTTTACTAAGCATGTTTTTGAGATGCCGCTGCTGAGGCAAAGACCCATTCAGTCAGCCTACGGCTGACAGCTTCCTCACAAATGGGAAACCTTTTGAGATGGCACAAAGCGCAAGCTTTTCCCTTAGGGAAAGGTAGCAATTGCGAAGCAAATGACGAAAGAAGTTTCCGCCCTCAGTCGGTATTAGTTGCTGACCCAAAGGGATAACCACTTTTTAAAAGTCGCCGAATATTATTTTAAAAACAAAGTCGGTTTATCATCATGAAAAGAATCTTTCAATTTTCCCATTGCACATTGCATCTTTACCGAAAAAAGATTATCCTTTTTTCTGTTCTCAGCATAGGATCTTCGTTAATATCCCTCTTTAACACTTTGTTGTCCGGTCGATTTATTGACTTTTTGGCTTCGCCTAATTGCGTGGAATGGAAACCTCAACTATGCTACTATTGTATTCTTTTCTTGGCGACTATTATGATAAGTTTTGCGATATCTTTTGCACTCGGGCGAATACGCGAAAAACTTCATACAATGGTAAGCTACAATATAAACAGACAAATGCTCGTCCACATCCAGCAGATCCCTTTTTCCAAAACTTTTTTTTTGGACAGTTCACGCATTACTCAGCAACTTCAAACTGATTCCAATGAAATCGCTTCATATTGCATAAACGTGATACAAAATGTTCCTGTAAGTTCGGTACGGCTTATTACGGTGAGCGTTATAACATATCAAATCAACAAAACAGTATTCGGTATATTACTTATACTAGCTGCACTTTATATCGTCTTCTTTGAAATATTCAAGGGCAAACTATATAATACCACAAGGGAATTCAAAAACGAGCAAGCCCTGTTCTTTTCTAAAGCACAGGAGCAATTGCGTTATATTAAATTTGTCAAAAGGCACGGGTTGATAGATGTATTTATAAATCGAGTGGACTTAGCATTTCAATCTCTTTTCAAGACGGCTATGCACGCTCAAATTTTTCAATATATTTTTTCTGGTATTGATTCAATGCTTTTGGCTTTAAGCCAAATCGGTTTATTCCTTGTAGGAGGTGTAGCCGTACTAAATGGAGAAATGTCTATCGGCGGTTTTACGACAATCAATGTTTATTTCTCTTCTGCATTGGGATGTATTAGATATTTTTTTTCACTTACTTCCTCTACACAAAATGCATTGGTATCTTTAAACCGTTTGATGGATGTTGCTAAGATGCAATCCGAATCCGACGGAAAACAAATTGTGTCAAACATCAAGGCTATATACCTACAAGACATATCATTGAGTTTTGACAAACCAGTCTTAAAGTCTTTTAATGCAGCGTTTTATAAAGGAAATATATATGCCTTGTGTGGTGATAATGGTACTGGAAAATCCTCGGTATTACATTTAGTTGCAGGGCTGTATAATAATCTTTATGGCGGTAACATTTACTTCGACGATTTTGACATCAAGAAATTAAATATGAATTTTTTGAGAAAATCTCTTATTGGCTTTGTTGAGCAGGAGCCGCAGCTTCTCGCAGACAAAATCATTTCAAATTTGTATCCATATAACATTAATGAAAATTACGAACCTGAAGAAATCGACGCTGCAATATATTATATTAACAAACTTGGAATGAATGACTGGCTAGATAAATGTTGTGATGGTTTGAACACATATATAAATGAAAAAAGTGATAATATTTCGGGAGGGGAAAAGCAAAAATTGTCTATTATTCGCGAATTGCTAAAAAAGCCTCTTGTGCTATTATTGGATGAGCCAACTTCAGCTATGGATGCAGATAGTATAAATACTTTCTTTGAGTTGCTGAATGCGATAAAAAACGATACAATTATTATAATTGCCACACATGATTCAAGAGCTTTACATTACTGTGATTCCATTGTACCATTAAAATAATTACTTGTCTTTTTGGGCGACAAACCACAATTCTTCTGCGAAAGTGAATGCCGAATTTAACGCGATAGACATCCATAGGATTTGACAAAATCCTTAGGTGTTCAGATATGATAGTACTGCCAGCCGAAGAGTAGAAAGGAGTCGATTATGACTACATATATTGGAAATGCCTACGATAACAATACGAATCCGATTGGATTATGCTTGGGACAAATCTCTCCATGTGCAAAAGATGCGAGTGCCTGCGTTGCAGACTTTGGCGGATGCACCACAAATGTTTCGGGCTGTATTTCTGACGTGTCTATTTGTGGAAGCAATGCTGGGCTTTGCGGTTTAAATTCCGTTTCTTGTACAGTAAATAGTGAGTCTTGTGGAATTAATACACCTGATTGATAATTGCGCAATTTACGATGTTTTGTTTTGGCTGGCAGTACTATCTATTTTCTGAACATGTGATGAAGATAACAGTATAAAGGGGGGGCTATATATGATTTTTTCAGACGGCTCATATATTCCAACATTTATAATATTTTCTGCAATTGGAATTATAATAAAGTACGCTCCCGTGGAATATCCTCTTTTCCATAAAAGCTTTCCGTTCCATAGTTACTACGGTTTCCGTTTTTCCTTGCCTGTTGATATAAATGAAAAAAACTGGCCTCATATCAAAAGTATTGGAAGTATGATATTTTTTGCTTTTGCAGCTCTTGACCTCATTGTTTTTGTATTAGGCATCTTGAATAGAAGCTCTACATTATATATTTCTTGCACTCAGCATTTATTATTAATTGGTGTAAGTTTTTCATTTGGCGGAATGATACTAGCTGCGAACAAGCATAAGGAGGATTGAATTAATGAAGTTCTCAAAATATAATATAATTCATACAACCGAAAATCAGGAACATATTTTATTCAACTCCTTATGGGGAAGTACGTTTGTAATTTCTCCTTCGGTTAAGCAAGCAATAGAATCATCTAATCCGACGTTGCTCACTGAAGAAGAAAATAGACTGTTTATAAAATACAATGCTTTAATCCCTGACGAATATAATGAATCGTGCATTTATAATCATTTCTATAACAAATCACGCTACGGAAAAAAATGCCTTACGGCAACAGTGCTATTAACTTGGTCATGCAATTTTAGATGTATATATTGTTATGAAGGCGCAGGAGAACTGCGTTGTGAAAACATGACAAAAGACAGAGCTGGAGCGATAGCTAATTTTTTAATCAAATGTTCTGAAGATCAACGAGGTGAACTAATACACGTTGTTCTTTTCGGTGGCGAGCCTCTTTTGAATATAGATGTTGGTTTTCATATGTTGGGTATTCTCAAAGAGTATTGTTTAACAAGCCATAAGGAATTACAGTGTTCACTTGTTACTAACGGTTCTTTATTGACTGAAGAAATTGTTAGTGGATTATTAAATTATAATTGTAAATTTGTACAAATCACTTTGGACGGACCGGAATATATACACAATTGTCGAAGAGTTGCTAAAGATGGTTCCGGCACATTCCAGAAAGTTTTGCATGGAATAACTATCATGGAGGAGTTTTGCTCTCAAATACATACTTATATAAGAATAAATGTAGACAAGAACAATGTTGACTCGATTCCGATGCTTTTGGATACACTCAAAGATTTGGGGATTTCGCATTCACAGGTGGATTTTGGCATAACAAGAGATTCCACATCTGCATGTTCTTCTTACAAAAGCAATTGCCTTCCTGAAGAGTATCTTCCAGATATTTTAAATGAATTATGGAAATATAGCGAAGCCAATATGTTTTCCAAATATCCACAACCCATGAGAAAGTGGACATACTGTGGATTATTTGACGAATACAGTTTTACATTTTCACCTTTGGGTGAATTGTATAAATGTTGGGAGATGGTTGGTGATAATAAACATAAAATGGGTTATATAAAGGATGATGGCACTCTTACAGATGTTACTTTTGCATATTATGATTGGTTATCAATCGATCCTTTAAAAGAACCAGATTGTTCCGATTGTAAATATCTTCCCATTTGTGGTGGCGGGTGCAGGATGTTATCCTATCGGCAAACCGGAACATATCATGCTGCTGGCTGCGAAAAGGTCAAAGGCGTTATCGAGAAGCAGATAGAAGTATATGTGCGCAGACAAGTACAGTTTCAAAACAACTGATTGCCTACTTTCACTTTATCAATATACTCAATGTATCGGAATACATCGAATCCATGGAATTGCGCAAAAGGTTATTGATGAGTGTCCTATACTGATACTTGACATTCCGATGTACTTTGCCACGGTGCTGCTGTTCTGGTAGAAAAGTCCGATATTGCATTCTGCTTTTTGTGTAGTAAGTGCAATGAAGCCGGATTAAAGTTCGTTTTCATGAGAATATTTCAAGAGCCAAACCTTTGTGCGACACAGAGATTTGGCTCTTGAAATACAAGCTGCTTTTTATCAATCGAGCAAGCCGTGCTCACCGTGAGTTTTTTAAATATGCATTCAATCCACCGTTTAGCACGAGCTGCACATACTCTCGTGGCGCGTTATAAATGAGCCAGTCAAGCTCAGTACGCACTCTTACAAATGGTAGTGTTCCGTCAATGGTATCCTCTACAACATCGCAGTCGATTGATATCATTGTCCCGTCTGCAAAGCGACATTCTACGTTGCCCGTGTCGATGTTAAATTCACAAGATAAGAGCTTATTCATAATCAGACCTCCGATTTTCACTTTTCAGCGTTAATGCGTTTTTATAAATCTGAATAGTGGGCAGCGGTCATTTGATTATGTAGTGTTACTTTATGGCACATGAGCATTGCTGCCGGGGTTGTCGTTACCATAACCTTCCAGCAGGTTGATGGCACCCCACACGCCGAGACCAGCACCCAGAGCGACAACCAGAGTCTGAAGAACTTCGATAGCAGAGTTAAAGAATTCCATAGTCGTTTCTCCTTTATAAATGAAAGTTGCAGACCGTCCGTACACACCTGAAGCCGTTGTTGTTAAGCCGTAAACTACGGTGGAAGTGGGCTTCTGGTGTACCTCTCTGGTCAAAAATAAAACCGCCTACCGGGTCAGGCAGACGGGAGCGAATCAGCATCAATCACAACAAATTCATCATTGGGATTGATCTTTTCTTTGCGGTTCAGATATTTTTCAATATCGAAGGTGTTTTTTGGGTCGTAGTCGGAGGTCAGCTTGTAGTTGGGATGCTGGGTCAGGTCGTACTTGTCAGAAAGAAACGGTCTGACACCACGCAACTGCAAAATGCACTTGCCGCCGTCCAGCACCGCCAGCTCGTCCCGGCTCAATAATTCGTGCCCCATCTTTTGGAAAGTGGTGCCGTAGCTGGGGCTGTTGCCACGGGTGTCCGAGGTGTTGAACGCATCAATCGTTTCTTTTCCCAGCATTTCCGACAGGTCTTTCAGGGTGGTGGGTTCGGAGCCGCCCAGAAAAATCTGGCTGTCCATGTTGCCCACAATGGTATCTGCGTTGTCCTTGTAGATGGCTTTCAACTGGCTTCTCGCCTGCAAAACAAGGCAGGCGGAGATCTCACGGCTGCGGATGGTCGCCACCAGCTTTTCCAGATTGGGAATCTGCCCGATGTTGGCGCACTCGTCGATCAGGCAGCGTACATGAACGGGCAGCTTGCCGCCGTATACATCATCTGCCTTGTCGCACAGCAGATTGAAAAGCTGGGTGTAGACCATGCTGATGAGGAAGTTGAAGGTGCTGTCCGTATCGCTCATGATGAGGAACAATGCCGTTTTCTTATCGCCCAGCGTGTCCAGTTGCAGCTCATCGTACATAGTGAGGTCACGCAGCTCTTGGATGTCGAAGGGGGCTAATCTGGCACCACAGGAAATGAGGATGGATTTTGCGGTCTTGCCAGAGACAAATTGTCAAGGACTTTTTAATCAAATTCACAAAAATCTACAAAAAAGGTGCCAGAAGCACCGTATGGCTCCTGACACCTCGTTTGATAGATTA
>OGEP01004015.1_pt1 | contig 10217 bp, 6 predicted proteins | sample 1570721 | NCBI WGS metagenome assembly OGEP01 (sample SAMEA2582131, study PRJEB24529) | metagenome | biome: Human gut stool | place: China | collected 2011 | reverse complement strand
TACTACAGAGAAAGATACACAACAGTTGGAATTTTTGAAAACGAGCTATATCCAAACGTAGAAAAAATGCTAAAAACTCTAAAAGATAACAACTACACACTTGCAGTATCATCATCAAAACCAGAAAAATTCGTAAAACAAATACTAGAACATTTCGAAATTGAACAGTATTTTGATGAAGTTGTCGGAGCTACAATGAGCGAAAAAAGAACTGACAAAGCAGATGTAATCGAAGAAACACTAAAAAGACTTGGAAGAATAAATTGCTCAAATAACGATGCAAATAATACAGCAACAGAAAAAACTATAAACACAGAAAACATAATAATGGTAGGCGACAAAAAACACGACATACTAGGAGCCAGACAATTTGGAATCCCTTGTATCGCAGTATCTTACGGATATGGAACAATGGAAGAACTAACAAACGAAAACCCACACAAAATCGTAGGCACAGTAGACGAACTACTAGCCTACTTACTAAACAACTAATAGTATAAGTATAATGAGATAATAATTATTGTCAACATAATAAAAAACAAGTAACTAATTTACTTACTTGTTTCATTTTAGCAAATATAAAAATGGGAGTGGCATAAATTATTTTTCTGCAGGCATCCCTTTTGAATAGATTTTTTGTAAGTATATAATTAAATCTCAACAATCTGCAGAACTTCGCAGCTTATTTGCGTATGCTTGAAAAGCTATGCTTAAATAGGGCGAAGTTCGAAGCCTGGAGAGATTAATTATATACTTACTTAGAAAATCTAAAAGGAGATGCCGAGGAAAAAATTTTCGACATCTCCCATTATATATTTATTCGTTTCTTAATGCTTTAACCGGATCCTCTTTTGCTGCCTTTCTTGATGGAATAATTCCACCTAAAAGTGTAAGTACAATACTTATCATTATAAGTACTATCCCTGCCCAAAGAGGAAGCGCCGCATTCATATTAGTCTTACCAGTAACATTGTGTATCACCTGATTTATAGGCACAATCAAAATCAAGCTCACAACAATACCTATAATTCCCGCAAGTGCCCCAATGATAAACGTCTCAGCATTGAACACCTGAGAAATATTTCTCTTAGAAGCACCTATCGCTCTAAGAACACCAATCTCTTTCTTACGCTCAAGCACACTTATATAAGTGATAACACCTATCATAATTGACGAAACAACAAGCGAAATTGCTACGAACGCAACTAAAATATAACTTATAGAATTTATAATACTTGTAACAGAAGACATCAAACTTCCAACCATATCAGTATACGAAATTACCTTGTCCTCATCTACTTTTTCCATATCTTCGTTGTAATTATCTAAAATATCCACAACCTTTTCCTTTTCCTCAAAATCCTTAGGATATATAGAAATCATAGAAGGATCGTCCATTTCAGCATAACCTAATTTCTTAATATTATTGTCAAAAGTATCCCGCTCTTGATACATACTAGCAGTCATAATTTCCATCATCTCTTCCTCAGACATATCTACATTCATCGCATCTGCAAATACACTAGCATCAAAACTAAACGCGTTTGCCATACTCTGGCTAAGTTTTCTCATTGAAGCAGTGATTTCTCTTTCAATAGTTGCTGAGATAGAACCTGTTGCAGAGACCATATATTTCTGAAGAACTGCATATATCTGCTGCTCAAGATTATTTTCTTTTGAAATAGAATCTAAATGACTTCCGATAATATTCTTACAATCGGCTGTATTTAGATACTCAAGGAAATATCTTCCTATTTTCATAACATCTGCCACATTATTGTCAGTTATAAATTTCTTATACTTTTCAATAGCAGCTTGTAAAATCTTATTCATCTGTTCCTGAGTTAGCTTGATTTCTCCATTTGTTTTGATAGCTTCCTCAACCATCTCAGTTACCATTTTCTCAAGCTCAGGATCTTTAAAATAAGACTCTATAATTCCCTGATACTTAGTAAAGTCCATATCCTTGTTTTCCTTTAGATAAATTAAATATCCGTTTCCAACATCATTTATTAGACTATTTATCTGCTCAGGAGTTATTTTTATATTAATCTGATTTATAATATCAGAAGGTTTTATACTAGGCATATTAATTTGCCCAAATAAGTTGTTTAAATTGCTGAAATCTGCATTAATCCGATTTGGATTTATGCTAAAAGCAGATGCAAATTTTGAAGTGTCTACATTAAACATAGACTTCATATCAAAAGCAGATTTTGAAGTATCTTCAAATCCCTTGCCAGTAAATACGTTTGTATCCTTGTCAGCTAGCTGTTTTTTAACAATCTGACTTTCAGAAGCTTGTTTTATAACGTGGTCTTCAAGTTCTGGAGTGTAGTATATTGCTGGCATAAGCATTCCCATGCCAGATGAGCCTTTCTTAGGCTGAACAATACCAGTTATTTTAAGAGTTTCCCCTTCTTTAACTAGTTTTTTCATATACTCGTCGTTGTTTCTCTTGTCTTTCCAAACATTATATTTTGAATCGTATTCGTAGTAATCTGTTGCATTCACTAATTTAAACTCTTTTCCAAGAACATCTTTGTAAGAGTATCCGCTCTCACCTTCAGGAACGATTACCTCCTCTTCTTTAGCAAATTTATCCACCATATTATCTAATTCTTCAGGATCTCTCAGATTAAGTGCGTATAAATAATAGTCGCTAATTCCACCATCTGCAGTAAGTACTAACACACATTCGTTGTATTTTGTAGGCCATTTTCCAGCTTTTACTTCATATTGGTCTCTGTAAAGGCTCTTGTTTCTAGGCATTTGATAGAATATATCCGTACTCATCATACTAGAAACCATGCTATTTGAAGATGCTTCAGAGCCAAGCCCCATAGAATTGAATGATTTATCTGGATGCACCTGTCTCACTTTTTCTGTGTTAGTACTGTAAATCTGAGGGACAACGTCATAAGAATATTCAACTGCATTTGTATGTTTTGCTATACCAGATTTATCTGAGTCCAAGAACTTTTTAAAAGATTTTAAGTCATTTGATCCTACAGTAGAGAACATTCCACTCACCATATTTTCAACTTTCATATCTTTTTTCTCGTCGCTGCCTTTAGACTCAGAAGAAGCCCCAGACATTCCACTCAACATAGATGTGAAATCATACCCTGCCTTTTGAATTTGAAGTGGGTATTCTGATAAGGTCTTTTCCTCAATATCTGCAATGTAGTTGTTTACACCATTTGATAGAGATAATATCAATGCAATCCCAATTATCCCAATGGATCCAGCAAATGCAGTTAAAAATGTTCTTCCCTTTTTAGTCTTTAAGTTGTTGAAACTAAGTGAAAGAGAAGTAAGGAACGACATAGAAGTTTTTCCCATATTTTCGTGAACTGCTTCATCTAAATTTCCATTATCTTCTATTATAAATGGATTTGTATCTCCACATATTTTTCCGTCTTTTAATGTGACAATTCTTGTAGAATATTCGTAGGCAAGCTCTGGATTGTGCGTTACCATTACAACCAATCTATCTTTGGCAACTTCTTTAAGCAAATCCATAACCTGAACACTTGTGTCTGAATCAAGTGCCCCAGTTGGCTCATCTGCAAGAAGTATGTCAGGGTCATTTACAAGTGCTCTAGCAATTGCAACCCTCTGCATCTGACCGCCTGAAAGCTGATTTGGCTTTTTATGAATATGGTTTATAAGTCCAACTTTTTCCAAAGCCCGTATAGATTTTTCACGCCTTTCAGATTTTGTTATCCCCGATATTGTAAGTGCTAATTCGACATTTGATAAAATTGTCTGATGCGGAATTAGATTGTAGCTCTGGAATACAAATCCTATCGTGTGGTTTCTGTAGGAATCCCAATCTCTGTCTTTGTACTTCCTCGTTGAAATTCCGTTTATAATTAAATCTCCATTGTCGTATCTATCCAAGCCACCAATAATATTTAGAAGTGTTGTTTTTCCAGATCCACTTGGCCCTAAAATAGAAACAAACTCATTATCTCTAAGATTTAGGCTGACATCGTCGAGTGCCTTCTGAACTAAAGGCCCTGTTCTGTATTCTTTGTGTATGTTTTTAACTTGCAGCAAGATAAATCACTCTCCTTTCTGTGAATCACCGCGAATTAAAATATTGTATATTTAATCGTTTTAAAAATAATATTCATTTTAATATAACACGATTATTTATAATATTATTATATATCCTAAACTAAAAAAAATATATAAAAAAAGCACTTAATTAACAAAATTAAATGCCTTTTTATTACCAATCTATTTATAAATTTACAAATTTTGTCGCAATCTTCTCAGCAAATGTAGAATCGTGTTCGACAAATATTATCGTCGGCTCATACTTAAGTAGCAGCTCCTCAATCTGAATTCTAGAATATATGTCTATATAATTCAGTGGCTCATCCCAAACATATAGATGAGCTCTCTCAGATAAGCTCTTTGCTATTAGTACTTTCTTTTTCTGCCCTTCACTAAAACTAGACATATCATTTTCAAATAACTCCCTAGAAAAATCTAGTTTTCTTAGTAGTGATTTAAACAGCGATTCATCTAAGCCATTCTCTCTAGCAAATTCGGATAAGCTTCCTTTTAAGAATGATGTATCCTGAGATACATAAGAAATCTTAAGTCCACTTCCTATAGATAAAAATCCTTCTATGCTATATCCTTCTTTTTTATCAGAACTTTCAATTCCTGTTTTATAATCTATTTCTCCGATTAAGATTTTTAAAAGAGTAGATTTTCCACATCCATTTTTTCCAGACACACAAACTCTATCTCCCTTTCTTATATCGAATGTCAAATTCTCAAACACATTTTTATCTGATCCAGGGTATCTAAAAGATAGCTTATCTGCTGTTGATAGAACATTTGTTCTGTATTCATCAAATACGATCTTAATGTTGTCATATTTTTCTATATTGTGAAGCAGCTTGTTTTTTTCTTCAATTGCTTTAAGCTGTCTGTTTTCAATGCTTTTAGACCTTTTCATCATCTTTTCAGCCTTGTGTCCAACATATCCTCTATCTGGTTTTGAGTCCATATCGGCAGTCATTTTCTTACCTTTCTCTGCTCTAGATGACCAAACACTTGTTCTATATGCGGATTTTTCGAGCCTTTTTATCTCAGATTTTAGCTTTTCGTTCTGTGCTAACTCGAAATTATCCTGCATAATTTTATTATTCCACCAAGAAGTGAAGTTCCCTGCTTGAATTTCTATGTTCGTTTTGTTTATAGAAATGATATGATCACAGCAATTATCCAAAAGTTCTCTATCGTGTGACACCAAAATAAAGCCTTTTTTAGATTTTAAATACTCTGAAATAATCTTCCTAGCACCTACATCTAAGTGGTTTGTAGGCTCATCCAATAATAGGAACTTATTTTCAGAGATAAACATTGCTGCTAATAGAACTTTTGTTCGCTCGCCGTTCGATAAACTTTCAAAAGGTCTGTACAGAACATAATCATCTATCCTAAGCAGAGAAAATTCTCTGTAAATATCCCAGATTTCATCTGTTTTGCATATTTCTTCTACTATTTCTATCGTATCTTTTGAAATATCTTCTACTTGATATGGAAAATATCCAAACTCCATATCGCATGAAATACTTCCTTTATACTCTAATTTGTTTAATAAGATATTCAAAAATGTAGTCTTTCCTCTACCATTTCTTCCAACAAATCCCAATTTCCAATCGGAATCTATTGTAAAACTTACATCCTCAAATATATTTTGATAACTTCCTGGATATGAGAAAGTTAAATTATTTACTTTTATCATTGTCATAAAATCGCCTCCTTTATTTTGTTGAGGCAATATTGGATTTATATAATTTTTTTAATTCACTGTACTATTTTATTTTTGATTTATTATATGATTTTTTTAATGAAGTTATTTATTATTTCATTAAAATAACTATAATTATCATAGTTAGAATTATGTCCTGCATTTGGAATTATTTCAATGGGATAGTTTTTGCTCTTACTCCATAATTCATTATATTTTTTAACATATCCTACCTTATCACAATCCCCATAAATTAAAAGAACAGGACATTTTAATTCAACATTATCATGAGTAGCAAAAGAATTGTATATTTTATCTGCTGCAACAAGCATATTTTCCTTACCAAGTTTTACCAAAGCATTGTACATATTTTCTCTTCCATCACTAGTAATAGCTGCTTGCTTTGAAGATATTTTACAATAATAGTTATAAGGATAAAAACTTGCAAAAGAGCTAAAATGCTTAACCCAAAATAGATCTAAGCTTTTATAATTATCCTTTCCAAGTGGAGATGTATCAACACCTATAAAACAAGCAGCTTTTGAGTGTATATTAGCTAGTGGTTGTGTAAAATATCCTCCAGCAGATTGACCTACTACTGCATATCTTGAAATATCTTCATTTTCAATTAATTTTGCTAAATCACTAGCTACATTATCTATTGAAAAATCATTATATCCAATTGATTTCCCATGAAGTGGTAAATCTATAGTTATTACTTTATAATCTTTAGAAAAAAATTCAACTTGCATATCAAAAAGGGTATGGTCAACTGTAAGACCATGTAAAAATACAATTGCATTAGAAGAATTATTTTCGTTAATCCAATAATATATATTGCCTCTATCTGTTTTTATACTTTTTTCAATCATCTTACATCTTGAACCTCCTTGTTATACAAATAAATTTTTATAAAAAATAAAGGTGCTCCAAACTCGAAGCACCTCTATTATATATTAAATATCTCTAAATATCAAATTTATATACTAAAATTTCTCAAATTTCGCCTAAATTAAGCCATTTTCTAAACAGTAGTGATAAATTCCGTCATCTGCTGAAGTACCACAAATCTCGTCTGCAATTGCTTTTACATTATCAAGTGCATTTCCCATGGCAACACCTGTTCCAACAGTTTGAAGCATTTCAATGTCATTTCCACCATCTCCAAATGCCATAGACTCAGATCTATCAATGCCGTAGTACTCTAAAATAGCTTCTATTCCCTTGCCTTTTCCACTATTTGCTGGGATTATATCAACTGCTCTATCCCACCATGCAGTTATTTTAGCATTTTCTACATCTTTTAGAATATCGTCATATTCCTCTTTTCTTCCACCCATCATTATCTGATAGATTTCACCATTTAAAACATCATCAAAATCATCGCTTACAGGAACAGCTTGCTTAGAAAAACCAAAATACTGAATTAAATCTTCATCTGCACCATTTGCAACAACCCTATCCTTGCTAGCAATAGAAACAGGTCTATTAATTCTTGCTGCATTTTCAATCATTCTCTCAACATCTACCTTAGGAATTGGTGTACTAAGAATAGAATCATTACTATTGTAGCAATATGATCCATTAAAAGTTAAAAACGCATCGAAATCAACGCCATCAAACTTTGGTACACTACCAGGAGCCCTACCAGTCGCAATACAAATCTTTACTCCTCTTTCCTTTAATCTAAGAAGCGTCTCCACAGTCTTATCTGAAATAGCTTTTCTAGTCATATCTATCAAAGTACCATCTATATCAAAAAAAATAATCTTAACATTCTTCATAAAAAAACCTCAAAACTTTCTATTATTTTTGAAAATACATTAAAAAATAACGTATTTCACAAACACTATTTGATAATAACATAAAAAAACAAACTTGTCTACTTAGAGAAATCACCCCAGTTAAAAGTTAAATAATAAAAAAAGCTATTGCAACACTCCTCTTCTCTATTATTATAATCTGTATCCTTTTTTATATACTTCACTCATTGGTGTTTTTTCATAGTCCACCTTACTTCCGTCAAAGATATCAAACTCATGAACCTTGCTCTTTGCAGAAACAACAGTCCACTTTCCATTTTTCTTTTTAAGATTTAAATCTATATCAGAAATTCCTCCACCTCTAGCAGAAGGCTGAGTAACTAGAACTTTTTTACCAGTTTTTTCGTTCTTAAACTCATGCTGCTGAATAGTTATATGTGTATGTCCAGCAACTATTGCATCAATTCCTTCAACAGTTCTCGCAATTTCCTTAACTCTATTTCCAGGATGTCTAGGCTTTTTAGGCTCTTCTCCTGAGTGAACTGTAAGTATCACGACGTCTGTATTTTCATTTTCCTTGATATATTTTGTCCATTTATTTGCTTCCTTCACTAAATCATCAAGTCTATACTGGTTATTGTACTGCTCTAAAGAAGCTAAACTATAATCACCTGTGTAAGTTGGTCTTTCTTTACCTTCTTCCCATTTATACGGCTCGGCAACCTCAGGAAGTGTAAGTCCAAGAACAGCTGCTTTTATAGTATTTGGACCTTCTTTAATTTCCTTAATTATATAAGGTTTTACAACGTTTTTATTTGTTTTATTATTGTATAGATTTGCTGAAAGTACTGAAATATTAGCCTTATTAAGTTCATTTACTAAATAATCAAATTCTTCTTGGCTATTTTCTACAAATTCGTGATTACCTAAAGTAACTGAGTCAAACTTCATCTTTTCTAAGTCTCTTATCAAAGGAGCCTGACCTTCACGAGGCTCTCCAATCTTTTCAACTATCATATCTGGTATATCATCACCGTTTATATCGCTGTCTGTTTCATTGAATCCATCCCCATCTAGATCCTTTCCATAGAATCTTACTCGTCCATTTTCATCAAATGTAGGTCTAGTTCCATCAAACCATTCCTGCATTTCATAAGTTTCTGATCCCCAAAAATCTCCAGAGTCGACAACTAAATCAGCTCCACCATTTTTTCTTTTATCCTCTACGTATTTTATCATTGCCCTTGAAGTTGCACCATGTATGTCTGTAGTCCCAAGTACATTTATAGATGCCTCATGTGTTTTTTTATAGTATGCAGCACCACCAGCACTAGCCAGAAGAACTGCAACCAATCCTATTGCTACGTATTTTTTGTTCATTATATACCTCTTTCTAATTATATTCTTGATTTTAATTTACTTTTTTAATTATATACTAGTTATATTTATATTAAAAGTAATTCAAATCTTTCTTTAAGTAATCTTTAGATTAATTAAAATTTCTTTATATTTATTTTATCAGTTTAGAATTAAAATTTGTTGATTATTGTATGAACGGTAGTTTTTTATGTATATAATGCAAAAAAACTCATATAATTTTAGATAATAATTTCTAAAATTATATGAGTTTTACCAAAATATCAGAATTTATATTATAATAATTTTTATTTTTTATAAACTAGATAATGTTAAAATGAACTGAGTTATCGCAATTATAAAAGCAAAGATTGTCAACTGATATCTAAATTTAGACATTTTATAAGTTTTATCTTCTATATCTTCTTCTGCTTTTACAGTTTTGATATATTGTAGTAATTCATCTATATCTTTTTTACTTTCTATATCTTCATTAGCTTTTAAAAAAGCAGTAAAACATACTATTTCATCGTCTTTTAAATTTCCTATATTTTCCATAAGTTCTACTTTTGCTGATGAAACACTACTGTAGTAAAGAAGAAGTATGACTATATAATTTGAAATGTTTTTAAACATATCATATCCCATAGAATAATCTATGCTTTCTATTGAAGATAATTTATCATATAGGAATAATAATATTAATAAAGTAAGTATTTTTATTAAATTTTTTATACTTTCTCTAGAACTTTTTAAATCTAAAAAAGAATTTACAATATCTCCATAACAGTCATCTTCTATATCCATTTTTTTATATATACGATTTTTAAAAATATTTAAGCCCTCTTTAATTATTATTATGCAAGCTAAAAGTAATATTAACAGATTTAAAATTTTATCTGCAATTAGTATAGTCTTTTGGCCTGTTCCATCAACAATTATGCTGAATTCTGTTAGTCCAGTTAATATACCTTTTTGTGTAAAACCGTATTTTATTCCAAGAATCACAAAAAATATAGCGACAATTCCAAAAGCTAGATATGTGATTTTATATTTTTTAAAATTATTTTTTATCCTCTGCAAAATAAATCCCCCTTTTTGTAAGTTCTTATATTAATACAAATAGGATAACATATTTTGATAAATTTGTAAATAAACACTTTTAACAAATTAATTTTATAAAATAGCAAAATAAAAAAAGAGCAAAGAAATTATTAATTATTATAATAACCTTGCTCTTTTTTACGTTTCTATGTTATTTTAAATTTTTATTTTTTTAACTTCTCAATCTCTGATTTTAATTCTTCAATTTCATTTTT
>OGEP01004013.1_pt1 | contig 10225 bp, 10 predicted proteins | sample 1570721 | NCBI WGS metagenome assembly OGEP01 (sample SAMEA2582131, study PRJEB24529) | metagenome | biome: Human gut stool | place: China | collected 2011 | reverse complement strand
TCCCTGCGCGTCGCGGACGATCTCGCCGTATCCGGGCTTGAATCAGATGACATCGCCTACCTTGACGCCGGGCTGGAAACATTTTTGTCCGCCGTGGGCAGGCCGGAACTGTACGCTGTCCTCAGCGATTGGAGCGAGTGGCGGAAGATTTATCCCCTCACCTTGGGGGGACATTCCCCTAGGCCCGATCCCATGCCGATGAAGGCGTTCCGGGCCAAGGAATGGATACAGGGCGGCATTTTCAGCGACGTATGCCGTGATGATTTCGTTGTGAACGCCACCGTAGCGCGCGGCCTGTACCGCCAGCGCGTCCCCTCGTGGGACAACGCCGCCTGTGCCGCGCCCTGTGAGTTCCGTTGCCCGGCTTCCATTCCTACACAGCTACGGTACAACCTGTTGCGCGCGGGCAAGGTGGAGGAAGCCTACAAGCTGGTGCTCGACTATACGCCGTTCCCCGGCTCAGTGTGCGGCGGCGTGTGTCCCAACCCGTGCATGGAAGGGTGCACGCGCGGCGGCATCGACGAAGCCGTCCAAATCGGAGCGCTCGGGCGCTGTTCCATTGATGTGTCCCTGCCCCGTCCCACCGGGCCTACCGGCAAAAAAGTCGCCGTGATCGGCGGCGGGGTCGCAGGCTTGAGCGCCGCATGGCGGCTTGCCCGGAAAGGGCATGAGGTCACCGTCTACGAAGCTGACGACCGCATGGGCGGCAAGCTGGAGCAGGTCATTCCCCGCGCCCGCCTTCCGCATGAGATTTTGGAAAAGGAACTGAAGCGCATTGAGGACATGGGCGTCCGTTTCGTGACCGGCAGCCGGGTTGACGCGGACGGGTTCCAGCGGCTCCGGCGGGAAAGCGATGCGGTGATCGTCGCCACCGGAGGGCATATCCCCCGCGTGTTCCCGTGGCCCGGGCATGAGAGGATTGTGGCGGGCATCGACTTCCTTAAGGCCATCAACAAGGGCGAGAACCCTCGTGTCGGCCGGAATGTCATCGTCATCGGCTGCGGCAACGCGGGCATGGATGCCGCAGCCGGGGCCTATGCGATGGGCGCGGAAAGCGTGACCTGCATCGACGTGCAGAAACCGGCGGCCTTTGCCCATGAAATCGCGCACATCGAAGCGCTGGGCGGCAAGCTGCTCTGGCCGGTGATGACCAAGGAAATAACCGATGGCGGACTCATCACGGCGGACGGGACACTCATTTCCGGCGACATGGTCATCATCACCATCGGCGAATCCCCGGATTTGGGCTACCTGCCTGAAGGCGTGCGGAAATTCCGCGATTGGGTCATTCCCGGGGCGGATATGAGCCTTCTCGAAAACGTGTTTGCGGCGGGCGACGTGATCAAGCCCGGGTTGCTGGCGGACGCCATCGGAACGGGAATCAAGGCGGCTGAGGTCGTTGACGCCTCGCTTCACGGTGTGGCCTATGCGCCCGTCGAGAAGAAACCGGTACCCTCAGGGCAACTGAGCACAGCGTATTTCACCCGTTGCCCTCATGGTGAGCTGCCTGCCGCGAACCGGGATTTTGACCGTTGTGTCAGTTGCGGGACCTGCCGGGATTGCAGAATGTGCTTGGAATCCTGCCCGGAGGGGGCCATCAGCCGGGAAACACTGGCGGGCGGCGCGTATCGGTATGTTTCCGATCCCAATCGGTGCATCGGATGCGGCATCTGCTCCGGCGTCTGTCCCTGCGGCATTTGGACGATGCATCCCAATGTTCCGCTGGAGTAGGGGAGGCACACGGAAGATTGGGGAGGGAGAAGCTTTCTGAAGAAAGTTTCTCCCTCCCCCAAACCCCCTTCTCTCCCGCTTCAAAGGCTTTCATCTTTATTGAATCCCTGCCGACAGGAGGGGAACGGGGGAAAAGGCCTGTGATAGTGCATGATTGATGCAGGAATAGTGGCTTCCTACCCTCAAGCGCGTATATTCGGCTATGGGAGGAAACCTCCTTGCTTTTTGGGGTGACGGATACGGCTCATCCCGTGGGGATGAGCCTCCCTATGTGGTGTATCCGCACGAGGGCAAGGTACAGTTCATCCCGTTTTTCCTTTGATCGGAATGAAAGCGAAACGGCGCCAAAATCGCCGTTGAGTTCGATCCTGCTTGGTACGCTCGCACGCGAACGGCCATTGCCGTAGACCGTTTGCCTCATGTTTAGAGGCGGGTGGATTTCGCGTATCTCGGTGAGAGCTATTTTATGCCTCATGAATTCCTGAAACAGATAAAGGGGGTTGAAGTGCGACGTCCAGTTTTGGACTTTGATGCCGCCGCCCGGAAACTCCAGCATACCGTTTTCTGCGTCGATGACGTACCGTTGGCGTTCACCCTGAAGAGAAGCAGGTTCACAATGCCTATTGCAATAAAAAAAATAGGGAAAAATGTCATGTATGCCTTGCTTCGACATGCCGTACGGGACAAGCAGGCCTATCACCGGAAAGGACACCGCACCTAGGAGCGAACGTGTCACTTTGGCCCAATCAACCACGCTGCGGCTGCAACAGAGATTGTCTTGCACCATGTCAGCCATGACACGCTCCCCCCTCACACGTGAAAGCATAAAAGCGGTACGATTGTATCTTATTTTGTTTATTTCGGTGCTATCGTATCGAATTTCTGTCAATACATTGTGTACCTTGATGGAATGAAAACCTATCCTCATTTATTGGAATCCACTGGCATTACAATTGAAAAAAATCCGAAAAGAACGAAAGATGACCAAAACGGCCCTCGCGGCCTTTTCGGATTTGCAGGATTGCTATGTCCGTGGAATCATAAAAGGAAAAAGGAATCCCACCATCACCGCGATCTATTCCATCTGTGAAGCCCTTGGCCTTTCTCCTCTGGAGTTTTTCAAGAGGGTGACTGATGAATTGAACGGACTGAACAAGCCAAGAAAAAATCTCCAGTAAAGGTAAGCGACAGTACGGAAACGCCCTTTCATGATCACAGTGTGTTGTGGAAAAAGGGAAAAGGCTCCGCACGTGTGTTCGTGCAGAGCCTTTTGCGGCGGAACTCTTGCCGCGCGGCCTCCCTGTCGCAGTTTTTGCGGGGAGGGGCTTTTGGGAAAAAGCCTCTTTCTCGGTATCTGTTTACGCCTTCGCCTTGTGCTCCGCCGTGCAGGAGGAAATGGTGGCCTTGGCGACGTTGTTCGAATGATAGCCGATGTGCTCGATGATCCCGAGAATATCCACATAGACAAGGCCCGTTTCGGAGTCGCATTCCTGCTTGTCCAGCCGCTGGATGTGGCGGTTGCGGAGTTCGACTTCGAGGCCGCGCAGCTTCCCGGCGATGGGGGCGACTTCGCGCGCCTTGTCGGGGTCGTCGTTGATGAAGCCGTCCAGCGCGGTCACAATGGCGTGATGGGCTTCGGCGTACATGCCGGAGAGTTCCGTCATGGCCTGCTGGGAGAAATCCTTCGGCCTGTTCTGGCGGTACGCGTAGTACTCAAGGAGCTTCTTGCCGTAGTCGCCGATGCGCTCGATGTTCCCGGAGCTGGCGACATACAGCGTCAGCACGCGGGCCGCGTCATCGGAGATCCCGGCCTGCATGATGTCTTCGGCATAGGCTTTGACGGCCTTGTGCAGTTGGTCGATTTTGGCTTCGGTCTCTTCGATCTTGGGGATGAGGTCTTTCTTGTCGTTGAAGAATACTTCCTGAACCGAATCAAGAAGGTGGATGACCAAAAAGCCCATGTAGGCACATTCGTTTTTGACCGCTTCCACAGCGATGCCGGGGGTGGCTTCGATGAGCTTGGGATCAAGATACTGGGCCCCTTCGACGACCTTATGGGCCTTGTCGGGCAGGAGCCTGCGGATGAGCGCCGCGAACGGCTTGACGAAGGGCAGGAAGATGATGGTGTTGAAGACGTTGAACAACGTATGGGCGTTGGCGATCTGGTGGGCGATGCCCGTAGCCGTCATGGCGATCAGCTCTTGGTAAAGCGGAAGGATGGTGAGGAAAATGCATACGCCGATGACGTTGAAGAGCACATGGGCGGCACAGGCCTGTTTGGCGGTCCGATCCGTGCCGATGGAAGCGAGGACCGCGGTGATGGTTGTTCCGATATTGTCACCCAAGATGATGGGGATGGCCGCGTGGAGGGGCAAGAGGCCCTGTACGCCGAGGGCGATGGTCAGGCCGACCGTAGCGGCGCTGGATTGGACAAGGAGGGTAAGCAGCGTTCCGGCCAGAACCCCCATGAGCGGGTTGTGGCTGAACATGAGGAATAATTCCTTTTCATTCCGGAGGAAACTCATGGAGGATTCCATGGTCTGCATTCCCACGAAAAGCAGACCAAAACCCAAGAGGCCGTTGCCGGCGTACTTCTGTACCTTGGAGCGTCCGAAGAAGGAAGGCGTAGTCTTGGACTTTGATGGCGAGGATCTGGCCCGTGATCGTGGTCCCGATGTTGGCGCCCATGATGACGCCGATGGCTTGCGTCAGGGTCATGAGCCCCGCGTCGACGAAGCTGACCGTCATGACCGTGGTGGCGCTGCTGCTTTGGATGAGAACGGTGACGCAGGCACCCACCAGTACGCCCATGATCGGCGTTTTGGTCAGTGTTCCGATAAGCTGTCGCAATCGGTCCCCGGCTATCAGCTGTAGGGCCTCACTGATCAGCTTGATGGCGAAGAGGAAAAGCCCAACGCCGCCAAGAAGCTGAATGATGCTTTGTACAGACATGAAGACGCTCCTTAGAATTTGGTTCGACTCTTGCCCCATGAAAAGATGAACTGTCAAGGAAATTCCCGGCGAATTCGAATACTCGGCATTCCGAAAAAGGGGAACCGCATTTTTTTAGAGTACCATGATAATAAAATCACCTTTATTTATCGCGTGTTATTTGCCAGCGTCGTTCGTGGTGTGGAAAAAATGTCGATTTTTCCAAAAAAAGGCTTGCCAGCCATCCTGAATTTCGCTAGTTACATCGCTGCACGACGCGGAGAGGTGTCCGAGCTGGTCGAAGGAGCACGATTGGAAATCGTGTGTACTCAAAAGGTACCGGGAGTTCGAATCTCCCCCTCTCCGCCATTAGAAGTAATTTCAAGTGCCGCCAAGCATCATTAAGTGCTTGGCGGCACTTCTTTTTTGCCCCTTTCAGGGGCTTTTTTCGTGTTGCCGAATGCCGTTGAGTGAAGTTGACAGCCGCGATTTTTTTGGGGCAACAATAGGGGCAACTATCTACTATACCCATGGAGTTGCCCCAATGCCTCTGACAGATACGCGGATCAAAGCAGCCAAGCCCACGGATAAGGTCTACAAGATTTATGATGCCGAAGGGTTGTACATTGAAGTCCCGCCGACCGGCAGCAAGCGGTGGCGGTTCAAATACAGGATAAACGGCAAAGAAAAACGGATCAGCCTCGGTATCTATCCCGAGATTGGTTTAAAGGATGCGCGGGAAAAACGTGATGAAGCCCGAAGGCAGGTTGCGGCGGGCCGGGACCCCAGCGTCATAAAAAACAAGACTGCATATGCGGAGAAAACCTTTCAGCACATAGCCGACGAATGGGTTGCGCTTCATCGGGCAACATGGGCTCCGCGTCATACGGAAACGGTCGAGCAAAGGCTGAGAAGCTACATTTATCCGGAACTTGGCAATGTCCCTTTGAAGGACATTACCCCGATTGAAGTCCTGAGCGTGATCAAGGCGATTGAAAAGAGGGGAGCTTTGGAGGCGGCCCGCAGGACACTCGCGATCTGCTCGCAGGTTTTTCGATATGGAGTCGCTTCGGCACTTATCCCCAGTGACCCCTGTCGGGACCTTAGGGGAGCACTTGCGCCACGGGAAGAGGGGCATTTTCCGGCATTGGTGGATCGGGATGGCGCAACGGCAGTGATGCGGGCGATCCATCATTATAAAGGATCGGCTGTTGTCCGATTGGCGTTGCGTGTGCAGGCTCTGACCTTCGTACGCCCCGGCGAGTTGCGGTGGGCGAAGTGGCCGGAGTTCGATATGGCGGGTGCGCTCTGGGTGATTCCCGCGGAGCGCATGAAGATGAAGCGGGAACACTGGGTTCCCTTGTCAAGGCAGGTATTGGAGATCCTGGAAGAGCTGCATGAGATCACAGGTCATCGGGAATACCTGTTCCCGTCGATGCGGGCGAGGAAGGATGTGCCCATTTCTGAGAACACGCTCAACGCAGCACTCAAGAGTTTGGGCTTTGACGGCATCCATGTGGCGCACGGTTTTCGGGCGATGGCTTCAAGCCTTCTGAATGAAATGGGCTGGCGCCCGGATGTCATCGAGCGCCAGCTTTCGCATGTTGAAGAAAACAAGGTGCGTGCAGCGTACAACCGGGCGGAGTACATTACCGAGCGCCGCCAAATGATGCAGGCTTGGTCTGATTTTCTCGTTGGGTTGGCTTCCACTTCCCCGCAATAAAAGCGTTGATGTCAGATTCCCTCCAGAACCGGCACCGCCCCTTCTTTTGGGATTGCGGTGCCTTTCCTTCCTGTGACCACTTCCGCCACGTTGAGGAAACCACGCCTACACGACCGATGAAATCCTTGAGCTTCAAAAGGCGATCTTCTGCCATATCAAGTCGTCTCCAGATGAAGCAAGCTCATGCACGCTCCGTCTTGTGAAGGTAAAAGAGGGCATGAACTCCAATTACAGCCCCATGACACCGGGAACGCCGACCCGGTGGAAGGTATTCATGAGCAGAGCATCCATCACGTCCGCGACATCTCCGGCGTCGACGTCGGTTGAACATTGGCCAGCTGCGTGCATGATGCTTTTGAACGATACCAGAGGGGAAAGGGCTCCTTCCAGTTCGTCCCGCCGCATGGATACAGTATCCGCCGCCGCTTTTTGCAGGTTCGCGATCCGGCGCGCTTCGTTGCCAGCGGCATAGGCGACATTCCATGCAGGGGATTCTCCTGGGATGGCATTGGGCTTTTCCATTTTTAGCGCATCCATCTCTTCATCAGCGAGCCGTTCGGCCATCGTCACGATCCGGCTTGCTCCGTCAAGGGAATGGGTTTCCAGAGTGCTTTTGTGCATGGCGGCTGTCCTTTGCTTGAGTGGTGAAAATCGTCAATCCCTGACCTCATTCCCTGCCGTCGCTTGCTTTCCCGCTCCCGTGGGCTTGCGGCTTGCCGTGCTTGGTACTTGTTGAGGCTGCGTTTGCGGCACTTCAAGGCTACTATTCCGGTCCGGGGACGCGTACTTTTCGACTCGTGCCGTTTGGCAAAATCAATATTGCCAAATGTCAAAATTAAAAGCAAGTAAAAATTGACAAAAAGAAAAATTACACAGAATCCTCACCTTGCAATATTGACAAACAGCACAAACGAAAGGGCCTGAAACCGGAAGGTATCGGCCCTTTCGTTTTAACGGTTATGCGAGCTTGCGCAGTGCGAGCGCGGCCTGGAGCGATGACTGCGCCAGCCCGAGGCTGTACCAGGCGGCGTTGATGTGGTGTTTGATGGCCTTCTCGACTTCAAACGGAACCGAGCCGATGCCGCTCAGTTCCCTGCGCACGGTGATATGCGTCCAGTTTTCAGTACCGTCGAGGGCGAAGAGGGCTTTTTCGATGTCGGCGAACAGGCGTTCCGTGGCGGGGAGGCCGGGGAGCCTTTGGGGAACGGGGCGGCGGGTGACGACTTCCGGCACGGTGGACAGGGTGTCCAGAATGTTCCGCCATGCGTCCGTCTGGCGGGCAGCGTAGCTCTGGGAGAGGAAGATGATCCCCTCGCGGGAAACCATATACTGCGGGCAGCGCTGGCCCTTGGCGTCTACATAGTTCCCCCTGACGAAAGCGTCCCGTTGCGGGCAGACGGCGGCGGCGCGGCTTATGGCGTCGAGCACGGTGGAGTGGCGCTTATGCAGCTCTCCGGCGATGGTGCGGGAGGAGATGCGGGAGAGGGTGCCTGTGGGTGGCGTCTGGGCATCGACGGGCACCCTGTCGCCGTACCGTTCGATGACGTCGAGAACCCACTTGCGGAACGCCTTGGCGACGGGTGTCCGGGCGAACATGGCGAGGAGGTGGCAGCCGCGGAGGGAGAAGATGCGGGTCATGACGGGAATTCCCGTGGTACTCGAATTGATGACCACGCTCATATCATTGGAAAATTCATCTTCATTGCGGCGGTAAATATTGGCAACCGCCTTTTCGGAAGAATATCCCAAGGCACGGGCAAGTTCAGAAGACTTGAACCAAGGCTGGTTGTCGCGGGTGACGGGGGAGAAGGTGAACTCATTGAAGCAGAGGGCTTGTGACATGATGCAACTCCTACGGATAAAAAAGAGTTGGCATCGCCTACGAATAGCGAATGCCGGGTGTTCGTAACCGCCCGTAGGTGCGGCTCCCTGCCTTTAGCTTACGCTTGGACATATCAGGGACACCCGGCATCAAGAGGATGCAAGTATAGCAGGAAACCAAAGTCAAAAAGAATCTTGACTTTGTCAAAAAGGCACAAAAAGAGCCATACTATCGGGTGGCGTTGTCCGCCTACGGGAAAAGGTGTTACGAGCACCGTAACCAGACAACGCCACAAAAATGGGGTAATGTCAAGGGTAAATATCAACTGCAATATGGAATAGAAGATCTGGATACAGTTATCTTGTCTAGATTGAATCCATTGTGCACAAGAAAATATTTAAGTTCATCTTCTTTTATTGTACAACATGGTCCTAGTATAATTTCATGGATAGATTCTTCTAGGTACTTAAATTCAAAATATGGAATTAAATTATCTTGAGTTGCATAGAATTTCAAATCTCCTATTTCTTGATATGTATCACTATGTTCTTCGTCAGCCCATGTACAATTTTTGTAATTATTTATATCATTTTTGTATGTATCATTTATTATTTTATTAATACTTGTTCCGTATTTCATACTTTTAATACCTAGCGGTATAAATACTATTCTTGATTCTTCTTCCTCTATGAATCCATTGTGTTTTAATAGCGATGCTTCTTTTATTATATTTATTATATTTATGTAATATGATTCTAATATTGTTGGTTTAGAAAAATTTTTATATATATCATTAATTATAACATTGATATCATGTTTATTTTTGTCAATATAGCTTTCATTGTCATAACAAACTTTTTCATAGAATAAATTATGGTATTTTAAATTAAATTTAAATCCTATTGATATGCCTCTTCCATCGTTACCGTATGCTCTCCATTGACTAAGCTTATCTCCTTTTTTAGAAAAACAAGATATAAAAACATCTGTTTTTAAAAAATAATCAATTACAATATTTTTATTTATTCTCTTTATATTTGTTTGTTTAGTGTCTTCCTTGTATAAAATATCTATTTTTTTCTCTATATAATCTAATAATAATTTCAATTCTTTTTTGTCATTCTGGTGATAGGCTGATGTAAGGCGTAGTTTTTTACTTTCGATAATTTTTTGAAAAACATCAATACTTCTATACTGATACATAGTTTCATTTTCCATTTTACTTACTCAATGTTTAATAATGATACCGACATTGCAACACGATCAACGTGTCACTTCGCTCATCCAGTTTATAGGCGAGGCGCTCTTCCTGATTGATACGGCGCGACCAGCATCCGGCAAGATCGAAGCGTAGCGGCTCCGGCTTGCCGAGTCCTTTAAAAGGGGAACACAGCGCGTCATGCAAAAGTTCGTTGATGCGTTTTACCGTGCGCTTGTCGGTATGTTGCCAGTATAGATAGTCTTCCCACGCCTGCGGCGTCCATGTGAGCCGCATCAGTCCACCATCTCATGCGCCGTAGTTGCGCCGGTATTGGCGGCGCTCAGAGAGTCCCGCAGGCGAGAGGCATTGGCTGGCGAGCGCAACAGATAGGCGGTTTCCATGATGCTGTTGTAATCCTCCAGAGACATCATGACCACGGAAGGCGACTTCTGGCGGGTGATGATGACCGCTTCGTGATGGTCGCAGACTCGGTTCATAGTGTCTGCAAGGTTCTGGCGGGCTTTGGAATAGGTAATGGCCTGAGACATGGTATCTCCTTTTTTGTACAAAAATATGTACAAATAAGAGCCCCGTCAAGGGAAGACGAGCCTAAAAACCGTCCGTCCCTTCACCGCCTGACTCATGTGCAAAGCCCCCTTCCTTCCGGTCGGGCTTTTCTTCAATCGTCCAAGACGTTCCTGTCATGCCATCCTGGGTACAGCGTCAGTTCCGGGCCTCTCCACGACCACGGGGCAACGATGCCTTTGACGGGCACCGGCACGACCTCACGCGGGTTGGCAAGCTCCCATGCGAAACC
>OGEP01004001.1_pt1 | contig 10250 bp, 8 predicted proteins | sample 1570721 | NCBI WGS metagenome assembly OGEP01 (sample SAMEA2582131, study PRJEB24529) | metagenome | biome: Human gut stool | place: China | collected 2011 | reverse complement strand
TCGTGGGCTCGTCGAGCAGCAGCACGTCGGGCTGCTGCAACAGCAGGCGGCACAGGGCCACGCGGCGGCGCTCACCGCCCGAAAGGTGTTTCACCGGCTCGTCGGGATCGGGACACCGCAGGGCGTCCATCGCGCGCTCCAGCACGCTGTCCAGCTCCCAGCCGTTGCACTGGTCGATCTTCTCGTACAGCTCGCCCTGACGCTCGATCAGCCTGGCCATCGTGTCGTCGTCCATCGGCTCGCACAGCTTTTGGTTGATCTCCTCGTACTCCTTCAGCAACGCCACGGTCGTCGCGCAGCCCTCCTCGACGACCTCGCGGACCGTCTTCGAGTCGTCGAGCCTGGGTTCCTGTTCGAGATAACCCACCGTATAGCCCGGCGAGAAGACCACTTCGCCGTCGAAGTTCTTGTCGATTCCGGCGATGATCTTCATCAGGGTCGACTTTCCCGAGCCGTTCAGGCCGATGATGCCGATTTTCGCGCCGTAGAAAAAGGAGAGGTAGATGTTGTTGAGCACCCGTTTCTGGTTGGTGAAGGTCTTGCTTACGCCGACCATCGAAAAGATGATTTTTTCGTCTGCCATATCTGTTTATCGTTGTATTTGCGTATGATTACGCAAAGATACAACAATAAGCGTTAAAAACGGTGAATTGAAAATGAAAAATTATCGCACGCAGGCGGGGCCGCCCGTGCGGGCCGCAGCCGCAAGCGCATTCATCGAAACGAAAGGGCCTGCATCGCTGCAAGCCCTTTTTCATTTGCGGAGCAGACAATCAGCGCCCCGTATGGATGTATTCGATGGCCCGATCCAGCTGAACATCCGTGCCGGACTCCATGGCGGCTTCGTCGTAGAACACCTCGATGTCGGGCGTCACGCCCACACCCTCGTGATTGACGCCTTTCGCGTCCTTCATCACCGCGGTCGAAGTGTAGATCGTCATATAAGGGTTGTTCACCTGCCCCGAATAGGTAAAGGCATAGTTGCTCATAAGCGGCCCTGTCGCACCTAACGTACGTTCCCCGATGACACATCCGCCGGGAAGTTCGGAAACGGCCATAGCCGTCATTTCAGCCATGCTGCCCGAGAGAATGTCCGTCAAAGCCACGACCGGAGCCTCCACCTTGCGGTGACGTGCGGCGGGAGTGAGCGTCGAGGGAATCCAAGGAGCGTAATCCAGACGGCCCAACCCTTCCTTGACACGCGTATAGCCGATCAGCAACTCCTCGTCGATCAGCGGAGCGATCGTATATTGCATATCCGCCAGATAACCGCCGCCGTTGCCGCGCACGTCGAGGATCACCCCCTTGATCTCGGGCGTTTCCTGAATCAGCCGCAGGTAGTTGTCGACGGCTTCCATAACCGTATCCTCCGGATCATCCGGCTTCGCGTCGGAAATGGCGAACCCCGAAAGGTGAAAATAGATGATTCCGTCGTCGATATTGTACGAGCAGGCATACATATCCTTGTTTTGCCCCTCTGCAAAATCCGAAATCCGGCCCGCGCTCTTGTATTTGGCAATGCAGGACCCAAAAGCCTCCCACGAAAAATATAAGTGGAAATAGTCTCGGCTCATCGCTTCGTCGATACCCGGCTGCACAGTTATCTGACGTGTTTCGGCGTCTTCGGGCGCCTTGTCGTTGATAATGTCCAGAGAAAAGTGATGATCCACCAGATTTTCGCAGATTTCCGTATAGAGTTCCTGCAACTTTTCGGTCTCGATGGTTTCGAGCGCATCCAGCTCCCGGAAACGGGGCAGGTAGTCGTCATGGATTTTGTCCCAGTCCGTGGGGTCGATGTCCCAGAAAACATAGGTGTTGTTCATGGCGCGCCAGAAGGTCTCGAAAACCTGCGAGGGGGTGCTGGTCATCCGGCTCTCGTTCGGGTTCATCAGTTCGGGGGCGTCCTTGCGGCAGGCCGAAGCCAGCAGGACGACCGACAACAGCAGATATTTGATAGATTTCATGGTCGTTTATTTTTTGATTTTCCCCAACAGGATGTTGCAGCCCGCCTGGATGACGAACGTCGTGTTGTAACGCGGTGCCTGAAATTTCATGTAGGCCTTCTGCATATCGGTCAGGGCATAGTAACAGCGGCCTTCGACTTCGACCTCCACGCGCGGCGCCACACGGCAGGCAACGCCTATGCCGCCGGCCAAACCTGCCTCGAAACGGTTGTCGCGACGCGAGTCGAACGGGACTTTTTCGTCGAATTCGTAGCTGTTCCCGGGGGTGATCCAACCGTTGACGTCATCCTCCGATTCGTCTCCGAACCAGCGGAAGGTCAAGCCTTCTCGATGACTCGACAACCAGCCGCCGATGTAGCCTCCGGCATTGAGGAATCCGCGTACGCGCTGTCCGCCGAACGAGAAACGGGCCATGACGGGAACATGCAGGTAGTTGTTGCGGGTGTCGGTGTGGAGTTTGTTCCAGACATCCGTACGATGCATCTTATGGCCTTTCTGCACGAACGAAACCTCGGCGCGCACGCCCAGCCAGTCGAAGAAATCGTATTGTACGGGGATGCCGACGGTGAATCCGCCGCGCTCCTCGTAGCGCATGTCGTAAGCATAGCCCGTGTCCATGCAGAGTTTGTTGCAGGAGTAACCTGCGGTGACTCCGACATGCCATTGGGCAGCTGCCGGGGCCGAAACAGACAGCGCCAGCAGCAACAGGACGGCGCGGCACGCCCGTAAGGGCGGTAATCCGTTGAAAGGTAGATGTTTTCTCATTTATGAATAATTTTGCGCAGCAAAGGTAGCGTTTATTTCCCCGCAACCACGCTCCGCAGCGAAAAAAAAGGCCGCATCCTTTGCAGAATGCGGCCGGCCGTCGTATCGTATGCGACTAATAGTTCTCCTTCTTCGGCTCGAAATAGGCCTGGGGATGCTTGCAGGCGGGGCACAGCAGCGGAGCCTGCTCGGCCTCGATGACGAAGCCGCAGTTGCGGCACTGCCACCAGATCTTGCCGTCGCGCTTGAAGAAGTTGCCGTCCGTGAGGCGGCTCAACAGCTTCAGGTAGCGGCGTTCGTGCTCGGCCTCCACCGTCGCGATCATCTTGAACGCCGTGGCGATCTCCGTGAATCCCTCCTCCTCGGCGACCTTGCCGAATTCGCGGTACAGCACGTCCCACTCCTCGTTCTCGCCCTTGGCGGCAGCCAGCAGGTTCTCGGCCGTCGTGCCGATGGGTCCGGTGGGGTAGCTGGCCGTGATCTCCACGTCGCCGCCCTCGAGGAACTTGAAGAAACGCTCGGCGTGCTCCTTCTCCTGCTCCGCGGTCTCGGCGAAAACGCCTGCGATCTGTTCGTAACCCTCCTTCTTGGCCTTGCTGGCGAAGAATACATAGCGGCTGCGGGCCTGGCTCTCGCCGGCGAATGCCTTCAGCAGATTCTGCTCGGTACGTGTACCTTTGATGCTCTTTTCCATAATGTCGTATTGTTTAATGTGTGTGCATTCTTACTGTTACAAAGATAACGATTTCCGGAAACAATCTCCAAAAAAACGCCATCGTTTCTTCCTATGGAGCCATTCGGTTTACCTATAGGCCGTTTCCCGGCAGTGCGTCGAGGTCGGCGCGGAAAATCCCGTAGGCCGCGGGCAGCGTCATCGTGTCGGCGGCCTCGGGCGTCAGGATGCGGTAGCCCGGCACACTGACCCACACGGGCGTCGTTTCGAGCCGGTAGGTCATCCGCCCCTCGGGATGCCGGACGGCCTCCACCGTGGCCGCCAGACCGCCGTCGGTGTAGCGGCGGCGCTGACCCGAGACGAGGTTGCCCAGCGAGTAGAGCACCACGTGCGACGAATCGGCCACCCAGGGCTGAATCACGTGCGGATGGCTCCCGACCACCACATCGGTTCCGTGACGGCGCAAAAACGCGGCCAAACTCCGCTGCGCGGCGTTCTCGCGCCGCTGGTATTCGTCGCCCCAATGGACGCACGCGACGATGAAATCGACCCCCGAGGCGCGTGCCGCCACCAGGTCCGCGGCCATGCGCACCGTGTCGATCAGGTTCACCACCGTACCCTCGGGAACGGGCATGCCGTTGGTTCCGTAGGTGTAATTGACGATCGCCAGCCGTATGCCGCAATGCGTGAGGTAAAGCGGGTTATTTTTCTTGTAATCAGAGCTGTCCGAGAACGCGCCCGTGTGGCGTATTCCGCAGCGGTCCAGCTCCTCGACGCTCGTGCGGATGCCTTCGGCGCCGTTGTCGCAGCAGTGGTTGTTGGCCAGCACGGCGACATCCACGCCTGCGTCGCGCAGGGCGTCGGCCAGCGCCGCGGGCGACCGGAAAAGCGGATAGCCCGTATAGCGGCTGCGGCGCGTGAGGGTGGTTTCGAGGTTCACCACGGCCAGGTCGGCGGCCCTGATGCGGGGCGCGAGCGTCCGGAAAACGGGTTCGTAGTCGAAGCCGTCGCCGCGGCGCACGGCATCGACCTGCGGCATGTGCTGCATCACGTCGCCGCCGAAAAACAACCGCATCCGCCGGGGCGGCGGCACGGGCCCCGGTCCCGACCAGCCGGCCGGAGGCGGAGGCGCGACGGGCGCAGGGCCTCCCGCGGGCGTGCAGCACACGGCGGCAAAGGTCAGCGCCGTCAGCAGGCATATCCGGCGTGCGCGCATGCTATTTCCGCTTGGGGTTCTTCGGAAACCAGCCTTTGGCCACGCGCTCGCGCTGTTCGAACAGTTCGCCGATCGACCACAGCGACGAGGCGCCCCACACGGCCAGCAGCGTCGACCAGAGGATGTGCCGCACGGCGATCGAACCGGCGACGGCGGCGATTCCCATCACGAGGAACAGCCACCAGATTTTCACCCCGAAATAGTATTCGCCCTTGGTGACCATCGGGTGAAAGATGCCGATGATCAGAAAGGTGGCGATGCCGATGACGATTCCGGTGAGGTTGTATTGCGCTAAAAATTCCATGGTTCTTATCCGTTAAATCAAGATTCGGAGGATTGAGGCTCGCGGTCGGAGGAGCGTTGGTAGGCCCGCAGACCGAAGTCGGGAAGGACAGCGAACAGGTGGTCGAAAACAGCCCCCTGCACGGCCTCGTAGGCCACCCAGTCGGTCTCCCGGGTGAAGCAGTAGACCTCGACCGGGATGCCTTCCGGGGTGGGCTGGAGCATCCGGACCATCTGCATCAGGTCGGGGTGGATGCCCGGGTGGCCCTTCAGGTAACGCGCGGCGTACTCCCGCAGGGCGTAGAGGTTGACGACGGGTTCCGCGTCGGGCGTCGTCCCGGCCAGCCCTTTTTCGCGGAGTGCGGCCAGCTCCGCGGCCGTGCAGTTGTGCACCGAGCTGGCGTCGATCAGCAGCGACCGCTTGATGCGCCGTCCGCCGCTGTCCCACATGCCGCGCCAGTTCTGGAACGAATCGCTGACCAGCGCATAGGGCGGGATGGTGGTGATGGTCTTGTCGAAATTCTGCACCTTGACCGTCGTCAGCGTCACCTCCGTCACATAGCCGTCGGCGCCGTATTTGGCCATCGTGATCCAGTCCCCGGGACGCAGCATGTCGTTGGCCGAGAGCTGCACGCCGGCGACCAGCCCCAGGATGCTGTCCCGGAAAATCAGCATGATGATGGCCGCCGAAGCGCCCAGTCCCGCGAGTACGGCCGTGGCGTCCTGCCCGATGAGGATGCTGACAATGAGAATCGCCCCGACGCATACCGCCAGCAGCTTGATCATCTGGTAAACGCCTTTCAACGGACGGTTGCGCAGCGTCTCGTGGCGGCTGGAGATCTCGTAGAGCGTATCGAGGAACGCCGCGACGAGTTGCAGGACGGCGACGATCAGGTAGATCAGGCAGGCCTTGTGCAGCACGTTCAGCAAAACGGGCGTGTCGTAGAAAGCCACCCGGAGCAGGACGTACCAGATCAGGGGCGGAATCAGGCGCGCCGCGCGGTGCATCACCTTGTCGCTGAAAAGGTGGTCGTCCCACACGGCTTTCGTCCGGGCGCTGATTTTTTGCAGAAGCGGAACGACCAGGCGGCGGAACAGAACCGCCGCCGCATAGGCGACGACGAGTATGCCCAGGATAATGACTGCCTTGACAGCCAGATTGACATACGTCTCGCTCCATCCGGCTTCGGTCAGCCAGCGGGCTATCGCGTGGTTCGTCTCTTCCATATGTTTACGATGTCGATTGGTCCGATGACAAAGATACGAAAAAGTCGGAGCGTTGCAAAACCGAACCGCATGCGATTCGGCAAAACCCCGGAAGGTAAAAAAGGACCGGCGGTTACATACTCCATGAAGAATCAAAAAGCAGTGACGCAACGTTCAGCCGCCGGTCCGTATGGCCGGGCCGGCGCTTTCGAAAAAGAAAGGCGCAGGCCCCAAGATACCCATACTCACGTGAAGGTCTGCAACAACCCATGCCGAATACAGATACAAGGAACCCACGCCCGTAACGCGCAGTTTCGATAATAAGCAAGTCAGAACCTCTCGTTGCCGGGCCGTGGGCCGACAACTCGCGGAGCATCCTTGCACCTTCGCCTCGACATTTGAAAGTTGCAGTTTTCACGTGAAGCAAAGCAAACAATCCGCACGCAGGCGAATCGTCAAGACAAAGGTAGCAAAAAAAACGTTCCGTGCAACAGTCGGGCCGTTTATTCTGGCGGAACGGCTTCGTTTGCGGATGCCAACGGCAAAAGGCAGAATTACGGTTTTCTCACGCGGGGTATCGCTGCCTTTTGGTGGCAAAAGGTAGCAAACACAGTCTTCGACTGCTGTTCTTTGCCGCTTTTTGGTCGGCAAAAAGCGGCGCAAAAACCGACCCGCCGACAAAAAAGGCTGAAAGACGCGGCCTAACGCTGGCTCCGGGCGACTATTCGCGGGTTTGTAAACAAACCGTCCCCTCCGCTCGCGCTTTTAGTCCGCCTCTTTCTTGACGCCTTTTTCGCCAAGCGGGATTCATTCGCCGCCACAGCGGCGGGAAGGATGCGTCCGGAACAAGCAAGAAGCACAGAAGCCTACGATCGCCCCTGGAAGCGGTTTTAAACCGCCGCATTATCGTTCGGAGCGGAAAAAAAGAGCATTCTCCGGCCCGCGTGCCCGGAGCGGGAGGCTGTAAAGGCTTGATCTTACTGCGCCCGCTCAACGCGGGCCGGAGAAGACTCCCGCGGAGAACGACATGCGGATGGTTTTGGTGCTACCTTTTGCCATCAAAAGGTAGCTACACCCCGCGGGCGAAGACCGCGGCTTTACTACTTTTTGCGGCCAAAAAGTACAAAGTACCCCGCGGGCGAAGACCGCGGTTAACCGCCGACCGAAAAGCGGCAATAATCCCGGATCGCCGGGATGGGACCGGGCGAACGAAACCGCACGTCAGGGTCCGCAAAAAAGGCGGCTCCCGAAGAAGCCGCCCGAAAATACTCAATACTATTTAATATACGGTGTCGTCAGAAACTGTATTGCAGCATCACGTTCACGCGGTTGGCGTGTCCCTTGTCGTTCGACATGTCCTTGCGCGAACCGTAGAGGTACTCGCCGGCCACCTTGCAGCGCGGGGTGATCGAATAGAAAATGTTGCCGAAGATATACTGGCCCTGCTTGTACTGGTCGTCGGAATAGAAACCGTGGCTGCGCTGCACGCGGACGGTCGAATAGCCGCCCGAGATGAACAGACGCGGGGTCAGGTTGATCTGGGCCGCGGCCTGCCATCCCCACATGGGCATGGTCTGAATCTGGTCGGCGTTCTCCGGATTGGGCGTGAAGTCGAGCCCCGAGCCGGTCAGGTCCTGGATATACGGGGTGACGCCCTTGCCGTAGACGCCGTTCATGAAGAGCCGCAGGGGCTGCGCCACCTTGATCGTGCCGCTGAACTGCACGCCCCATCCCAGCAGCGAGGTGTTGTTGCCCGTGCGGAGGTTGTGGAGGTACATGTTGCGCACGACGCCCGAAGCCCGGATGTGACTGTCGCGGTTGGCGCCCCAGGCATACTGGAAGTAGGCCGGGAAATCGGGAACGCGCTGTTTCAGCGTCGCGAAATTGTCGTTGTAGGTGCCGCTGACCGAGGGCATCTCGGCCGCAACGCCGAACTTGAGGTGGTTGTCGGCGAAGGCGTATTCGTAGCGGATCATCGTGGCGAAGTTGAAGTTATAGGCGTTGGGACCCTGGAAGTCGATGGTCGTCGGGGCTGCCGAAAGGTCGCAGAAGGTCGTCACGTCGCGACCCAGCGTAAAGCCCAGGAACGACACGTAGGCCGAACGCAGGCGGGGCGTGTAGCTGCCCTCGGCGCCTCCGCGGAAGTCGGCGTCCATGAACACGACCACGCGGCCCAGCGCACGGGTGTTGGTGATGGCCTTCATAAACAGACGCGAGGTCGAAGCGTCCATCATCAGCTTCTGCCTGGTATCGTAATTGCCGTGAACGGGAATGTCGTAGGTCACGAAGTCGATGTTGTCGACGATGCCGTCGAAGTCATACCCGGCGCGGAGGCTGACGAAACCGCCCAGCGAGAAGGAGAAACGGTTGTTCTTCGTGGCGAAGACGAACTGCGGTTTCTCGACCTGCTGGAAGCCCGGACGGTGGGTCTCGATGTAGTCCTGCGTGGCGTTGTCCATGGCCATGCGGTTGAGCGCCGCCTGCTGCATCGCATAAGGCCCGTAGTTGTAGATGGTGTCCACCTCCTGCACCGAGATCAGGTAGACCGTAGGCGAATATTCGCCGCGCATGGCCCTGCGCTCGTAACGCTGCGCCGACGCGGAAGCTGCAAGCAGCAGAGCCACGATTAAAAGTCGAAATGTTTTCATAAGCCGAATGAATTTGGTTTTATTAATGTTCTTGCTCGTTCTCAAAGAGTTGTAACTCACCGGACAAATCAGCAAGTTGTATGCCAAAGAAAACCGCGGGAAAAGCAATTTTTCGTATCTTTGCCGAATATAAATAAAAGGTATATGCTCTTTTTTCTGACGTCGATACTCTCCCTGACGGCCATCGCCGCCGATTTCATCCATTTCCGCCGTCGCCGCCGCCGGAAGCAGCCCGTGCGCCGCGCACTCGTGGCGTGGGTCGCCGCGACCGACGCCCTGCCGATTCTCTCGTCGCTCATAGGCGCCTTGAGCCGCGACAACGGTCCGGAGCTGATGTACCTCTATATGTGGCTGTTCTGGGCGTGGATCGTCACCGTTCCGCCGCGTCTGGCGTTCTATGCGTTCAACTTCGTGAACCTGCGCCGCACGGGCTATGTCGCGGCCTGCGCGTTCGTGCTGTTCGCCCTCTGGGGCACGACCCGGGGACGCACCTCCATCCGCGTCAACCGGGTGGAGATCTGCTCCGACCGCATTCCCGAGGCCTTCGACGGCTTCCGGTTCGTGCAGATCACCGACATGCACGTCGGGACCCTCGTCCGTCCCGAACGCGAACTGACGCGGCTGGCCGACAGCGTGAACGCGCAGCGCCCCGAGGCGGTGTTCTTCACGGGCGATCTGGTGAACATCCGCGCCGGAGAGCTGGACGAACGCACCACGGCGCTCCTGCGGCGGATCGCAGGCCCGGTCTGGTCGGTCACGGGCAACCACGACGTGGGAACCTACATCAAGGATTCGCTGCGTTTCCCGGCGGCCGGGGAGGCCCGCGAAGTGGTCGCGCGCCAGCGGGCGATGGGGTGGACCGTCCTGGAGGACACGACCGTCTACCTGCGACGCGGCGCGGACAGCATCTCGCTCACGGGGTTGTCGTTCGACCCCGCGCTGCGCGAACGCCGTCACGACCGCGACCTGCCGGGAACGGCCATTCCCAAGGCTTACGCCGGAGTTCCGGATTCGCTCTACAACATCACCCTCGTACATATCCCGCAGCTCTGGGAACAGATCGTCGAGGCCGGCTACGGCGATCTGACGCTCTCGGGGCACGTGCATTCGATGCAGCTGAAAATCAGGCCCTGGGGTCGCGGCTGGTCGCCCGCGAAATGGATCTACAAACACTGGAGCGGACGCTACGACACGGGCCGCCACACACTTTATGTCAACGACGGCACGGGATATGTTGCATATCCCATGCGGCTGGGCGCATGGCCCGAAGTCACCCTGTTTACCTTGAAACGATGCAGATAACACTATCTTTCGCCACGACGGCCGACGGCTACCTGGACGACAACAGCCCCCGGCGGCTGATGATCTCGACGCCCGAAGACTGGGAGGCGGTCCTGCGCCTTCGGGCCTCGCACGACGCGATCCTCGCGGGAGCCGAAACGCTGCGGCGCGACGATCCCGCCCTGCTCCTGCGCGATGCCGCGGCGCGGGAACTG
>OGEP01004000.1_pt1 | contig 10251 bp, 9 predicted proteins | sample 1570721 | NCBI WGS metagenome assembly OGEP01 (sample SAMEA2582131, study PRJEB24529) | metagenome | biome: Human gut stool | place: China | collected 2011 | reverse complement strand
TTTTCTTCAGAAAAGTTTTCCCTCCCTTCCCCAATATTTCCAACCTACTCTATCTACCCGGCAATAAAAAGGCTTTCAGCTCATCCGGGTCACAGCCGCTGAACAGCAGATGCAGCGGAAAACGGTCAAGCACGGGCGAAAGGGCCTCATTCGTGTAAGGAACGCCGCGCATGGCCTCTTCCAGATCATAGATCTCGCAACTGCTCACCTCGTCGGTCAGGCTCTTGCCCGGCCCGGCCATGAAGAAATCGCCGTAAAAATGACACTCGACCACGCTGCCCTGCCGGATATCGTAGGAAACCTCCACTTTGCCCCAAGGGAAACGCTGCGCCTTGCGCTCCGTGAACGGAGGCGACGCGCCGTACGTCCAATCCCACGTCGAGTATTTGGCGTCCCGCAGACGGGTGATGGCGACGAAATCCGCCGCGTTCATCCGGTATTCATCCCCGGAACGCTGTGCCACCAGAGAGTCAAAAAAGCGCTGCACCGTCAGCGGCGGCAGATCCGGAGAATGCACGGCCAGATACTCAGCCAGATTCCCCACGCGGCTGCGGACAGAGGCCACGCCCTTTGACTTGTACTTGGCCGGATCCACATTGAGCGCCTGAGACAGTACATCGAGGTCGCTGTTTACCAGAATACAGCCGTGATGCAGATAACGCATCCCCCGGCGGCAGTGTGCCACGCCCGCCACTTTCAGGCCGTCCAGCATCAGATCGTTGCGCCCGGAAAAAGTCACGGGCAACCCGAGCTTTTGCAGCGCCTCGGCGATGGGTTTTCCGGCTTCGCTGAAGGCGGGCAGGGCTCCTTCCTTGTCCAGATGATGGATGAAGGTATAGTTGAGCGTCCCGGCGTCGTGATAGACCGCACCTCCGCCCGTCATCCGGCGCACCACGCTGATCCCGCGTTCGCGCACGAAATCGGCGTTCACTTCCTGACGGGTGTTCTGGAACCGCCCCACCACGATGGCCGGGCTGTTCTGCCACAGGATGGCGTAACCGGGATGGCCGGGTTCGATCCGGCCCAAGAAATATTCCTCAAGCGCGAGGTTGAATGTCGGGTCGAGGGAATGATTCACGATCCAATACATGCGGAACTCCATAAAAAAAACTTTCATAATGGCGCAGTCCCATTATGAAAGTCCCAAAGGGCCGAGAAAACGGCAAAGAAAGGAGAAGGAATCCCCGACAGCGAACCGTCGGGCGTCGCCCGTAATCCTGACGACGGCGGCAAAGCGTTCTTTGCGGATCCCTTCCCCTCTCCTTGGCTGTTTCTCGTTTACATATCGCCCGTCAGAACGGGCTTGCGGGCTGCGCCGACTTCATCGACGCGACCCACTTTAGTCCGGGTCGGAGAGGCATGCAACAGGTCGGCATCGGTCTCGGCCAATTCCGCGATGGAACGCATGGCCTCGATGAACGCATCCAGATCCTCGAGATTTTCCGATTCGGTGGGCTCGATCATGATCGCGCCGTGCACCACCAGCGGGAAGTAGATCGTCGGCGGATGGATGCCGCAGTCGATCAGGCGCTTGGCGATGTCCATCGTGCTGACCCCGAACTCTTCCTGCTTCTTGTCCGTGAACACGCATTCGTGCAGGGACGGCTGCGGGAAGGGCAGATCGTACAGATCCTTGAGGCTGAACTTGATATAGTTCGCGTTGAGCACGGCCAGCTCGCTGGCACGCTTCAGATCCGGGCCGAGGGTCTTCATGTAGGCCCACGCGCGCAAGACCACGCCGAACTGCCCCCAGAAGGGATGCATACGGCCGATGGACTGCCCTCCGGCGTCGACGGAGTTGTCCACCCAGTCGAGCTTGCCGTCGGTTTCGACCAGACGGGGGCCGGGCAGGAACGGCACAAGCGTCTTGCTCACGCAGATCGCGCCGGAGCCGGGGCCGCCGCCGCCGTGCGGGGTGGAGAACGTCTTGTGCAGGTTCATGTGCATGACGTCGATCCCGATATGGCCCATGTGGGCATAGCCCATGATCGCGTTCAGGTTCGCACCGTCGCCGTAGACAAGGCCGCCGCGGGCGTGCACGAGTTCGGCGATTTCCTTGATGTTGGACTCGAACAGGCCAAGCGTGTTCGGGTTCGTGATCATGATCCCGGCGCAGTCGTCATCCATCAGGGCGGCCACGTCCTCAACGGTCAGGATGCCGTCGGGGCCGAGCGGAACCTTTACCGACGAGAAGCCGCACAGGGCGGCGCTGGCCGGATTGGTGCCGTGCGCGGTGTCGGGGATGAGCATCTTGGTGCGCGTGTTGCCCTGCGCCCGGTGCCATGCCTGAATGAGCATGATGCCGGTCAGTTCGCCGTGCGCACCGGCGGAAGGCTGGAGGCTGCACGCCTCAAGGCCGGTCACGGCGCACAGCATCTGCTCGGTTTCGTACAGCACCCGCAGCGCGCCCTGCGAATATTCGGAGGGGAACAGCGGATGCGCACCGGCAAAACCGGGCAGCGCGGCGATCTTTTCGTTGATCTTGGGGTTGTATTTCATGGTGCAGGAACCGAGCGGATACATGCCCGTGTCCACACCGAAGTTCCACGTGGAAAGGCGCGTGTAGTGGCGCACCACATCCAGCTCAGCCAGGTCGGGCAGATTCAGATCCGTCCGCACCATGCCTTCCGCCTCATAGGGGGCGGCGGGCACGTCCGATTCGGGCAGGCTCACGCCCACGCGTCCGGGGCGGCCTTTTTCCCACAGCAGGGGCTCGTTCAGTACGAGACTCGACACCCCGGGCCAAGACTGATTGCTCATCAGGCGATCTCCTTCAGGATGGCGTCGATGTCGGCGCGGCTCCGGGTTTCCGTAACACAGAAGAGGTAGCTGTCGGCAAGCGGGTACCACTTGGACAGATCCATGCCGAACATGATCTTCTTTTCTTCAAGGAGGCGCTTCCACTTGGCGTCGAAACCGGCGGGAGCGGCCATCACGAACTCATTGAAGGTCTGGCCGGAATACACGGGGCGGAAACCAAGCTTGGCGAGGCCGGCCTTGAGGTATTCGGCCTTGTCGCGGTTAAGCTGGGCCATATGGCGGAGGCCCGTGCCGCCCATGCTCGCAAGGTACATGGCGCAGGTCATGGCGCACAGCCCGGCGTTGGAGCAGATGTTGGACACGGCCTTTTCGCGGCGGATGTGCTGCTCGCGGGTGGACAGGGTGAGCACGAAGGCGCGCTTGCCCTTGTTGTCCACGGTCTGGCCCACGAGACGGCCCGGCAGGTTGCGGACGAAGGCCTTGCGGGTCGCCATAAGCCCCAGATAAGGGCCGCCGAACGCCTGAGACAGGCCGAAGCTCTGCCCTTCGCCGCACACGATGTCCGCGCCTTGGCTGCCGGGGGTGGCCAGCAGGCCATAGGCCATCGCTTCGGTAAAGCCGGTGATCAACAACCCCTTGCGGGCATGGATCCATTCGGCCTGTTCGGCAAGGTGTTCGACCACGCCGAAGACGTTGGGGGACTGCACGATCAGCGCGGCGAGTTCCGCATCGTCCTTGAGGTGCTCAAGGCTGGTGCCTCCCTCTTCGGTCATCGTAAGGTCGCGCACTTCAATGCCGTTGGCGTTGCAGTACGTGTCCAGCACCGTGCGGTAATGAGGATGCAGGGCCTGCGAAACCGCCACGGCGTTGCGCTTGGTCAGGCGGCAGGCCATCAGCGCACCTTCGGCCAGCGCGGTCGCGCCGTCGTACATGGAGGCGTTGGCCACTTCCATGCCGAGCAGACGGGCGATGAGCGTCTGGAATTCAAAGATGCCCTGCAGCGTACCCTGGCTGATTTCCGGCTGGTACGGCGTGTAGGCGGTGTAAAATTCGGAACGGCCGGCAAGAGCCGGGACAACGGCGGGGATGTAGTGCTGGTAGCTTCCCGCGCCGATCCACGCGGAACCGGCCGCGGGCATGGAAGCGGCCAGCGCTTCAGCCTGCGCCGTCAGTTCCCACTCCGTCATGGCGGTCAGAGGAAGCGCGCCTTCGTGGCGGCAATCCGCCGGGATGGAGGCAAAAAGGTCCTCCACCCTGTCGGCGCCGACGACGCCGAGCATCTGCGCTTCGTCTTCCGCGGTGTGGGGGAAATAACGATGCATTACAGGGTCTCCAGATGCGCCTTGTATGCCGCGGCATCCAGCAGTTCGCTCACGCCCTCGGCGGATTCGATTTCGATGAGCCAGCCTTCGCCGTAGGGATCCTGATTCACTTTTTCAGGGGCATCCACCAGCGCTTCGTTGACGGCCTTGATGGTGCCCGCGACGGGCATGAACAGAGGGCTCACGGACTTGGTGGATTCGAGCGTGCCGAACTCCTGACCCTTCTCAAAGGTGTCGCCCACGGAAGGCAGTTCCACATAGGTGAGGTCGCCGAGGGCGTTCTGGGCGTAATCGCTCACGCCGATCTTCCACGGGGCGGAGGTGCTGATCCATTCGTGATCTTCCGAGTAACGCAGTTCGGCGGGAATGTTGGACATGATCGTGTTCCTCTCGTGCGGTTGTTTTTTATGGAATGCCTCCGGCGGCCGGGAGCCGCCCGGGGGGAATCATTCCCCCCGGACCCCCTCAAAACCGTCTGTATCCGCTCCGGCCGAAACAACGTTTCAACCGGAGCGGATACAGACGGCCCCGAGCGCGTCAGGAGTTCCCTCTTCGTTTTTCAACAAGGCTCACTCGCCTCCCCCGCCCCCATTACAAACGTCTTAGGAGAGGGAGAGGTGGGTTTGGGGAGGGGAGGGAGAAGCCCTTCTTCAGAGGGCTTCTCCCTCCCCTCCCCAATCTCAAAATCTTTTCCCTTCCTACAGGCTTCCCAGCTTCTTGCGGGCGGTGCGGGCGGGACGGATATCGGTCACGGTCTCGACCTGAATCTTACGGCGCGGGTCGGCGAGCGTAAGCTTGGTGCCGTTCTCCAGCGGGCGGTTCACGCGGACAAAGCCGCAGACAAGGCCTTTGGGCGCAAAACCTTCCGGCTTTTCGGGGCTGGCGACGCTCGTGATCACGCCGTCGACGCGCCCGATGGACACGTCCGCCACGCAGGTGAGCACGTCGCCGATGACCTCACCATCCAGCAGGACCTGCGGATGCGTGTCGTGATCGGGAGACGTCACCTTGCGGGGGTCAAAGCCGCAGTAGGCGTAGGTATACGTGACATTGCCGGAAGCGAGCGCTTCCTCAAGGGCGGAACGGCCAAAGAAATTCTTGGTCCAATTGCCGTTTTCATCCTTGGGCAGGGTGAAGGGCCACGGGTTGTTCACGAACGCCCACGGGCCTATGTCCTGTTGCGAAAGCGGGAGCACAGCCCCGGCGCGCACGGAGTCGCGGGCGGCCAGACCGCAGGGGATGACGCCTTCGTCCTTCCCGGCTTCGAGAACCCGGTTCCAAATATCCACGATCTTGTCGTAGGGAACGAAGATTTCAAAGCCCTGCTCGCCGGTATACCCCGTACGGGACAGGAAGATCGGCGTACCGTCGGCAAGGAAAATATCGCTGTTGGCAAGTTCGATGTCGCCCTTGAAGGAGAAATAGGGCAATTTGTCGAACACGGCCTCGGGGTCCTTGAGAAGCTTGGTCATGACGCGGACCGTAGCCGGGCCCTGAAGGTCGAGCTTGCCGTACGTCCCGGCGAGATCGCGGATCGTTACGCTCTTGCCTTCCGAAGCGGCCCATGCGCTGAGCGATTCGGCAATGCGTTCGCCCTTGCCCACATTGAGCACCACAAAGTAACGGCCTTCGCTCAGGGGGTATACGATGGCGTCATCCACCACGCCGCCGGACGCATCGAGGAACGCGCCGTAAGCGGCACGCGGACCGGACAAGGACAAATCCTTGGTAAAGGCCCACTGAAGCGCTTCCAGCGCGTCGGGGCCGGAAACCATGAGCCCGGCCATATGCCCGATATCGAACAGTCCGGCGTGCTGGATGACGGCGAGATGTTCCTTCACCGCGCCGGTGGGATACCAGAGCGGCATATCCCAACCGCCGAAATCAACCAGCGTGGCGCCGAGGGCCTCATGCGTTGCGTGTAATGCCGTTTGATGCAACATGAATGACTCCGTTTAACAGTCCCTGTTTGTGCGAAATCCCGCGCCGCCTGTGCGACGCCAGAAAGCCGACGGGACGCCCCGCCGACTCGAAAAACTCCGCAGACCGCCGGGGCGGCTACAGAATATAGGGCACCTTCAGGCTGAATCCCTTATAGACGATAAAGGTTTCGATGGAAGACACCCTGTCGTGACACTTGGAGAACTCGTTGGTGTAGAAATCCAGCAGGCCGAACTCCTCATTGAGCAGCACGGTCAGGATAAGGTCGTGCCGCCCCGTCAGGACAGCCACGGAAACCACGCCCCGCAAGTGGGAGAACACTTCGCCCTCGCCCACAAGATCCGGGGAGCGCAGCTTGATCGCCACCAGCGCCAGCGTGTGTCCGGGAAGCTTTTCCACATCGACCTGACCGCAGATGTCCAGCACGCCGTCTTCGATGAGCCGGGCTGCGCGGGTACGGACAGTCACTTCGGAGAGCCCCAGATCCGCGGCGATGTCTCGAAAAGAGGCGCGGCCATTACGCAGCGCCTTGATAATTGCCAGATTGGTTTCGTCGAGCTTGGTTTTCATGACATTCCGATGGGTCGGGGACTTGCGAAAGCCGGGATACACTCCCAGAACCAGTACGCTTTTTGCAAGAACTTTTCTTTCAAAAAAGGATAGTCCTTTTCATTTTTTTATTCAACAGAAATTCCTCCTTTCTCTTTTGTTAACGATATTTTTCACAGACAATCCCTACAGGAGCGCTTTTCTCGAAAAACAGGGGAAAAGGCTATAAAAAGTATCATATCAACGCCGTTTTTTTCTTTAAAAGTATCTTTTTTGCAAAAACGGCACGAGCATCCGACATCAAAATTTTTCCCAAAACCTTTACTCCGATCGAAAAAAAACGCAGGATAATCCACTCCCCTCTTTCGGGGCCTCTCCCGTATGGGCAGCCGCTCCGCGCCGCAAGCCCCCTTCCGCCCCGACGCATCGTGAAGAGGAGCAAGCACCTCTTTCAAACGGCCAGTTCCGGCCTTATGGCGGCGTTGGAAGGTAATCATGAAACGGGCAAAGCCATCCCCTTGATATTCGTTCCTCGTTTCGGCATTCTTTCTTTCTGAAAAAGAACGCAATCATGAATACGTGAACGGACAACCGCACATGCAAAGGACTCTATGCTGCATAACGTCGATCTCATCCTGACGCTTGCCGGTGGCCTGAGCGCAGCCCTCGTGCTCGGATTCATCACCCAGAAACTACGCATGTCCCCCATTGTGGGTTACCTGTTGGCAGGCATTATTGTAGGCCCCTATTCCCCCGGTTTCGTCGCCGATGCGGACACGGCTTCCCAATGCGCGGAAATCGGCATCATCCTGCTCATGTTCGGCGTGGGCCTCCACTTCCATCTTAAAGACCTGCTGGCCGTCCAGCGTATCGTCCTGCCCGGCGCGGCCGCCCAGATCGGGGCGGCAACCTTGCTCGGCATGGTCGTCTCGCACGGTTTCGGCTGGTCATGGGCCGCCGGGGCGGTTTTCGGCATGGCCATCTCCGTCGCCAGTACGGTCGTCCTGACCCGCGTCCTCTCCGACAACAAAGCGCTGCACACCACAACGGGCCACGTGGCCCTCGGCTGGCTGGTGGTGGAATATCTCTTCACCATCCTTCTGCTGGTGCTTTTGCCCGCCATCGTGGGCGGCAACGAACAGTCCGAAAGCGTCTGGCACGTCCTTGCCGTTACGACACTGAAACTTGGGGCGCTCGTGGTCTTCGCGCTGGTGGTCGGCCAGCGGATCATCCCCAAGCTCCTTGCCTATGTGGCCCGCACCGGAACCCGGGATCTGTTTACCCTCTCCGTCCTTGTCCTGGCCCTCGGCGTGGCCGTGGGCGCGGCCAACTTCTTCGGCGCCTCCATGGCCCTTGGCGCCTTCCTCAGCGGCATGGTCGTCGGCCAGTCCGAATTCAGCTCGCAGGCGGCCGCAGAGGCCCTGCCCATGCGCGACGCCTTCGCCGTCCTCTTCTTCGTTTCCGTGGGGATGCTGTTCAACCCCGCCTCGCTCATCAGCGACTGGCCCCTCATCCTCGCCACGCTCGGAATCGTCCTCATCGGCAAACCCCTGGCCGCCTTCATTGTGGTCAAGCTCTTCGGCAAGCCTTTGCGTATGGCCCTTTCCGTCGCAGTCGCACTGGCGCAGATCGGCGAATTTTCCTTCATCCTCGCCGCGATGGGCGTGAGCTTCGGCGTACTGCCCAAGGAAGCTTCCAGCGCGATCATCGTGACCGCGATCGTTTCCATCACCCTCAACCCCCTGCTCTACCGGCGCATCAACGGGGCGGCCCATTGGCTGGAATCCAAAGGCATCGGGCTCCCCCGCCTCGATGAAAACGAACTTTCCCACCCCGAAGGCGCACAGCGCATCATTGTTGTAGGGTATGGCCCCGTAGGCAAGCAGCTCACGGGCATCCTCCGCGACAACAACCTCGACGTGGTGGTCGTGGAAATGAACATCGATACCGTGCGGCAGGTCAGCGCGCTCGGCGAGAAGATCATCTACGGCGACGCCACACAACGCGAAGTCCTGCTCCATGCGGGCGCGGAAGAGGCCGAGGGACTCATCATTTCCTCGTCGAGCGCCCCGGCCGGGGAAATCGTGGAAGTCGCCCGCGCCATCAATCCCAACCTGCGCATCCTCGTCCACACCACCTATCTGCGCGTGGCGGAAAACCTCAAGTCCGAGGGCGTATCAGCCGTCTTCTCCGGCGAACGTGAAGTCGCCGTCGCCATGACAGAACATCTGATGCGCGACTTCGGAGCCACGGACGAACAAATCGACCGCGAACGCCGCAAACTCCGCGAACGCATGGCCTGATTATCCTCAACGTACCGTATATGCACAAACCGTGAAGGCCACATAGCCTTCACGGTTTTTTCTGAACAAGACCGCCGCGTTTTGCGTTTTCCCCCTTTCCGCCCCCATTCTTTTCATCTCCCCGTTTTTGCAAAAGTGTCGCATCTGCATCAGATTTGTCGGGCACAACCATCTAAAGTCCGTGGAAACATCATGATAGCCCGTTCTTTCACAACCGGCGGGCACTTTGAGGAGAGAACCATGACCGTATCCAAGAACGTGCTGATGGCGTTGCTGATCCTGAGCTATGCAACGTGGGGCGGCGGCATGATCGCCATGAAATACGCGTTCGAGTCGTTCACCGCCATGCAGGTGGTTTTTGCCCGCGTGGCGTTCGCCGGGGTCATCTATCTGGCGCTGTACCGCCTGTGGAGTCATATCCCCTATCAAAAGGGCGACTGGAAATACCTGCTGGCGATGGTCCTGTTCGAGCCCTGCCTGTTCTTCCTCTGCGAAACCTTCGCCATGACCTACACCACGGCATCGCAGGGCGGCGTCATCGCGGCCTGTTTCCCCCTTTGCACCGCCGTAGCCGCATGGCTGTTCCTCGGCGAAAAGCTGACCAAGAAGACCATTATCGCCATGCTGCTTGCCGTGGCGGGCGTGGCCGGGGCCTCCCTCGCCGCCGAAAGCTCGGATCAGGCGTCCAATCCCATTCTCGGCAACCTGCTGATGGTCGGTGCCGTCCTGTCCGCGACGGGCTACGCCGTGTGCGTGCGCTTCATTTCCCGGCGTTACTCCTTCCTGAGCATCTCAGCCATTCAAGCGCTCGGCGGGACCATCGTATTCCTGCCTTTCGTGTTTACGACGCCCATGCCCGTCAACGTCACCATGCCCGCAATCGGCGGCCTGCTCTATATGGGCCTCGGCGTGGGTTTCCTCGTGTATCTGAGCTTCAACTTCGCGCTCAAGCATCTTGAAGCGGGCATCGTCGCCCTCTTCGGCAACCTCATCCCCGTATTCACCCTTATCTTCGCCTTTACCATCCTCGGGGAACGCCTCACGCTGGCTCAAACCCTCGGTGTCGGGCTCACGTTCTTGGGCGTCATCATTGCTGCCCTGCCAGAAAAACAACGGCAATAACCGGACAGGGGAGAGAGCCTTCACACCAACGCTCTCTCCCCTGCTTCAGCCCCCAGCTTCTCTTACTGCAACAAAGCCAATAAACGGATTTTTTCTCTCAGCCCCCCGCCACGTCCTCTCGAAACGCTCACTCCATCACCTCCTCCCCAATCAAAGCATTTTCCCTCTCTTCCTTCATCCCTTTTCACCCGCACGCGCGTTTGCCTTTACCGATGAGGAAATCATCCTAACGCCGCCTCCCCCTTACAGGCCAG
>OGEP01003982.1_pt1 | contig 10298 bp, 10 predicted proteins | sample 1570721 | NCBI WGS metagenome assembly OGEP01 (sample SAMEA2582131, study PRJEB24529) | metagenome | biome: Human gut stool | place: China | collected 2011 | reverse complement strand
CACCTACCACCTCCCCCTACGGGGACTCCTCCTTCCCGAAGGAGGAGAATGGAGATACCACCGACTATAAACTGTCAAGTCATTATTTTACCAATTCACCTTATAATCAAATTTTTTTTTCTTTGTTTCTCTGTCTCTTTCTTTTGTTTCAAGACAAAAGAAAGAAAGTTGTAACACAAATGTAACAAGTATGACATCCCCCTGCAACCTCAAACTCCGTCCTTTGCAGGCGGAAATAACATACACACATTTATGGAGACAATTTATTTATGCATTATCATTTTCCTCTTCGTACTAGCCATATTCGACCTGATCGTCGGTGTGAGTAACGATGCGGTTAACTTCCTCAATTCGGCGGTAGGTGCCAAGGCGGCCTCCTTCAAGACCATCCTGTTTATTGCAGGCATCGGCATATTCATCGGAGCATCGCTCTCTAACGGCATGATGGACATTGCCCGGCACGGCATCTACCAACCCGAGCACTTCTACTTTGCAGAAATCATGTGTATCCTGCTTGCCGTCATGCTCACCGACGTTGTCCTGCTGGACGTATTCAATTCAATGGGAATGCCTACCTCCACCACCGTATCCCTCGTCTTCGAGCTGCTGGGAGGAACCTTCGCCCTCTCCCTCATCAAAGTCCGTAACAGCGACACCCTCGGGTTGGGCGACCTGATAAACACCGACAAAGCCCTTTCCGTCATCATGGCGATATTCGTATCCGTGGCAATCGCCTTCTTTTTCGGTATGCTCGTCCAATGGCTGGCCCGTGTCATCTTCACGTTCAACTACACGAAAAAGATGAAATACAGCATTGCACTGTTCGGAGGCGTGGCCGCCACCTCCATAATCTATTTCATGCTCATCAAAGGGCTGAAAGACAGTTCCTTCATGACCCCCGAAAACAAGCAATGGATACAGGACAACACTTGGATGCTTATCAGTGTGTTCTTCGTATTCTTCACCATACTAATGCAGATCCTTCACTGGCTGAAAATCAATGTCTTCAAAGTAGTAGTACTCATGGGTACTTTCGCCCTCGCCCTCGCCTTTGCCGGCAATGACCTTGTGAACTTCATCGGCGTTCCCCTCGCAGGCTTCTCGTCCTTCATGGATTTCACGGCCAACGGCAACGGCAATCCGGACGGATTTCTGATGACCTCACTGCTCGGCCCCGCCAAAACTCCGTGGTACTTCCTCATCGGCGCCGGCGCTATCATGGTCTACGCCCTTTGCACCTCCAAGAAGGCACACGCGGTAATCAAAACTTCCGTCGACCTCTCCCGTCAGGACGAAGGCGAAGAAACCTTCGGAAGCACCCCGATAGCCCGTACAATCGTCCGTTTCAGCATGACACTCGCCAACGGCATCTCACGCATCACCCCAGACAGCACCAAGAAATGGCTGGACACCCGCTTCCGCAAAGACGAAGCGATCATCGCCGACGGAGGTGCTTTCGACCTCGTCCGCGCCTCCGTGAACCTTGTCCTTGCCGGCCTGCTCATCGCACTGGGAACTTCGCTGAAACTCCCGCTGTCCACCACTTACGTCACTTTCATGGTAGCCATGGGTACTTCGCTCGCCGACCGTGCCTGGGGACGTGATTCAGCCGTTTACCGTATCACAGGCGTACTGAGCGTCATCGGCGGTTGGTTTATCACTGCCGGAGCTGCCTTCACGATCTGTTTCTTCGTCGCCCTCGTGCTGTATTTCGGTGGAAATATTTCAATCATTGCCCTCATCGCTCTGGCAGCATTCATCCTGATACGCAGCCAGGTGATGTATAAGAAACGCAAAGCAAAAGAACAAGGCAACGAAACTCTCAAACAACTGATGCAAACATCGGACAGCGAAGAAGCGCTGCAACTGATGCGCAAACATACCCGCGAAGAGCTTTGCAAAGTTCTCGAATACGCAGAGACGAACTTCGAGTTGACCGTCACCTCGTTTATCCACGAAAACTTGCGGGGACTGCGCCGTGCCATGGGTTCCACAAAGTTCGAAAAACAACTTGTCAAGCAGATGAAGCGCACGGGAACGGTAGCCATGTGCCGCCTCGACAATAACACCGTGCTCGAAAAAGGGCTGTACTACTATCAGGGCAACGACTTTGCCAGCGAACTGGTGTATAGCATTTCCCGCCTTTGCGAACCGTGTCTGGAGCATATCGACAATAACTTCAACCCGCTGGACGCTATCCAAAAAGGAGAATTCAGCGATGTGTCCGAGGACATTACTTACCTGATTCAGCAATGCCGCAAGAAAATGGAGAATAATGAGTACAACGATATGGAAGAAGAAGTCCGCCGTGCCAACGACCTCAACGGACAGCTTTCGTTGCTGAAACGCAAGGAGTTGCAGCGCATCCAAAGTCAGGCGGGCAGTATCCGGGTCAGCATGGTTTATCTGACAATGGTTCAGGAGGCACAGAACGTGGTGACTTATACAATCAACCTGATGAAAGTAAGCCGGAAATTCCAAGTGGAAACGGAAATGCCGTAAAAGTCAGACGGAAATGTTACAGAAGTCTCAGACAGAGATGTTACGATGAAATATATAAAAACACACAAAAGAGGGTTTATTCAAAGTGCAGAATTACTAAGTCATTTTTAGGTTGGGGAACCATAGATGTACAATGAGAGATAAACCCAAAAACAGGCAGAGGGTGACTAAACAGTCGGAAGTTTTCAGATACTCTTGACTTTTAGTCACCCTCTTTTTTTGTCCGTTCCACCTGCCCGCTTTCGCTTGGTGGAACTACGTGCGGGTGGCACGTTTTCGTTTTACGTCATACTTTTCTTTCTTTTTTCCTGCCGGTCTCTCTTTTTTTCTGCCGGCTGCTAGTCCTTCTCCGTCTTTCCGTTTCTCCGGCGACGGAAGCGCAGAAGCGCTTCGAGAATATCAAGCAGTTTTTCAAGAAATAGTTTCATCTTTTTCTTTTTTTAAGGTTAATAATTCGTTTAGACAGACGGGTCCGGCGTTACGCCACCGCCACCGGGTGTGTTTCCGCCACCGGGTTTGTCATCGCCGCCCGGATTTTCCGTATCACCGTCGGCAATCAGACCGGCTGCTACGTCTTTGACGTGTACAAATTCCACTCCGGCAGTCAGTGCGCGGGTCGTGTTTCCGGCAGACCGGGTGTACTCCGGCGTGAACTGACAGCGCAGCGAAACGATTTGCGAGCTGCTGACTTTGCTTTCCTGTTCCACGCCTTTTCCGCAGGCTTTGGCAACCATAGTGAATGTTCCCAATCCTTCGAGACGCACTGTGCGGCTATTGAGCAACTGTTCGCGCATCACGGACATCAGATTCCGAATCACGTTGTGCACGTCGCCCGCCGTCAACGAAGCCTTTTCGGCAATCAATTCCGCCATTTTCTGCGTGTTGACCGTTCTCCCGATTTTCACCAGGCGGGGATAAAAGAGTTTCTGTCCTTCTTTGTTGGCAAGCGTTGCCTGGTAAGGTTTGTAAATTAATGGCATACTACTGTTTTCCTTTCTTTTTAATGATTAATGGATCAATTGTCTCTGTAACCGATTACGCCGACAAAAGTAAACGGGCCAAAGAAAGGCGGGAGACACGATGTGACAAGTCGTGACGGGAGAGAGCAAGTTCAAACCGTTTCGCACAAATGCTGCCTGTAAGCACTTCTGTCCAAAGAAGTACCAGACAACAAAAAATCACGTACCTTTATAACCGAAACGAACAATCCAATAAAAAAGCAGTAACAATGAAAACAACTACCACAGAAACTTCAATTCCGGAAGAGAAAACAACCTCCGCCCGCATACAAGCATACAGTAAAAGTCAACTGGCCGCCCTCTACCTGCCCCACATCCAGCCTGCCTCTGCCCGCCGGACGCTCCGCAGCTGGATTGCCAAAAACACGGAACTGCAAGCGGCACTCGCCCGTTCGGGATATACCGGAAAAGCAATCCTGTTGACTCCTGCACAAGTCGGGCTGTTCTTTCGATTTTTGGGAGAGCCTTAGAAAGCTCTCCGGTACCGGACGAACCCACATCGAGATTGATATACTCATATTCGGGACACATAAGGCAACGTGAACCAGAAAGTGCTGCCCTCTCCCACGCGGGAGTCAACACCTATCTTACCACCCATTTTTTCGACAATTGTCCGGCAAATGGACAACCCCAGTCCCGTGCCCTGCACGAAGCTGTTGAGCTTGACGAAACGCCCGAAGACATCTTCGAGCCGGGACTCCGGGATTCCGCAGCCGGTATCCGTGACATAAAAATACAGAAATCCGTCCGTCTGCGGATAATACCCAAATTCGATACTGCCGGACGATGTAAACTTTACCGAATTGTTCAGCAGATTAATGACTACCTGGGAGAACCGGCTCCTGTCCGTCTGCATACGGCATTCCGGCATTTGGCAGTGATAGCGGATGAGTACACCGTCGTCCTTTTTTTTCCAACGGAACGTATCTTCAAGGCTAAGGAACAATTCGTGTACATCGACATCTGTGTAAACAAATTCCAAAGTCCCCGCTTCTATCTTGGACAGGTCGAGCACATCGCTGATAAGTTGCAGCAGCAGGCAGTTATTGTTCTCTATGATTGATTTATACTCCCGCCTTTCCTCGCGCGTTGCACCGTCCGCCTCCACCAGCAGGCCGGAGAAGCCGACAATCGCATTCAGCGGGGTACGGATTTCATGACTGATATTAGCGAGGAAAGCGGACTTCAGCCGATTGGCCTCCTCGGCCCTCTGTTTAGCATGAATCAGGTCTTCTTCCATTCTCTTGCGTTGGGTGACAGTCATCGAAGAACCGACAAGGCTGACGGCTTTGCCCGCCTCGTCGCGCTCGTCCACCGCCGCACGCACTTCCACCCACTCGTATGCGGCCGTATCTCCCTGCACGTGGGCAATCCGGTATTCCTCCTTCACTTTGTCCGCCTTGCCGCTAATCAGATTCTCGCAGGCAGCCTGCACACGTTGGCGGTCCGGCCCGTAGATTCTCCCGAAATAGGCAGATGCGGGAATCAGCAGTTGTCCGCCTTCGGGCACCGCCTCCTCCTTCATGATATAAAGATGCCGGTCGACGTCGCAAATAAACATTCCCGTTTTCAAATCCCACTTCCACGGCGTCATATCCGCCGCGTCCAGGGCAGCGGACAACTTGTGATTGGTGGACTTCAACATCCGCTGCGTCAACGACAGCTCCGTGTTATCTACACAGAACACGTCAACACACCCTTCCGTTTTCGAACGCGTGGCGATGACGGTGAAATAAGATTTCGTCTTTCGGTGGTAATACTGAAAAGTCAGCTCCCGCGCATCGTTCAGCGCATTGTAGCGGGCAAGCAATTCGGGTGTATACGTCTGATTCAGTTCGCTGTATTTCTTACCCAATATTTCGTCCCGGGGCAGAATATACCTCTCGAAAGTGGGATTGACCTCCTCATAGACGAAATCGACAATCCTGCCGTCCGCGTCGTACACCAGCCGCTCACGGGCGTACATGATAGGCATATTCTCCACCAGACTGCTGTAATAACGCATAATATCCAGCCGTTTGCTGCGCTCGGCAAGCGTCCTGCGCAACCATATCACGTACATGACCGTCATTAACGCGAACAAGACAAGCAGAAGCATATAGTATCCACCGCTTTCAGAGAGATGTCCTGACAATGAAGAAAAAGAAGAAGAAGAAACTTGCTGCATCCGGGCACAGCAGTCTGTCCGCAACACGCCTGGCAGAAGACCTGCAAGCAGTAGCATTTGTCGTAATCCGGGTCGTACTTTCATATAATGATGTTTTGAATGTATGCGAAACGCATCACCGTCCCCCTTCCTCCCAATTCAGCAAGACTTCACTCGATATTCCTCTACAAACAAATAAGTACTGTGAGAACTTGGTAATCCCGGGTAAACATTCATTCACAATAAATCACCGGACAGATTCTCATTTTTAACCAAAAACAATATTCCCAACCCGGATAGAACGGCTGTTCATCTCCGGGCCGGGAATATCTTCATTTCACAATGTACGGATTTGCGAACGAGCAAACCGGTAGAAACAATCTCGCAAAAGGGAATCTTCTTTCCTATTGAAAAACTCATCATCCGTTTCCCTGCCAATACGGAAAAAACACAGTATATGAGGGATTTATTTTCAGATTCAGAGCATTTTTATTTCAAATTCACAATTATATGACTACATTTGCAGCAATAATAAACGGAAAATAATCACCGGCACCAACAAGCGTTTTCCCGGCAGAAGATTATACCAAGTTGTTCTCACAGTACTTATCTTATTTGAACTCATCATCAATATTTCTGCGTTCATTGTCGCCCACGGGTTCCTTCTCTCCCTTTTTAAATACCGTCACATCCTTTTTGAACTTAATTTCGATAAAAAACTTTCTATTCCCTTCGAGATAGAAATGTACCTTTGCGGCGTTTCCGACCAGATAAAGCAGCATCGTTCCCAAGAGGACGACCAAATGGTTGGCGTTGACACACTCATTGGAAAGACACTTGACCAGTTTGAAAATCGACGACCAGCTAGCCGCCGTTTTCTGCGTTCTGAACGAGAATATACGTCTGACCGTTGATATGGAGGTGTCTGTTTGTTTGGCAAAATAAACCTCTTTGTAATTGTTCTCATAAGAACAAATTTTCACCTCGTCGATTACTTTTCCTTTTTCCTGCCAGTCTTCTTCGTCGAAATCACTAGATCTTCTCCGATTCCTCTCATGCTTGTTTGTACCCGTTTCCACTTTACTTTTAGCTGCGTTTTCAACTACATTTTCAACACTTGTTTTAGTTCCATTGTCCACAGTATCAACTGTTTCACTAGATAATTGTTTTGTCATCATAATTAATATTTCGTAAATAATGCCGACAAATATCGGATATTATTTTTAACATTATGCGTCACGCGTGACACTTTCTTACTTTATCTCCTAAAATAACTCAAACATGAACCCTTTATGTGTTACCCTTCCTCTACCTTTACCGACGAAATCAATGAAAAATAATTGAATATAATGACCGAAATTAAAAAAAATCATTCCCTCCGGCGGATACGACTCATGAAGCGGGCCGCCGTTATTCGTCAAAACAATGGCATGGACAAACGCGAGGCACTCGTCGTTGCGCATCAGATAGACGTTTTAATTCGCAAAATGTACTTAGCTAGCGTCAGTTTTTATTATACCAAGCAGGACGGAAGCATCCGTCACGCCGTAGGAACGCTCACCGGATACGAACATTGTTTCCACCGCCCGTATACGCCACGGCCGGAAAACACGTTCGTCGTCTACTACGACCTCGAAGCCAAAGGCTGGCGGACATTCCACGCCGAAAATTTCCTCCGTGCCGAATGAGGACGCCCGAAGAACGCAAAGAGTGGGAAAGGCTCTGCCGACAATACAACGTAGATTCGCTCTACGAGGCGATCGAAGGCTGCCGGGAGGAACTGGAATTCCTCGTCCACTGCGCCGAACGCCTCGAACCGCTGCCGGACGATGACACGCCGGCACTCCGCCCCCGCCGCGCAACGATTGCAGACCACGCCGTTTAACACATACAGTCCACGCCGTTTCTGTGTGCACGAAACGCCGTTTTATGAAGACAGGAAACGCCGTTTCTCTTTCCGCATCCGGCGGAGGAGGACTATTTTTAACAAAGCATAATTTTATTAACATTATAAACAACATCAAGTATGGAAAACTGGAGATTTATCAAAGAAAACAATGATTATATGGTGTCGGACCACGGGCGGATCATGAGCCTGAAGAAACCTCAAAAAAAGATATTGAGCAGCAGTCTCCTCCACAATGGTTATGAGGCTATATACATCTATCAGAAAGGGATTCATGCCGCGCGCTATGTGCACCGACTGGTAGCGGAAACGTTTATCCCCAACCCGAAAAAACTCCCGCAAGTGAACCACCTCGACGGAAATACGCTCAACAATCATGTGTCCAACCTCGAATGGTGCGACGCCTACGACAACTTGATGCACGCTATCCGCACCGGGCTTCGTCCCGTTAACGTGCCGCGCTCCATTCCCTGCGCCGTAACGGACGAAAGCGGGACGATCCTCCACCCGTACCCTTCCATGAAGTCAATGGTGAAAGAGGAAAAACTGAACAGCGCGCAATACAGCTGGTTACAACTGAAACTCACGCATCCCGAACGGGTACGGCTGCATACGATGCGGCGGTGGCACCTGCCTTATCTGCCCATTCCTCCCGACTGCACCCCCGTCCGCCACTCCGTCACCCGGCAATATTACCGGCTCCTGTCCGCCGAAGAGGCCGCCGCACTGGGATTCAGCTACCGGAGCGTCCGAAGGGAGAAAGGCATTCACTTAATTATCAGCAATTTAAAATAAACAAAAGAAAGGAGATTTTCAAGATGAAAGACGCTATTATCATTCACTGTTCCGCCACCCGTGCGGAACAGGACATCACCGCCGACGACATCGAAAGCTGGCACCGTGCCCGCGGATTCTGGACGATCGGTTACCACTATGTCATCCGCCTCGACGGAACAATCGAACCCGGAAGAGACGTCACCCTCGACGGCGCACATTGCATGGGGTGGAACAAACGGGCAATCGGCATCTGCTATGTCGGCGGACTGGACAAGGACGGTCGCCCCGCCGATACACGCACCGACGCGCAACGCACCGCACTCATCCGACTGGTGAAGGCGCTACGGCTTGTCTTCCCCGGTGTGAAGCAGGTGCTCGGACACCGTGACACCAGCCCCGACCTCAACGGCGACGGCGTTATCTCGCCCAACGAGTACATGAAAGCCTGTCCGTGCTTCGATGTTCAGAAAGAGGGATTCTGAACTGAGTCGCACACATCGGTGTCCTCTGCGATGAAATTCAGGGTGCCGCACCCACGAAACCCGAACTAATCATTAATTTTTAATTCAATCCAAATGGCCCGTATTTCCAAATCCGGTTTAGATTATTTTCCACTCGACGTCAATTTCCTGCAAGACAGAAAGGTGCGACGTATCTCTAGCCGTCACCACGCAGCAGGGATTGCCGCGCTCACTTCACTGTTCTGCCTCATCTACAAAGAAAAAGGGTATTATGTCCCGTGGAATCAGGACACATTGTTCGACGTTGCACAGGAAGCCTGTTGCGAGGAGGCGGAAATGCAGGCCATTATCGACGACTGTCTGGCGGTGGGATTATTCGACCCTCATATATATAAGGTGTATAGCGTACTCACTTCACAAGTTATTCAGGAACAATATCACAAAATTATCACCGACAGCCGGAGAAAATACAAATTACCGTTGGAACATTTCTGGCTAATCACGGACGGAGAAACGGAGCAACAAAAGGACGAATACGGAAAGGAAAACAGCATAGCAAAAAGTGAAAACGAAAATAGAAACGGAAACCGAGCGGGAACCGGAAACGGAACTGTCAGTGATGCAGCAGTAAATGATGTCTATGCTACAAAAACAGGAATTAATGCAGCAAAATCTCCCGAAATTGCTACAACAATCCCACAAACAAAAGAGGAAACAGACACCAAAGGTAAACAGGAAACGGAGAAGGAAAGAGATAGGGGAACTGAAACCAAAGCGGAAAGAGATAGAGAGAAAGAGATAGAAAAAGACAAAGAGACAGAGAATAGGCGGAAAGCCGGAAAAGAGACAGAGAATGAAATGCCGCCCGTGCCGTCAAACAGCGTTTTTCAGGCTCCGCCTGTCGTTGTAAGTGGTTTGTCTTTTGGAAATTTCGGAAATTCTTCTGAAATAAAAGAATGTTATTCTGAAGAAAAGGGAACTTATCCTGAAGTAATAGAGAATCCTTCCGGAGAAAAAGGGAATCCCCAAAGAGATAACGGAAGAAACAGCATTCCCCCCCAAGGAGTAACCGCCGGAGGCAGCTCCGAAACTCTCCTGCACATGAACCTTCAAACAATCGGCATCCGGAAAGAACAGACCGTGAACGCAATCACCGCCCTCGCCCGACGCAAAGAACTGGGCGGACCGGGAGGCACTTTATGGAAGATTCTCAGCAACGAATACCGCCCCACCCTGCTCAAAAAAAACGAACCGGGAGATTACATCCTCTGGGCCCTTAATCATCCGACGGAATTTGAGAACACCTACAACGGGACATTGAAGAAACTGGTGAGAGGAAGGTGACGCGGGTGCAACCGCAATCACCTCAACATTCCGAAGCTCCCTGTGCTATGAAAAAATCGGTTCTTCTTCAAATTTGGTGGTTATTTAGCCAGTCGGTGGTATCTCCATTCCCCTCCTTCGGGGAAGGAGGGGTGGCTGAAAGC
>OGEP01003980.1_pt1 | contig 10305 bp, 12 predicted proteins | sample 1570721 | NCBI WGS metagenome assembly OGEP01 (sample SAMEA2582131, study PRJEB24529) | metagenome | biome: Human gut stool | place: China | collected 2011 | reverse complement strand
TTCCCGCTGCTTATTCCTATGCATTCCTCCCTGCCGGGAAGTTCTGGCTGTAATAGTCCTCAAATTTCACCTGAAATGCAATTCTGGACCGCATACCGAGATTTCTGTCAAGGAACCCCTGCATAGGTTCCGGGTACCCGGCAAATATCACAATGACATCCTCTCTGTGGTTTTCCATTTCCCGAAGCAATGTCGTAATAGCGATCTCGCCTTGCAGAGAATATGCTTCATCAATGAATAATACGCCTCCTTTTGCTACTTCCCGGATTTCCTCCGAATATCATATGCATCATAGATGCCTGATAATGCTTTCCTCCCCGTCTCTTCCTCTCTTTCTCCACAACATCTATGGCAATATTTTTGTAAATAAGTGGTAGTATATATAGAAAATAAAATGATTTTTGGATATGGGGATATGGATAAGGTTATAAAAAATAGTAGAATTTTTCTCTCTCGCACAAGATGAATAGAAGCCCGTTAAGGGATAGGAAAACGCCGAAAACCCGCATGAACACTACGTTTTTGTGAGTTGTCGGCGTTTCTTTTACCCTCTGTTTTCATGGTGCTTTTTCCGTAAATGGTGCCCAAATGGTGCCCAAATTCCACGCGGGCATATAAAAGGTTGTAAAGAGCAGTAAAGAGATACAGCGGTTAAAGGTCTATTTCGCTGTGTTTTTTCTTTGCTGCCCGTTTTCCTTTTTTCGGCTCGGCTTCCTTTGGTTTCTCCGGGGCTGCTTTTTCCACCGCGCTATGGTAAGCGTCCAAAACTTCTTTTTTTCGTTCAAGCCGCACGTCCACATAACGGGCGGTAACAGCTTCAAAGTTCATGGAAAGCCCAAGCGACGCGCCGATACCCGCAAGCGTATGCCCCAAGACTTCGCCAACCGTATAGAAGTCGCCTGTCAGTTGGTGCATATTGGTCGCTGCCGTATGTCGTAAATCGTGAAAACGAATGTGCGGCATATCCAAATCTTCAAGCAGCTTTCCAAATTGAGAGGACACCCACGACGCGGCGATAGGTGCGCCGTCCGGCTTTGCTACAACAAGGTCATTGTCATAGTAAGGCTTTCCGTCTTTTGCTGCCTGTTCTTTCTGTACTTCCTGCATGGCAAGCTGTTTGAGGAAGAACGGGCGGGCAAGCTCCGTAATGGGTAGCTTTCTGCCGTTGGATTTCGGCGGTGCCATTTCTTCAATGACTTTTGTTTTTGGCGGTACCTTGAAAGGTAGCTGCTCGGTAACATCAAAGGTGTTGTTCTCCAAATCCACATTGCGCCAACGCAAGCCTAAGATTTCAGAACGGCGCATACCGTAAAGCCCGCCCAAGATAACAGGCATTTCCCAAACAGTACCCTCGACGCGCTGCATTAAGGCTTTCACCTGTTCCGGCGTGTAAGGGTCAGGGGTCTTGTCGCCTTTCCCAAACTTCGTAAGGGTATCTTTTGCCGCGTTGGTTTCGATATAGCGGTATTTGCGGGCATGGCTCAACGCCACACTCAAAACACGTTTTGCCCCGGCTGCGGTGGACGGCTTCAAGCCTTTGTCTATAATCTGCTGAAACATCTTGTCTACCATAGCAGGGGTAAGCTGATTGAGGGTAACGCCGCCGATATACGGATTGATATAGTTTGCAATCGTCTTTTTATACCCGTCATAAGTAGAGGGGCGCAAGTTCACTCTTGCATAGCTTTCCACCCAGTCATTGAGATAGGCAGCGACAGTCTGTTTCCTCTGTGAAGTAATAGAAGCAACTTGCCCCGGATTTTGGAGCTTCGTTTTCATTTCCGCTTCATGCTGTGCTGCTTCCTTTTTGGTGGCAAAGCCCTTTTTTGCATACGACTTCTTTTTTCCGTCCGGGGCGGTGTACTTTATGTTTACGTCGTAGACTGTGCCGGGTCGTCCGGTCAGTACGCCGTTGCTGTCGCGTTTGTTTTTTACCTGTCTTGTTGAGATTGCCATAACTTAACCCCCTTGCTCTGCCGGGGGCTTTACGGCGGTTTTCGCTCGCTCGTACCAATCCCATATAGCGGTATCGGCAATCAAGCGGCGGTTTCCGTTTTGAACGTATTCCAGTTCGCCGTTATCCATAAGCTCGCGTAATTTATTTTCTCCAATACCGCTAACCTTGCTCATTTGCTCTACTGTTTTCAGCATAGGCAAAACAGGGGCGGCATGGTTTGTAGTTTCCTTTTTAGCCATAGGAATACCCCCTTTCAAAATGGCTCAAAGGTATGTTTTTGAATAAAAGGGGCTTTAATCGAACGGCTATTAGCATAGCTCCACGAGAATTTCACTCCTGCGTGGTTCTCACGCAGCCCTACCCATTGCCTGCGACGCTTCTAACGCTCGGACTGTGGCTGTAAGGGAGTATCATTATCCCTCTTGTGTGTCGTCGCCCGCAAGCTGCTGACTTGCTTTGCGGTGTAGTGTTGTTCGCTCGTTCCCGAAAGGGAAGTCATGGCGCACCCGCCGTATGGCTCGGCACAAAAGGAACGTATCCGATTTGCCCTATACTGCGTCGCCGTTCTCTTGCGCCGCTTTCTTTTTCAAAGAACAAGATGGCTGTTCTGCTTGCCGTAAAACGGAAAAGGGGTTACAAGACGTTTTACGGTCATGCTCAACTATTCATCAGCCCGAAATGTGAGGATAGCCCTCATCAGTCTTGCTTGCAGCCGTTCCCGTATGTCCTCGTCAACGCCATAGTAGACGTTGCCGCGCTCGTCGTAGAGCTTCCGCATGGACAGGCTCGCTATGTAGCCGCTGAAATGCTGCAAGACTATTTTCATAGCGTCCGGGTCGCCTTTGCTCGCCGCCACAATGACGGGATAGGGAACAAGGGCGATTTCCGGGTAGTCGGATTGTTTACCATTCTTCCCATTCATCAGCGTGTCCCTCCAAATATTTCTTTAACAGTTCAAAAGAGCTTGTCCGTCTGTACTGTATCGTGCTGCGCGACGTATTGAACATCTTTCCGATTTCCACGTCGGTCATGCCCTCGAAATAGTACAGCAGGATAGCAGTCCTTTTTTCCTCCGGCAAAGTGCGGATTGCTTCAAGCAGCAGTTTCGGGGTTATCTCTTTTCCTGCCATTTGATAACGCGGTTCAGCTTCTTCGTCTTGAAAATACTTGTCAACGGTGTAAAGCTGCCGTTCCTCATGCAAGGCAAGGTCGCAAAACGATACTTCCCGTTTCCTGCGTCGCCGGATTTCGTCGTGGGCGTTGCACGCTTCGTTGTGCAGCACCCGTTTACAGAAACTTTGAAAGGCACATTGCTTTTGAAATTCTCTGCGATTAGGTTCCATGTTCTCACCTCCTTTCTGTCGAAAGGTGGTAGTACCTCCCCTTTTCGCGTGATAATACAGACGACTTTTTCAAACGCCGGACGAAAGCAAAAATTTCTTTGAAAAAAGTTCTGTAAAATGCGAAATGCGCCCATCTGCAAGGCGCAGACAGACGCAAAGGAAACATAAAAAGTATTTAGATGATGTGATTGTTCATCTTTATGCCCGAAATACCCCGTTGCAGGGGATAGACTTTTTTTGATAATTGGGGGAATGTCGATTTGTGTCGATAAGTTGATAAGTGCATGGCGGCTACCTCCTAAAGCCGCCATGCCTTTACATGGTAGAGGGTCGTCGTTGGAATTTAGATGGATAAAAAGAAACGGCGGCTCTGATAATCAAAGCCGCCGAAATAGAGTAGGCGCGTGAAAATGTGTCTGCTCTGCGACGGCTTTTTTTCTTTTGCCGTCGTCCGGCAGATGAAATCATTTAGTTAAATAGTCAGATTCATCTATTGTTTTAAGAATATAATTCACATCATCATATCTTGAAGAATCCGATTGAGAGCCTAAACTACATATTAAAAATTCCTTTCCATGTTGTTGATAAAGAACAACTAAATTATAGTCATTAGATAAGGAACCTGTCTTGATACCTTTAACATTTTCATTGTAATATTCTGATGTTTGGTCAAGAAAAGTATTAGTATTCCTCCATGTCTGCGTACTTCCGTCAGGTAAAGTAGCTGTATAATTACTCTTTGAAACAATATCTCTAAACCATTGCTTCTCTAAAAGGTGAGTAGATACTGATTTTAGGTCTGAAACGGTAGTGAGAGCATTGACATCATATCCGCTTGGGTCATATAAAATTGTTTTTCATACCCTTGATTTTGTAAGTAATTATTTAGATGTTCCATAAAAACATTAATACGTTCTTGACTATTCTTAGCTTGTGGTGAAAGAATAGAACCACAATAATCCGCGACTACATAAGCAGCGTCATTTCCAGATGGAACCAACATGGCAGCAAACAAATTGTGGAGAAAATATTTTTTCGCGTCTATATTCGCAACAGATGAACCAGGTTTAGTTAATTGGATTGCTTCATAATTTGCAGGAACAATACTATCTAAATCCGCAAGTGTTGCTGCGTATTCAATGACAAATAATTTGGCTAAGCTGGCAGGAAGCTGTTGCTCGTTTTCTCGCTTTGAAATAAATATATTGTCATTAGAAAGGTCAACTAATATGAGGGATTTTGCATTATAAAAATCTTGAAAGAAAATTCCATTCAGCCAAGAGTTGATTTTATTCTTCTCATTGCGAAAATTGTCAGGTTTCATTGCCCACGGTATGAAAAATACACCTGCTATCGTTACAGCAGTAAGGAAAACAAAAAATATTCCGAAACGAGACGTCCTTCTCTTGTATTTTCTTTTCATAAATTGCACCTCCGACAGTAATCAGTCAGATTTAATAGGTAAATCTAATTGGCATAATTTGCTCTTATACTTTCTGTAAATCCAGAGGGGTCACCTAATTTTGCTTTATCTATATTTTCGCGCAAATAATTACGAGTTGCGTCATCACACCGGTCTATTCCCATATATGGCATGTCGAAGGCTTTTTCCAATTCTTCTAATGCTTTTTCGGCTCGCTCTGGATCTGTATTATAAGTATCAAGCCATTCTTTCATCCATGAATATTCCCACAAATAAGAAGCTCTCGTTTCTCCATAACCAACCTGAAAGGAAGCTCCTGTATCTTCATCTTCCAGTTTATCAGGAAGTGTAATGCCATCAGGCCAATTCAAACTGTCAATGGTTGCAAGATATTCTTCTTCAATGTGTGCAAAATCCGTGAGTCCTCTTGAAGTAGAATTTGTTTCAGAATTTGAACAACCTGTAAACATCAGACATACCAATAAAGAAAGCATTGCTCCTAAAAAAATCGTTGTTTTCATAGATAATATTTTCATGTTTTTCCTCCAATTTTATAAAATTTATTTTATCTAAGCGCCAATGCAGGTTCAAGCTTTGCAGCTTTTAACGCTGGCAATAGTCCTCCAAGCAACGCTACAACAACGGATGTTATAACAGCTACCACTGCCGAAAGAATAGGATATTCCAGTGCCGCTACGGGAGAATCCACAGGCAGAAATAACCCCATGCCTTGAACCAAGAAAAAGGATATCAGGATTGAAACAATACAAACAAACACTGATATAGTTAATTGTGCGCCTAACACTAAAGTAACAATATTCGCACGAGAAGCGCCAATCGCCCGTCTAATTAGTAATTCGTGAGTACGTTGTTCCAAGGATGATAACCCTATGTTAATTTGTCCTAATACAGAAACAAATAACAATAAAAATGATGTTACCAAAAGTCCTAATTGAAGTACAGAAAGTACGGAATTATAAGTATCTCCAATATCACTTTTCCCTATGATATCCAAATTTCCTCCTATTGTATCTTCTAAAATGTCATGTAATGACGAATACATCTGTCTCATGGTAATTCCCGCTTCTGAATGCCAATGAACAGTTGCATTTTTTACTTTCCACATATTCGGAACAAGTAGTTCTATTGAATGGGCGTCAAGATATACAGTTGGTATATCTGTCCCGTCATTCACAGTACCTACCACATTAAATGGTGTTAATGAAAGACTACTTTCTACATTTCCAACAGCATATGAAGTATCAAAATAATTCTGTGCTGCTTTATTTACTACCATGCACAGAGTTTTATTTATTTCCGAAGAATCAAACCAATCCCCTGATGACATAGGCAAATTATAGATTTTGTTATATGTGCTTGTAGTAAAAACAACATCTACGGGTACAGTCTTTTTGTAAACAGTGTCACTTATGTCTTGTAGAGAAGAGACAGACGCTACTGGAGCAACTGTTATCTCTTCCAGCATGGAAAAGGTAACAGCCACAAAATGATCAGTATTGTAAATTTCTCGAAAAAAATTCTCCATTTTAATGGTATCTTGAAAATCTGATCCTGTAATTGAAAAAGAATATGTAGGACTCCATCCATACATCTGTGCATTGACAGAAATCAAATATTCTTTACCAAGCGTTCCCACCAAGACAGAACTAATCATTGCAATAATTCCTACAAACATCGATATACCTGTTAAGATATTTCTTAGAGGAGAAATACGAAGGTCTTTAAGAATCATATTTAACACATTGAAGCCTCCCTCCGTCCATTTCAAAAATTGTATTACAAGTCTTTGCAATATCGAGGTCATGAGTTACTATTAAAAGCATAATGCCATTTTTAAGCACAACTTGATGTAAAAGGTCCATAATTTGTTTTCCGGTTTTTTTATCTAAAGCACCAGTAGGTTCATCACATAAAATGGCTTCCGGCGATACTGCAAGTGCGCGGGCAATCGCCACTCTTTGTTGTTCGCCTCCTGATAAATTAGATGGATAATCATTTTCTTTTCCTTCTAATCCAACACTTTGCAAAAGATTTCGTATTGCTTCTTTCCGCTGTCTTGTATTCATTTTCTTTTTGGAATAAAGTAAAGGAAGCTCAATATTTTCCCAAACTCTTAAATGTTTAATTAAAGAATAGTTTTGAAAAACAAAACCGATATTACTTGCTCGAAGCATAGATAGCTGGCTATCTGTTAAAGTGGAAACAGACATACCATTATAAAGAAATTCGCCTTGATATGAGTGGTTGAGTAAACCTATAATTGATATAAGGCTTGTTTTTCCTGAACCCGATTTGCCTACAATAGCATAGCTGTTTCCTCGCTTTAGTTCCATATTTGCTTTGTTTACAGTTACTAAGGTATCACCATTATTCAAATTAACAGTCGCTACCAAGTTTTTTATTTGAATTAAATTTCCTCCATTCGTTTTTTCCATGTTACAAATTACTCCTTACTCCTTGGGTCAAGGTTTGGGGGAATAGAAGAAATTGTATCGCCCTCATTTACACCCGACAATATTTCTATATATGCACCATCAGTTGCACCCAGCATAACTTCTGTTTGAATTTGTTTTCCGTCATTTATTACGGTTACCATTCCCTTACCTTGTCTGCCCGCAATGACTGAAAGTGGTAACAAAAGCACATCTTTTCTAGTTTCGGCTGTTATGACAACGGTAGCACTTTGTCCGGGTTTTACATCAATATCTTTTCCAATTAAACATTGCAATGTGCTTTCTGCATTTTCTGATACTGGTACTACAACTGCAATCGCTTCCGTAGGTCCCACACCATCAACTACTTGAAACTTTGCTTTTAATGCTGCATTTTCCGGCAATATTTTCAAAAAATTTTCAGCTTCAATATTGAGAGCAAAACCTGTGTACTTAGCTGTTGCTAAGGGATAATTTTTGGGAACACTCTCATTAGATGAGATAATAGAAAGAATCGTTGCGTCAACTGGGGATTTTATTTCTTCTTCAGATACTTTCCCAATCACACCACCCTCAGTAATTTTGTTGCCGGCTGAGGAACAGGCTTCAAAAGTACCCTCAACAGAAGAACATAAAACAAAATCCAAAGCCGGAATAATAGTTGTGTGAGCAGATACCGTTGGAGTAAGATTACCGCGAGTAACGGATACCGTTTCAACGGATTGTACTTTTGGATTTACGTTACTGGTTTCATTTTTCTGCTCGTCAAAACAACAGGCAGATAACACAATTATTATCATACATAGCATAGGTAACGCCATAATTCGATTTTGGTATTTCACCAACATACCTCCTTGTTATTGTATATTATATTTCGTTTAAAGATAAAAGGCTTTCACCTTGATACAATAATTATATCAAAATAAAAGCCTTAATTTTGATGATTGTTCGCAAGAAAATCCTCTTTTTTGCTACGGAATTTCTTACGATTTTCCTACGAAAGTGGAAGTGTAACTATAAATTTTATACACTCGTCTTTACTATGAGCAACAATAGTCCCCTTATGTAGTTCTACAATATGTTTCGCAATCGCAAGTCCCAATCCGGCACCACCACTTGTAGTATTTCTTGATGTGTCAACTCGGTAAAACTGCTCAAATATTAGTTTTAGTTTTTCTTCTGCGATAGGATTCCCAAAATTTTCAAAAGTAATTACAATAGTGTTCTCTTGAAGTTCTGTGGTTATTGCAACTTCTGTATCTGTATAACTGTAAATTACCGCATTACGCAAGAGATTATCGAACACACGTTGTATTTTGTTTGCGTCGCAATGTAGCATAATGTCGCTTGTACTATTGAGAGTACATTTCAAATTTTTTTCCTTTAATATGGGCTTAAATTCATAGATAAGTTGTTCTAATAAACGGGTCAAATTTATGTTGCTGTATTGTAATGTTATGTTAGATAAGTTAAATCGTGTGATTTCAAAAAACTCGTTTATCAAATCTTCAAGACGTTCTGCTTTATCAAGAGAAATAGAAAGATACTTTTCTCTTAACTCCTGTGATATTTGTTGTTCATCATCATGCAGTAGTGTTAGATAGCCAATGACGGAAGAAAGCGGCGTTTTCAAATCATGTGCAAGGTACATAATCAAATCATTCTTGCGCTGTTCATTTTCCTGTGCAAGTCGCGCATTGTTTTCTGCTTCTTGCTTTAAGCGATTTATGTTGATAGCAATTTCGCTTAGTTCCGGTGAGAGTTCAATATAATCTACTGATTTATCAAATAGTTTTCCTGTTGCAGCTTGTAACTCGTAGACATAATTAACAACCTTTTTCAAAAGTTTATAAGTCAAATACAAAATGCAAACTACCCATAATATAAGCCCTACCATATAAACATAAAGTCCCCTATATATCAGGTAGTAATGTTCCACATATCTATCCAGTACCCAAGTAAGTCCCATATCTAACGAAACCGTACACACTAAGATAATTCCCGAACAAATTACACTCTGTAAGATATAACTTTTAAACAGGATTGTAAGCAGATAATTTTGTTCATTTTTATTCAATTTCATAACCTACCCCCCAAACTGTTTTGATAAATTTTGGATTTTTGGCGGGTTCATTTAATTTTTCTCTAAGCCGCCCTATATGTGCCATTACGGTGTTGTTATTATCTAAATATTTTTCTTTCCAGATATTTTCAAATAGTTCCTCAGTTGAAACAACTTTGCCTTGATGTTCACATAAATACCAAAGGATTGAAAACTCGATAGGAGTTAAAGATATTTCTTTTCCGAACAAAAAGCATTTATGCGTGTCCTTATTGATAATCAATCCTCTAATGTCATATTCACTTTTTGGAAAAAACTGCTTTTTTGTTGGATTGTTGTACTTCTGATAGCGTCTTAACTGTGTTTTCACTCTTGCAATGACTTCAAGGGGATTAAAAGGTTTTGTTATATAATCATCGGCACCTATTGTTAGCCCCATTATTTTATCGCCATCATCAATTTTAGCTGTAAGCATAATAACAGGGAAATAATAATTTTCTCTAATTTTTTGGCAAATACGGAATCCGTCTATATCAGGAAGCATAACGTCCAATATCGCCAAATCAATTTCCGTTTTCTGAATACATTCCAATGCTTCAATTCCATTGTAATATTTGTGTACTATATAATTATCGTTTTTAAGATAAACTTCAAGTAAATCTGCTATCTCTTTTTCATCATCTACAACTAAAATTTTTTCATTCATTGTCTACACTCCTTTTTATCCTTTTATCAAATGGTTTTACTGCGCTCTTGGGTATCAACCACATATAACCGATTTTTGAAACACCAGGTATTCGATTTTCTTTACAAAGTATCTGCACACGCCGTTCAGAAATACCCCATTTTTCCGCTGCTTCGGGACAAGACATATATTCCATATCGTAACCGTCCTTTCTTCAAACATTATCAATATAATTATACTCGGATAACCGAATAATAGCAAGTACATGATATGCTCTATTTCTATCCATACTATGATGTGTGTAAGCCGCCGTAATAGTCGGCAATGTCAAAGCGAATGTCGTAGCGGTCAGCGGTTTCATCAAAAATCAAAGCTCCTGTTT
>OGEP01003979.1_pt1 | contig 10307 bp, 9 predicted proteins | sample 1570721 | NCBI WGS metagenome assembly OGEP01 (sample SAMEA2582131, study PRJEB24529) | metagenome | biome: Human gut stool | place: China | collected 2011 | reverse complement strand
CTCTGTTTTAAGTTCTCTGTCTTGCGACAGCTTGTTTATTCTATCAAAATGTTTTGCATTTGTCAAGAACTTTTTCACGACTCATTTCAATAATCATTTTCAAAATATATTCATAAAGCCATGTTTGTAAATCGTAACTCTCAGGCTCTACAACTCAATGTGTCCCGCGAGTCAGCTTTGATATAATATCATCCCGGCACACATATGTCAACGGATTTACTGCAATTAATTAAAGTAGTAAAACTATCTTAAAAAACATAAATTTTCTAAATTGTCTGTTTATTATATACAATTCTCGCAATTACTATCTGACAGCCTCTATCGCTTCCTTGATATTTGCCACACCGACAATCTCAATTCCACTAATATGCGACACTCCTGCAAGACACACTTTGGGAACAATACACTTTTTAAAGCCAAGCTTCTTTGCCTCAGCCACACGCTGCTCGGACATGGTAACTCCGCGCACCTCTCCGCTTAAGCCCACCTCTCCAAAGCATATGGTATCCTCACGCACTATAATATCCTTTTTGCTTGATGCGATTGCAAGCACTATCCCAAGGTCTATCGCCGGTTCGTTCATCCTTATACCTCCTGCTATATTCACATAAGCGTCACAGTCTGACAGCGACAGGTTGGCTCTTTTTTCAAGGACCGCCATGAGCAGGTTTACTTTATTATAATCTGTACCATTTGCTGTACGCCTTGGATTATTAAAAAAGCTGTGACATACAAGAGCCTGTATCTCGAGAAGTATCGGTCGGCTTCCCTCTATGGAGCATGTGACAATTGACCCTGATGCTCCCTCTGGCTTACCGCTAAGCATATACTCAGACGGATTTTCTACCTCAACCAGTCCCTCCGCCTTCATTTCAAATACACCTATCTCATTGGTCGAACCAAATCTGTTCTTAACGCCTCTAAGTATCCTGTACGACTCATATCTGTCACCCTCAAAATAAAGCACAGTGTCAACCATATGCTCTAACGTCCTCGGTCCTGCAACCGCACCATCCTTTGTCACATGTCCTACTATAAAAACAGAAATACCCAGAGTCTTTGCAAGCTGCATAAGCACTCCGGTTGTCTCCCTGACCTGTGAGACACTGCCCGGTGCAGATGATATCTCTTCGTTATACATGGTCTGAATGGAATCTATCACAACAACCTCAGGCTTTTTGCGCTGAATCACGTCCTTTGCTATATCAAGACTTGTCTCACATAAAAGCTCCAGCGAATCCGTAAAATCGCCAAGTCTGTCGGCACGCATCTTTATCTGATGCAGGGATTCCTCACCTGACACATAAAGTAATGGCACCTTTTTCTGCGAAAGCTCCCTGCATACCTGAAGTAGAAGCGTGGATTTTCCTATACCCGGATCTCCTCCCACAAGCACAAGTGACCCCCTCACAATTCCTCCACCAAGTACTCTGTCAAACTCGGCTATACCTGTCACTATACGCTCCTCTTTCTCGCTTTTTACTGCCGAAAGAGGCAGAACCTGTGCCGCCTTTGATTCTTTTTTTACTTTTCCCGACGAACTTATCGACTTTTTATCTACGGTTTCCTCTACAAATGTATTCCATTCCTTACAGGCCGGGCACTGTCCCATCCATTTTGCCGATTCATAACCACATTCCTGGCAGAAAAATACAGAGGTCTTTCCTTTTGCCATATTGTTCTCCTTTATAAAATACAAAAAGCCCGGCTTTCACCGGGCTAAAAATATGCTCTATTTTCTTGATACTTTGATATCGACTGAATCAACACCCTCAAGCTCTACGCTTAAGCTGAGCTTGCCGCCGAGATTTGTCTTCATAGTACCTGCAACAGCTCCAGCTATATCAATTTCGTACTCTGTCTCCTCTTCAAGGCCAAGAGTAATCTGAGCATCCTCAGGTCCCTCCACAGTAAATGTCACTGTATCAGCAGTCTCCTCGAAATCCATAACCGCTGTTCCCGGAACAGACTCGTATACAAAGAGTCCGTTTCTTTCGAGCTTTGTAATCTCTTTGAAGGTCTTTACCTTGTAGATATCTCCATCCTTCTCAAAATTATCAAGCTTTGCCTTTGCAGCCAATGTATAATCTCCGAAGCTGAGCTTTCCGTTTTCCTCAGTACGAATCAATTCACTTATTACAGCCATTTTTATCCTCCCGTAGCTATATTTGATATATTAATTATAAATCTAATGCTACTCAACAGTCAATGAAATTTGTTTGTTTTTCGTAGAAATTATTACCTTATCACCTCGCTTAATTTTGCCGATAATAATATCCTCTGACATACGGTCTTCAATCTCCTCCTGAAGTTTTCGTTTAAGAGGTCTTGCGCCATATTTTCTGTCATAGGCTTTGTCCACGATAAAGGATTTTGCACTGTCGCGCACTGTAAGTTCTATATCAAGCTGCTCTTTGCACCTCTTCTGCAGCTCCTTAACAAGAAGTGTCACTATATGCTTCATGTCATCCTTGTTGAGAGCTCTAAATACAATAGTCTCGTCGATTCGGTTCAAAAACTCAGGTTTAAATATACGGCGGACCTCCTCCATGACACTGTTCTTCATACGCTCGTGATCCTGCTTTTCATCCTCACCAGCGCCAAAGCCAAGGCGCTTTGGTTCTATAATAGAAGAAGCTCCTGCATTTGATGTCATGATGATTATTGTATTCTTGAAATCAACCGTGCGCCCCTGTGAATCAGTGATTCTACCATCATCAAGCACCTGTAAGAGTATATTGAACACATCAGGATGTGCTTTTTCTATCTCATCAAACAGTATAACAGAAAAAGGATTGCGTCTGACCTTCTCTGAGAGCTGTCCGCCCTCCTCATGGCCCACATATCCCGGTGGTGAACCAATCATCTTTGAAACACTATGCTTTTCCATGTACTCTGACATGTCAACACGTATCATGGCATCTTCCTTGCCAAAGACAGCCTCAGCAAGCGCCTTTGACACCTCCGTCTTACCTACTCCTGTCGGTCCCAAAAACAGGAATGAGCCAATCGGCTTCTTAGGATCCTTTAAACCAACGCGGCCTCGTCTGACTGCCTTTGCGACAGCAGAAACAGCCTCCTGTTGTCCTATTACACGCTTGTGAAGTATCTGTTCAAGCTTTGCAAGTCGTCCTGCCTCTGACTCTGTAAGCTTATTTACAGGTATTTTGGTCCATCCCGATACTACATCCGCTATCTCATTTTCGCCGACTACAGGCTGGTTTTTGGCTCCTGTGCGGTGATTCTTCCTGATAAGCTTCTGCTGTTTATTTTCAAGCACTTCCTTTTCTGACATAAGCGCGCCGGCAGCTGCGAGATCTCCCTTCGACAAAGCATCTTCCACCCGGTCCTGCTTATCTGTTATCTCTTTTTTCAGAGCAAGCAGCTCGTCAGATGATGTCAGATTCTTAAGCCTTATCCTGGCTGCCGCTTCATCCATCAGGTCTATCGCCTTATCAGGTAAAAATCTGTCGTTTATATATCGTGCAGAAAGGTTTACTGCTGCTTTCACACCCTCATCTGTGATGATGACACCATGATGCTTTTCATAGAGTCCCTTTAATCCTGTGAGTATCTCTATTGTCTCATCCACACCAGGCTCCTCAACCATCACCGGCTGGAAACGACGCTCAAGCGCAGCATCTTTTTCCACGTATTTGCGGTACTCTTCTATGGTTGTGGCGCCGATTACCTGTACCTCGCCTCTGGCAAGCGCAGGCTTTAATATGTTAGATGCATCTAACGAGCCTTCTGCTCCTCCTGCACCTATTATAGTGTGAAGCTCATCAATGAAAAGCAGTACATTTTTGGCATTTGAAACCTCGCTTATCACCTTCTTGATACGCTCCTCAAACTCACCACGGTACTTTGCACCCGCAACAAGGGCACCCATATCCAGTGAGAATAATTTCTTATCTTTTAAGCCCTCCGGCACATCGCCGCGGACGATACGCTGTGCAAGACCTTCTACAACGGCGGTCTTACCAACACCGGGTTCACCGATGAGGACCGGGTTGTTTTTCGTTTTTCTGGAAAGGATCCGGATCACGTTCCGGATCTCGGCGTCACGGCCGATCACCGGATCCATCTTCTGGTCTCTTGCCTTCTCTACAAGGTCAGAACCGTATTTATTTAAGGTATCGTAGGTTGCCTCCGGATTATCACTGGTAACTCTCTGGTTGCCGCGGACCGTGGACAGAGCCTGTAAGAATTTATTACGGTCGATCCCATAAGTACGGAACAGTTCCTTTATTGCCCTGTTCGGTTCTTTTAACAGGCATAAGAACAGATGCTCGACGGAAACATATTCGTCTCCCATCGCCTTTGCCTCATCCTCGGCATCGATCAGGACTTTATTGAGGTCCTGGGTCAGATAAACCTGTCCGCCTCCGGATACCTTCGGCAGCTTCTTAAGTGCTGCTTCCGCCTCATCCGCAAACTGCTCACCGGAGATTCCCATTTTCGTGATCAGCTTTAAGATCAGGCTGTCATCTAACTTTAACAGACTCACCAGGAGATGTTCCTGGTCGATCTGCTGATTTCCATATTCATAAGCCAGCTTCTCGCAGTTCTGGACTGCTTCCACTGATTTCTGTGTAAATTTGCTGATATTCATGATCGCAAGCCTCCCTTCAATTCTGAAGTACTTGTTGTGTTTGTTGTCAGTAATACCGCCCAGCGAAATTTTCATCCGCCGGGCGGCTTAATCTTTCAGATACGTGGCAGCTTCGCATGCGTTTCTGTATCGTTACCGCTCGGGGCTGTCAGATCACCCTTCGATGGAAATGTGCTTCGGACCTTCAACCTTCTTCTCTTCCTCTTTCGGAATTGATACGCTCAGGATACCGTTTTCGAATTTTGCCTTAATCTCCTCTTCCCGGATCTCCTCGCCAAGATAGAAGGTTCTGCTCAGAGCACCTGCATAACGTTCCTTGCGGATGTATTTGCCTTTCTTATCTTCCTCGTCCTTATCAAGACCTTTCTCGGCACTGACGGTCAGATAACCATCCTTCAGTTCGATCTGGATCTCATCTTTCTTAAATCCCGGAAGATCGATATCAAGCTCATACGTCTTTTCTGTCTCTCTGACATCTGTCTTCATCAGTCTGGATACATTCTTACCATACAACGGATCCTTCTTTTCTGTAAAGAACTTTTCATCAAACGGGAACATATTATCAAATAAACTTTCTCCAAAAATACTCGGCATATACATAAATCATTCCTCCAATCAGAATTCTTGTTTTCTTGTTTGTCATCTATCTGAAAGAACTTCAGAAGATTTTCCAATCTTGGGAACTCCTTGAGATCCTTTGATTTTTTCTCTCTTCCTTTGTTCTGCATGTAATATAACACATATTATTAGCACTGTCAATAGGTGAGTGCTAATTTTTTTGTGAATTAATTGTGTATTTCATTGAAACATTGTAACTTTTCAGGCTCATAGTAGAACGCATTCTATAGGTAGTCGCCAAGCATCTCTCCCACACACTTCTCGATCTCATCAATAATTTCTATACACCGGTTCTTCTTCATTCCGGCCGTAGTGCCAACAGCTAATCAACGGTCGTTGTGTGTTCCCCATAGTACGTATTACTATAAGTAAGATCGTATGCAGGGCTCAGTCTCCACTGATCTTTTTCTTCATCATACAAATAGGTGAAATTTTTTGAGTGGTCATCTCTGTTATGCGCAAAAACATTAAAACACATTCTTCGAAACATACTTTCCACATCCGCATAATGATCCTTCGTCAATATCTTCGTAAGTTTCATCAGACTGTGGTAATCAAGACTCGGCTGTTCAAAGTCCAGTTCGAGAAGCGCTGCAGCTGTCAGCATATGGACTCGCTTTATTCCATTTTGATCAGGGACTCTGTCAAACCGCCTGGTTCCAAAATAGCCTTTACAGATTCCAGATGGGAACAACTTTGTCTCACTCATCGTAATTTCACATTTCCGGGCACAACATGAATAATCATACTCCATTTTTCCCGCATCTTTTCCATCTACATGGGCCGGAAATTTTATGATCCACTCTTCATTTCCGATCGAAGTCATGATCTTCGGCCTTGCTCCTCCGCTCGTTCCTCCAAGCCGGTACAATTCGTCAAGTTTGTCTGTATATTCTGTGTTCAATATTTTCTGACACTCCCGCGCCAGTTCATCCAGGTCAGGATTATCCTGCTGCTCTGGAAATTTTCTTTCCGGATAGTACGTCAACGCACCCATTCCTGATTTTCCAACGATTGCCAGTCGGTCTAAAACCGTCAGTTTATCCGGATCCTGTTTATGCTCGCGAAGCAGACGATTTAGCAGCAATCTTCCCCAATTATCCGGAAGACTGTCCGCAAACACGCCATAAAGGCCTCCAAAATAATCCTTTGTGGGCACAAACACCTGCTTTTTTAACGGCAGCGAGAATGGGCTGATCGAAAATCCATGTTCCAGCCATTCATCGGTGTACTGAAATGCTGCTTTTCGATTTGCTGTCATGGCCAATGTCCCCACAAGTTTTTCATCATAATACACCTGCAGCGCATTATCTTGTTTCATTTATGACCTCCTTTATGTCTCTGTATGGTACCTGCGAAAAAATATTCCTGAGTTCATCCGCAATATCCAGTGCCATTGCGATTTTCGTCAGAGACAACAAGGATATCTGACCGGTAGACTCGAATCTTTTAACAGAACCATAACTCACACCGCTCATCGACGCCAGCTTCTCCTGCGAGATTGAACGCCGTTTTCTAATATTGCGGATCCTCTGCGCCAGCTTCAGATCCAGTTCTTCCGCTGTCTCCCATATAAAACCTTCCATAGTCTTTCCCACTTTCGATTCCGTTTTTCGCGCATTTATTAGATAATATTTTATCTATTTTCACATGATTATATTCAAAATATATAATATATTATCTATTATTATTTTACCATCAGTCAATATACAAATCAATAAAAATGTAACCCAACCCATTCTCACTATGACCTCTGCAATCTCCATTTGCCTGCAGACACATATCAATTGCTCGTACTATCTTTTAACAGCCCAAAGTCCCATCAAAATTTTCATTAAAAAAGACCACTGTTTCCACAAATCGCTCTGTGAAAACAGCGGTCTTTTCCTGAATGTTCAATGCTCCCCATTTGTCTCATATACATACAGAGAGAATCGATCCCCATTTATGATCTGAATTCCCGCATACAATGGCTCATTCTCCTGATCGTATGCTGTACTTCGAACGAACATCAGATAGTCGCCCTTTCGGACTTCGAGTAATTTTGCTTCCTCCTGTGTTGCTCTGCAAAGCTCGATCAGTTTTTCCGAGCTTGTAACCTGCATTTCTGCTTTCTCTTTTAAATAATCAAAAAGGGAATTATCCTCAAACTGAGCTTCTAACAGGAACGCATATTTTAACGGAAAATAGTTTTTTTCAATCACGACCGGTTCTGAATCCGCGAATCTCAGACGTGATATAAAGATCACTTTACTGCCCGTCTCAATTCCAAGCCTTGCCGCAATCTTTTCATCTGCATCCACAATCTTATTTTCCAGCATATGTGCCCCCGGCACGACTCCCATCTGCTCACACATCTCGCTGAAGCTCTGAAGACGTTTGATATTTCTGGAAAACTTTGGCTTTGTTACGAAGGTTCCCTTTCCCTGTTTCCGAACAACAAGTCCTTTTTCCATGAGGGAACCGATTGCTTTTCTCACGGTGATCAGACTGACACCATATGTCTTTGCCATCTCTGATTCCGTCATGATCTTATCTCCCGGTTTATATCTTCCGCTTTTGATATCCTTTTCCACTGTATCCATAAGCTGAACATATAACGGAGTCATCGCATCCTGCTTTAACATTCATTTTCCCCCACTGTCTAAATTCTTTTCAATACTATTTTAATAACAGCTCAGACAAATAGCAAGGACAATTTTCTTTCCAGAGCAGGTTCCCCGTTCGATCCACAGATTTTTACAGGCAGTCACCAGGCTCCGGATCCTCAAACGGAACGCCGTATCCAAAAGCGCCTCTCACCATACATGTCTTTGCAGCGAATTCAGCTCCCTTTTCCATTGCTGTCTCGATTTTCCCACCATCTAAAAGGGCGAGTAAAAAAGCAGTTGTAAAAGAATCTCCGGCTCCCAATGTATCGATTGCATCAACAGTCTTTGGGATCTGTCTGTAATACTTCTTTCCGTCAAAAGCGAGGGATCCGCGTTTTCCCATGGTTGCCACTGCAATTTTACAGCCTTCCGATACAAAGCGCTTACATGCTGCCTTTGCGGTCTCCTCATCAATTTCTCCGCAGGAGAAAAATGCGTAATCAACAACAGGCGCGATCTCTTTTAAATAATATTCCTCATTCCAGTGACCGGAAAAATCATAAGAAACCGGAATTCCAGTTTCTCTTACTTTTTTTAACTGTGAATCAAAGTGACCATTATTACTGGTATGAACAAGGGAAAATTCCCTGATATAGGAAATATCCTCCGTCTTTAGATCCAACGGATGCTCATTTACGATCCCTCCGCGGTTACTCATGATAAACTGTCTGTCACCATTTTCAAGCCGGACTTTTGCGTATCCATTCTCGCCGGCATATTGCCTGCATCTGGAATGATCGACCCCGATCTCATCAAGAACAGAAATAATGTGTTCTGCCACTCTGTCCTTTCCAAAAACGCCGAGGTACGCAGACTGCGCCCCCAGCATTTTTGCATATACAGAAAAGTTCATAGCCTGACCACCCGGATACATGATCTTTGCAGGATAATACTGATCACATACATTATCTCCGATGCCAATTACCTTTATCATTAATACTCAACCTTCCACATATATCTTCTTTCATCCATTGAATGACCTGTTTTTTCTGCCAGCTGAGATACATAATACCGCTCAATCGGGATCATGACAACCGGATTGAAGAATTCTGCAACCGAAGGATCGATTTTTCCTCCATTCAGCTTTTCAAAATCAATGATAATAAAGTTCTCAGCATATGTATTCAGGAACTTCAGGCATCTCTCATCGAGCGCTCTTGTACGTCCCTCACTCATTAACAGGATCATCGGGAGCTTCTTATCGGTTGTCTCAAACGGTCCATGGAAGTACTCACCTGTGTGCAGGCATACCGCATGTCTCCACTGCATCTCCATAAAGTGACAGCAGCACATGGAATAAGCAACTCCATAGTTCGGACCGGATGCAAGGACATAGAAGACCGGCTCATGTTCGACTTTTTCTGCCCATGCCTGTGCAGCCGGAAGACAATTTTTCTTTCCCTCTGAAACGATCTCATCAATATACTGATACGCTTCCATTGCTTTGTCATATTTATCCCAGTTTTCAAACTGATGGAGAACCTCAAAGCCGATGCGGAGCGCATTCGCCTGATTGGAGTCGCTGTAATCCTGATGATCTCCGTTTGAATATGTCACAACATACTGACCGACCTTTGCCATACCGGTCTGCATATTTCCCGTCATGGCAATCGTGATTGCTCCCGCTGCATTTGCTGTTTCGACAGCTTTTACAGTCTCCGGTGTAGCCTTAAGAGAACAGATGACTGCGATACATCTCTCATCTAATTCTTTCGGGGTCGCATGTACGAACTCATTGCTGGTATAGGTTGTCGCACTGAAATTTTTTGCTTCCGACTGGATCAGGTAGAGTCCCGGGAAAATAGCTGCCTTTGATCCACCGCAGGCAACAAAATACATATGCTTTAATCCACCTCTCTGATCCATCTTTTCCTTAATTTCCGCAATGATCTGTTTTACTTCCATCGTTGAATTCCTCCTCTGCGCATTTTTCGCATGTTATATTTTTACAATGTTTACTGATACAGAAAGCAGGCAACGCTTCTCTTTGTTCCATCGTCTCCCGTGATCTCTGTTAATTCCGGACGACTTTGTCTGCATTTCTCTGTCGCCATCGGACATCTTGTACTGAACAGACAGCCTGCCGGCGGATTTAACGGACTCGGCAATTCTCCCTGGAGGATCACCTCATCCCGCTTCGCGTGGATATCCGGAACCGGAATTGCTGACAGCAATGCTTTTGTATACGGGTGAAGAGGTTTCCCATAGAGCTCCCTCTTTCCTGCATATTCCATGATGCGCCCCAAATACATGACCGCTACCTTGTCGCAAAGATACTCCACCACGCTCAAGTCATGAGAAATAAAAATGTACGTTAGATTTCTTTCCTTATGAAGGTCCTTTAACAGATTCAGCACCTGTGATCGAACTGACACATCCAGCGCTGATACCGGCTCATCACAAATGACAAGCTCCGGATCGTT
>OGEP01003978.1_pt1 | contig 10310 bp, 11 predicted proteins | sample 1570721 | NCBI WGS metagenome assembly OGEP01 (sample SAMEA2582131, study PRJEB24529) | metagenome | biome: Human gut stool | place: China | collected 2011 | reverse complement strand
CAGTGAAGGGAACACTGGCCTTCCTTAAGGAACATGGGGACTGGCTGAAAGAAGGAGCCGTACTCACGGATATTGCCGGAGTGAAAGATCACAACTGGCCCCGTATACGGGAGCTGCTCCCGCCAGGAATGGACTTTATATCCGCACATCCTATGTGTGGCCGGGAAGGAGCCGGACTGGCGCAGGCGGATGGGACGATTTTTAATAATTGCAATTATGTACTCATCCCGGAAAAGGAAAATAAGCCGGAAAACCTGGCACTCATTGCAGAGCTGGCCAGAGCCCTGGGGGCGCGGCATGTTCCGCAGGTAACCTCCGAAGCACATGACCGGTTTATCGCTTACCCCAGCGGTCTCCCACATGCAGTGGCGGCTTCTCTGATGAACAGTGAATCTTATGAGAATGATACCGGAATGTTTATCGGAGGTTCCTTTACGGATGCCACACGGGTGGCAGATATAAATGGCCGGCTCTGGACAAGCCTGTTCCTGTCAAACCGGGATAAGATTTTAGCAGAAATGGACTCTTTTCAGGAGTCTCTTTGCAAGCTCAGGAAAGCGCTGGAGACAGAGGATGCGGAAGCGCTTTGTGAGTTCTTCACAGAGGCCCGGAGAAGAAGAAGGGAAATGATACATCATGGCAGCCGTTGATATACATCTTGGGAAAGATTCATATACCGTGGAAATCCGGAGGGGACTTCTGGAAGATACGGGAAGAAAGATACGCCGTCTTACTGATGCGGAGAAAATCGCCGTGGTCACGGATGACCATGTAGGACCTCTCTATGGAGACAGGTTCCGGAAAATTCTGGAAGACGCTGGATTTACCGTTCGGATTATCACCATACCGGCAGGAGAAACGAGCAAGAATCTTTCTGTATTTGGAGATGTGCTCAATGCTATGGCCGATTTTGAAATGACACGTAAAGATGCCCTGGTGACCTTGTACGGAGGTGTGCCTGGTGATCTGGGTGGTTATGCAGCAGCATCCTACATGCGTGGCATTCCATTCTTTCAGGTTCCTACCACCATACTGGCGCAGATGATCAAAGTCGTCCTTGCGGCCGGTCAGGATCTTGTGGGTATAAGACTGGTGTCCCACGTCCCATATGATCTTATCCTTTGGAAAATCCAAAAAAAGATGCAATGCCATCGTCAGTTCCACGGTTCCTAAGTTGGACGCCAAATGTCCGCCGAGTTCTGAGATCTTTTCGATCAAAAAAGTACGGATCTCCTGTCGTAAGACCTCTATCTCTGCCGGTGTCAAATTCTTAATATCATTTTCTTTTTGTATCTTATCTAACACCATAAGTCTCATCCTCTACTTATCGCGAAGCACCATCCATCGTAAAAGTTCTGTCAAAAATGGATTTTCGTATGGAAGTTCTTGTAAAATAGCGATCGCATCGTCTGTCAGATCTGCCACTTCCTGCTTTGCTTTTTCTAAACCTTCAAATACAACATAAGTTGCCTTCTGGTTCTTCTCATCACTGCCAACGGATTTACCGATTGTCTCTGTCTCACCGATCACATCCAAGACATCATCCTGAATCTGGAAAGCAAGTCCGATCTTTTTTGCCACATCTTTGATCTGTTCGACTTCTTCATCCGTCGCGCCACCTAAAATAGCACCGATCATCATAGCTGCCTCGATCAGGGCTCCAGTCTTCAACTCATAGATAAAGTCCAAACGATTCTTGGAGATACCGTATTGTTTCTCGGCTTCCACATCTACGACCTGACCGCCGATCATGCCATAAATACCGGCTTTTTTTGCCAGAACCTTGAGTGAACGGATGACAGCCCTGTTGTCTGCCCCCTTGGTCTCATCCAAAGTATCCAGCGCAATCTCAAAGGCATAATTGAGCAAGCCATCACCTGCTAAAACGCCCATAGCCTCGCCGAATTTGGCATGTGTCGTCAATTTGCCACGGCGCAATTCATCATCATCCATGGCTGGCAGATCATCATGCACCAAAGAATATGTGTGGATCAGTTCGATCGCTGCCACAAAAGATTCGATTGCCTTGTTGGAACCACCGAATAATTTGTAAGTCTCCAGCATGAGGATAGGACGGATCCGCTTGCCCCCTGCCAAAACACTATAGTTCATTGCCTGAAATACTGTCTTCTGATAACCTTTTTCCGCCGGTAACACACGGTAGATCATACGGTCTGCGTCGCTTGCCTTATAGGCGATTTCCTTATTGATATCCATAACTACACCTCTTCAAATGTTTCTAACTCACCATTACTGTTCAACATCTGTACCTTTTGCTCTACGGCATTCATCAGGTCATTGCAGTGCTTGATCTGCTGCATACCTGATTGATATAACAAAAAAGAATCCTCCAAAGTCACTTCATTGGACTCTAACTTGTTCAAGATTTCTTCAATTTCTGCAAAACTCTGTTCTATGGTCAATTCTTTTTCTTCCATGCTACATCCTCATCGATTTCTTTTATGACAGCCTGCATCCTGCCGTCACGCACATAAACCTGCACAGGATCTCCTATGGCTACGCCTTTTATCGAAGACAGGCAATGTCCGCTCTCATCTGCTACATAGGCATAGCCTTGTGCCAGTTTTTTCAAAGGCGACATGCCCTCCAAACGCTCTGCCAAAAGCCGCATCCGCCCATCAAAGCCGTCCAGCCTCCTTCGCATCGTCTGCTGCAAACGGTCTTCCAAATGCATGGCATACTGTCTTTTCTCATTGAGCCGCCCCATTGGACTCAAAAGCTGCATCTGCCTTTTTAGCCCTTCCAAGGTCTGTCTGTCCTTTTGCAGATGCATCTGCATGGACTGCTGCATACGGACCTGGACGGATGTCAAAGCACCAGCGACCTCCTCATAGGAAAAGACTGCCAGTTCGGCTGCCGCCGACGGTGTCGGTGCGCGTAGATCAGCCACAAAATCACAGATTGTCGTATCGGTCTCATGCCCCACCGCTGAAATGACCGGTGTATTGCAGTTGAACACGGCTCTGGCTACGGCTTCCTCATTAAATGCCCATAGGTCTTCGATCGAGCCACCGCCTCTGCCGACGATCAAAACGTCTAAACCCATGGCATCCAGCGCCATGATACCGGAAATGATACTCTCCACGGCGCCCTCGCCCTGTACCAAAGCCGGATATAAGGCAATGGATACATGAGGATTGCGTCTTTTGGAGATCTGGATGATATCCCGCACGGCTGCGCCGGTCGGTGCCGTCACAATGCCGATCCGTTGTGCAAAACGGGGAATAGGCTTTTTGTACTCTGCGGCAAACATGCCCATTTCTTCCAGTTCTTTTTTTAACTGTTCAAAACGTACATACAGATCTCCTGCCCCATCCAGCGTGATCTCTTTTGCGTAGACCTGATAGGTACCGCCCTTTTCATAGACGGAAACGGAACCTGTGACCACGACCTTATCTCCATCCTTCATAGGAAAACGCAGACCCTTGACGCGGTTCCCGCGAAAGAGGATGGCAGAGATCGCTCCACCTGCGTCCTTTAAGGTGAAGTAGATATGACCGCTGGAATGATATTTGCAGTTGGAGACCTCTCCCTTGATACGGATATCACGGAGTAAGAAATCCTCTGCAAACATACGTTGGATATAGGCATTGACCTGCCCTACACCATAGATATTTTTATTCATGGATCCTTGCTAATACTCCGTTGACAAATCCTGCTGACTGATCTGTGCCATAGGTCTTTGCCAGTTCTACGGCTTCATTGATGGCAATGCCCTTTGGCAATTTCTCATAGCGAATCTCATAGACTGCCAGACGGATCAAAGACAGGTCGACCTTTGCCATACGGCTGGTCTTCCAGCCCTCCACTGCCTCATCGATGATCGCATCGATCTCCTCAACGTGTGCAAAGATGTCACTGCTCTTGTCAGCAATGTATTTTTCCTGTTCTAATTCCTTATCGCTCTTGACCGGGAATTCTTCTGTCTCTTTCTCCGGCTCGCTCTCATCCTGCAAGAATAGGTCTACCTGTTCCGGTAGATCTTCCTGCGCATGAAAATCCGCCTGAAAGATGATCTTAAATATCTCTTCTCGTATTTGTCTTCTTGTCATTGTCATAGACCTTTTTCGCTCCCTCAATGTATTGATAATATGGTAAAAAAGGATGTCTTTTCAGACACCCTTGATTATAGCGCAATCCTTGATAAAACAAAAGAATTATTCCCCTGCAACCGCTACAGATGCAATCTTGATATCTACGCTGATGACCTCAAGTCCAACCATGTTCTCGATCGCATTCTTGACCTTGTCCTGCACCTGCTGGCAGATCTTTGGGATCTCATAGCCATAAGAGATATTCACTCCCAGACGTACTGCAACTTTGTTTTCTTCTTCTGTGATGATCTTTACACCCTTGGATAACTTGTTCATCCCAGCCTTGCTGATCACTTCATTGGTCAGATTTCCAGCCAGAGAAGATACACCTTCCACCTCTGTAGCAGCAAGTCCTGCGATGATTGCAACTACTTCATCTGTGATATTGACCCCACCATTTTCGCTCTCTTTGATAACAAAACTCTTTCTATCTTCTGCCATATCGGTAGCCTCCTAAACATATTCTTAGCATTATTATATCAGACCTCCCGTAAATTGGGAAGTTTTTTATCTTTTGTCTTTTGGCAGCCAGTGCAAATCGTACGGTGTCATCTGGTAGACATAATAATCCAGATAATTGGTATATAAGCAATTTGCATGGGAACGCCATTGTAAAAACGGTCTTTCGTTCACATCATCATTAGGATAATAATTGACCGGCATCTGGATATCCATGCCTTTTTCCAGATCCCGCTTGTACTCTTTATCCAGGGTCAAACGATCGTATTCCGGATGTCCCATGCAAAAGATCTGGCTGTTATCCTTGGACAGGATCAAAAAGATGCCTGCTTCTTCCGACTCTGCCAGCACGATCAGATCCGGGTTGTTTCGGATGGCATCCTCGTCCATTCTGGTGTGTCTGGAATGTGGTGCCATGAAATAATCATCAAAACCGCGTACCAATGGGATCTTGCGGTTTTGCACCCTGTGCTTGTAGACACCAAAGATCTTTTGATCTAAGATCTCCTTTTTGATGCCGTAGTGATAATATAGCCCCGCCTGTGCGCCCCAGCACTGGTAAAAAGTACAGGTCACATGGGTCTTTGACCACTCCATGATCTCGACCAGTTCATCCCAGTAATCCACTTCTTCAAAATCATGCAGTTCCACCGGTGCTCCCGTGATGATCAGACCGTCCAGATTACGGTTTTTGATGTCACCAAAGGTCTGGTAAAACTTGTTCAAATGGCTCATGGACGTATTTTTTGAAATATGGCTCTCCACTGCGATAAAAGTAATGTCTACCTGAAGCGGGGAATTTGACAGGGAACGCAGCATCTGCAGTTCCGTATCCTCTTTTAAAGGCATAAGGTTCAGGATCCCGATCTCGATCGGGCGGATATCCTGATGCAATGCCCTTTCCTCGTCCATAACAAATATATTTTCATGCTCTAAGATCGCCTTTGCAGGCAGATCGCTCTGTGTTTTGATCGGCATAATTGCCCCCTCTTTCTATCTCTATTCTCTAGGCTTTGGCCTGAAGCATTTCTAATAATTCTTCCTCTGTAAGCACGGTGACTCCTAAAGCGTTCGCCTTATCCAATTTGCTTCCTGCATTTTCACCCGCCAGTAGGTAGTTTGTCTTTTTGGAAACAGAACTGCTGACCTTGCCGCCGTGGCGTTCGATCAATTCTGCTGCTTCCTTTCTTCCCATGCCGGGGAGTGTTCCTGTGATCACAAATGTAAGATCTGCCAGCACATCGTCACTATCTGCTGCCTGAAGGCGTGCCATATTGACACCGTGCTTTTGCATTCGCTCCAAGATCCCCAGACTGACCGGATCACGAAAATAAGCATAGATGGCTTTTGCACTGATCTCGCCAATATCATTGACCTCGACCAGTTTTTCCGGCTCTGCCTTTGCTACCGCATCGATCGAACCAAAATAGTCCAAAAGCGATTTTGCCGCTGCTTTGCCAATCCCCGGTATGCCCAGTCCTGTCAGAAGGCGGTAGGCATCATTCTCCTTGGATGCCTCGATCACTCTGAGGAGTTTATCTGTATTTTTTTCTTTGCCCAGGATACCCTTTTCAATCAATTCGTCCCGGTATTCATAGAGTTCATAAATATCCGCAATGTCGTGCAGATAGTCCTGATGGATGAGTTCCTCAATATAGACTGTGCCAAATCCCTTGATATCCATGGCATCGCGCCCCACAAAATTGATGATATGGCGTTCCAGTTGTGCCGGACAGGTCGCAGAAGAACACTTGATATCTGCCGTGTTTTCTTCCCGATAGGTCGGCGCTCCACACACCGGGCACTTATCCGGGATCACAAAGGTCTTTACCCCTGCCGGACGTTTGTCATGTAATACCTCTTTGACCTTTGGAATGATCTCTCCCGATTTGTAGACAAGGATGGTATCGCCGATCCCGATATCCAGATCATTGATAAAATCCTGATTGTGCAGGGTTGCCCGGCTGACCGAAGTCCCACACAGACGGATCGGTTCAAAAATGGCAGTCGGTGTGATACGCCCCGTACGCCCTACCGATAATTCGATATCCAGTAATTTGGTCTCTTTTTCCTCCGGCGGATACTTGTAGGCGATCGCCCAGCGTGGCACTTTAGATGTATTTCCCAAAAGTTTGCGGTCGGAAAAACGGTTGATCTTGACCACCGCTCCGTCAATATCATACGCCAGATTGCCACGGTTCTCCCCTATGGCACAGATGGCATCCCAGACTTCCTCGCCACTGTGGCAGACCCGGTAATCCTCGATGACCGGGATGTGCTGGGATTTCATATATTCGTATGCCTCGGTGTGGGTCAAAAATTCCCGTCCCACCGATTGCTGTAAATTAAAAATAAACATGGAAAGATGGCGTTCCTTTACCACCTTGCTGTCCAACTGCCGAAGCGTGCCCGCCGCACAGTTTCTTGGGTTGGCAAAAGTCTTTTTGCCCAGCAGTTCCTGCGTCTCATTCACATGGGAAAAAGCGGCTTCCGTCATGTAGACTTCTCCACGGATCTCCAGATAATCCGGTGCGTCCTTTAAGGTCGTCTTTACATCTTCGATCACCTTGGCATTTGCTGTAACATCCTCGCCAAAGTTGATGCCATCACCTCTGGTCTCTGCCAGCGCAAGTTTGCCCTGCTCGTAGCGCAAGGACATGGAAAGCCCATCGATCTTGTACTCAACGACAAACTCAGGATCTTCCAGTTTTTCCTGCATTTCTGCCACAAAGCTCATGACCTCTTCCTTAGAGAAGACATCCTGCAAACTCAGCATCGGCACATTGTGACGCACCAGTACTCCTGCCTCTCTCTTGGCATTGCCACCGACTTTTTGTGTCGGAGAAGACGCGTCCACCAGTTCCGGATGCTCTTTTTCGATCTGCTTTAGACGCTGCATGAGCATATCATACTCATAGTCTGTAATCTCCGGTGCATCCATATTATAGTAACGATTGCTGTGATATTCGATTTGTTCCCGTAATGTTTTTACTTCTTCCTTAATATCCATATCAACCTCTAAGTAATTTCTGTAACTCAGCAAATTCTGCCGCAGTGATCGGGCGATACTGCCCTTCCGCGATACCGTCCAGCGTCAGGTTCATGATGCGCACACGTTCCAGATCCCGTACATGATAACCGCATTCCATACACATGCGGCGGATCTGGCGGTTGAGTCCCTGGGTCAAAATAATGCGAAAAGTAAATTTGGATAACTTTTCTACTTTACAGGGTCTGGTCGTAACTTTCAGTTCTGACAGATAGACTCCTGCTGCCATACGCTCTACAAAAGCTGCATCAATCGGACGATCTAAGCGTACGATATACTCTTTTTCATGATGGTAACGACTGCGCATGATCTGATTGACCAGATCTCCCTGATTGGTCATCAAAAGAAGTCCTCTGGAATTTTTATCCAGACGTCCTACCGGATAAAGCCGGGTCGAATAATCAATATAATCGACCACATTGTGTTTCTCCCGCTTTTCTGCCGTACAGACAATCCCAACAGGCTTGTTGAATAAAAGTAGGACATCCTTGGGCTTTCCTATGACCTCTCGTCCACAGTATTCCACACAATCGGACATTTTAACCTTTTGTCCCATGCCAGCCACTTTGCCGTTGACTAAGACTTTGCCTGCCTCGATACACCGGTCCGCTTCTCTTCTGGAACAAATACCTGCTTCGCTCAAATATTTATTTAGGCGGATCTCTTCTTCTGCCATGGGTCTCCTTTCTGTCCGATTCCTATAAGGCTACGAAAGGGACAGACCATATGGACTGCCCCTAAAGATACATTATAAAACTGCTTTTACTGTAAGTATTCTGTCTTGCAGTATCCCTGCTTGCCGTTGTAATTGACCTTGGTCCATCCATCCGCATAAGACTCGATCACAGTGACCTGTTCGCCTGCGTATGCAACTGCTACCTTGGAAGCAGTCTCACTCATGCTCTCGCGAACATTGACCGTATTGGCAAGTGTGATCTCCTGTCCCTGGCTCAGGTTTGCACTGCTATTTGTTGACTGGCTTGTATCTTGTGTACTGTCACCAGATACATCTGCCAGATAATCTGCCTTTACATATGCCTTGGTGCCATTGTAGTCGATCTTTGCCCAGCCATTTTCATCTGCATACCAGGTAACCTGCGTACCGGATGCCAACTGTCCTAACAAGTTTCCATCCTCGGATGCGGCATCACGCACATTGATCTTGTCGGTTGTGACCTTTGTCTTAGCGTTTGCTGCCTCTGCTGCTTCGGCTGCCGCTGCTTCCTCTGCTGCCTTGGCTGCTGCTGCCTCTTCCGCTGCCTGGGCTACGGATGCCTTATAATCTGCCGCCCACTGCTTGATAGCATCCTGTAAGGTCGTATTGACAAAGGTGTTCAGATTTTCGTCTGCAAGCATTGCCTCGTTGCATTCCTGCTGTACTTCTGCCTGCAAAGCAAGGACATCACTCTGTTGTTCAAAGGTAGCGATCAAGGATGCGATATCCGTATCCATGTCAAATTCGCCGTTGGACTGGTTGAATGAACCATATACATTGTTGATGTAAAGGCTTCCATCATCCTTGGTCTGGACATAGAAGAAATCAAGCCCTGCAACCGGTGTATCTATATTTGCAAACTTGATCTGCAAATATACGGAACACAGATAGGAATCCTTGTCCAAGCCACGCTTTGTGTAAACCTTTAAATTCTGGTACTTTTCAATATTTCACTTATGCATCTGAAATCGGAGTAGCGATTTGCTTGAGAGAATCGGTATCTCCTGCTGCATAATATTCGTAATATTTGGTAATCAGGTCATTGACTTCCTGATTGTCACTTTCCGCATACTGCTGATATGCGCCTGCCATCGGATCCTTGTCCGATGTCGTACCATCTGTACATCTGGCAAGGATGAGTACCATAGCCACAAAGACTGCCGCTGCGCCAAAATATCTCGCATTCTTTTTAAGGAATTCTGTAATTTTATCTATTTTTATCTTCTGAAAGAATTCTTTCACCTTCAACAATATCACCTCCAAAAAAGTCTCCCCAACACATAGTGTTTTGAATGTAGACGACTGGATTCGAACCAGCGATCTTCGGAGTCGGAGTCCGATGCGTTATCCAGCTACGCTACGCCTACTTAATACAAATCTTGTTTATTCTATCAAAATCACGAGCCAAAGTCAATGTAAGAAACATGCCAATGTTTGACAGAGCCAACAATTTCTTATAATATAGTTATTGTTAAATTTATGTCGCAATCTGCGACAGAATGGAGATTATCATGAGTTTTTCATATTTAAAAAAGATGCCGGATCCGGACACCATCAAAAGTGAATTTGCCTTAACACCGGAGATGAAGGCATTAAAGGCTGACAGAGATCAGCAGATCGCAGATATCATTACAGGAAAGGATGACCGCGTGCTCGCCATCATCGGGCCATGCTCCGCAGACAACGAAGATTCTGTCTGTGAGTATGTCAACCGCCTGACCTCCGTACAGGAAAAGATCAAAGACCGTGTGCTCATCGTTCCTCGTATCTATACCAATAAACCTAGGACCACCGGTTCCGGTTACAAGGGCATTGCTTCCCAGCCGGATCCTACCAAGGCACCGGATATGGTCGAGGGTCTGATCGCCATGCGTAAAATGCACTTGCGCGCTATCGAAAAAAGCGGCTTTACCTGTGCCGATGAGATGCTCTACCCGGAGAACTGGCCTTATGTTGAAGACCTGCTCTCCTA
>OGEP01003977.1_pt1 | contig 10311 bp, 9 predicted proteins | sample 1570721 | NCBI WGS metagenome assembly OGEP01 (sample SAMEA2582131, study PRJEB24529) | metagenome | biome: Human gut stool | place: China | collected 2011 | reverse complement strand
TTCCTTGGCTTCCCCTTTTCCTAGCGAATAAAGGGTCAATTCCCGGTCTGGGATCACAGATTGCCAAGTGGCATAGACGATTTGTCCATTGTCGAAAACTTCTAAGCTGGAGCGATAACCACCCACCGCAGCTGTATAAGCTGTATGGAGTAATTCAGCTTTTTGACCCTTGAGGTAATAGATAGCAGAAACATACTGTTTGTTTCCCGTGTATTGATTGGACACCAAGAGCTCATCCACACCATCTTGGTTCAGGTCTGCAAAGGCATACTGGAAAGTTACGGGAGTTCCCAAGCGTTCCAAGGCATCCAGATAGATGCTTTCTTCTGAGCCAGATTTTATCTTACCTAATTCCGCAAACAGGCCTGCTTTATCCCCATTTTTAAGAGCAGTATCATACTTAGCATACCGCTCCAAAACCTCTTGATAATACTTTTGACCTGTATCCTTCTTCTCTTTTTTAACCGATGATGACGTTGCTGTCTTTGTTTTACTTTGGCGTTCATAGCGTTTGGGCGTACAAGCCACCAGAGCTAGAACGGACGCACCCGCCAGTAGTGAAATCATAACCTTTTTCATAAAAATTTCCCCATTCGACTTACTTTTTTCTTAAAATTATATCATTTTAGGCTGGGTTTCCCCAGCCTAAATAGTGTTTTTATTTTGATTCGCGTTTGCGTTTCAATCCAGCAAGACCTAGAACCGCCATTGCTAGACCCATAAGTCCAAGTGCACTAGTAGTCTCCCCAGTTGATGGTAATTCTTTAGTGTTTGCTTGTTTAGTTTGGTTAACTTGAGGTGTTGTTGGTGTGATTGCACCAGGTGTTACAGTTGTTGTTGGAGTAGTTGTCTTCATCACTTTGTTTTCAGTTGATTCATGACGAACCGGTTCGTTGCGACGAGTTTCTTCTTCGTGTTTGATACGTTCTTGTTCGCGACGAATTGCTTCTTCCAATTGTTTTGCTTTAACAAGTTTTTGATAAGCTTCGAAGACACGAGTGTAATCTTCTTGAGATGCTTTCGCTTTCAATTTCAAAGCTTCAAGTTTTGCAATCTCAGTTTCAAGAGTTGCTTTAGCTTCAGCCGTTTTAGCTTTTGCTTCAATCAATGCTTTTTCAGCTTCAGCGAGTTTCACAGGTGCGTTCTTAAGAAATTCAAGATAATCTTTTGCGTCTTGTACAGCTTGTTCAGCTGATTTAACGGCTTGTTTAGCACGTTCAACTTTAGCTTTAGCTTCAGTTGTTGCAAGACCTTTTGCTTTCAAATCGTTTTCAGCATCGATTGCTGTTTTAAGAGCAACTTTAAGAGCTTCTTCTTGAGCAACCAATTTAGCTTTAGCGTCTTTCAATTCAGATTCGCGTTGTGCACGAACTTGTTGCAAGTTTTCAAGATTTGATTGAGCGGTTGCGAGTTCAGCTTTAGCTGCTTCAAGAGCTTTAGCAGTTTCAGCGACTTTAGCTTGAGCTGCAGGAGTTTGTTCTTTGACAGCAAGCGCGTCATCGTATGCTTTTTGCGCTTTAGCGATAGCATTTTGAGCCGCGTTCAATGCAGTTTGAGCATCAACTTGAGCTGATTTCGCAGAAGCAAGATCGTTTTCAGCAGATGTAACAGCTTGGTCAGCAGTTGCTTTCTTAGCTTTAGCTGCTTGGAGAGCTTGTTCTTCTTTTTCAACAGATGATGTCAAAGATGCTTTGTATTCAGCGTCAGTGCTAATGTAGTCCCCTTTGTCTTGATTTGTTGGACGGTTTGTTGACAAGATATGAAGTGATCCAGAACTTACACTAAATCCGACGCCTGTACCTTCAAGTGAAATCAAGTGGTTAGTGTGAGCGTTTGCTTGATCACCATCAACAAACATCATTTTACGAATAACGTTTGCGATGTCTTGTTTAAGATTTAACATTTTGTATCCGCCCATGTTTTCTTTGTGCCATTCAGGCAAAAGTTGACCGAGAGATTCTCCTGCACTATATTTAATCAACACATCAAATAAATGTGTAAAGTTTGTTGGTACTATCTCCGGAGTTCCACCATTATTATGGTAAAATTCCGTATATTTTTGAGCAATATTATCTGCAAATTCTTGACCACCAACGGTTAATTGGATTGGTGTGATGGTCTTCTCCGGTTCGCGTTGAGACCAATATTGTTGGTTAAGGTCATTCAACATTTGAGATACGAATTCAGCGATTTCTTTACGTTGAGCTGATGTGAGGTTTGCAATGTCGACTGCTTCTTTGTTTGTTCCGAGAGCTGTTTGGTTGTATGCATCCCAGTCAATTTCTGGTTGCAATTTCATGAATTCATCTTGATGAGCGATGAACCAATCGTAGTCTTTAATATCGTGTTTTGCGTATTCAGCCGGAACGACGATTTTGCGGAGAGCTTCATCTTGTTGCAATTTAGCGACTTTTTCTTGATAAGCCGCGTTTGCTTCGTCAAGTGCTTTTTGAGCTTCATCGACTTCAGATTGAGCGACACCTGCTTTAGCTTTTGTTTCAGCGAGAGCTTGTTCTTTTGCTTTTACGTTAGCTTTTGCATCAGCAAGACCTTGTTCAAGCGCAGGAACGTTCTTTTCAGTGCGTTCTTTATCGAGAGCTGATTTTGTTTCATCAATTTTAGCTTGACGAGATGCGTCGAAGTCTTTTGCGCGAATCAATTCGTCTTGAGCTGCTTTATTCACAGACTCAGCATCTTTCAGTTTATTCCCCGCAATCGTCACTGTTTCTTGTGCTCTGGTCAATGTTGTTTCATTTAGAGCTTGTTCTGCCTTCTTAACTTCTTCCTTGGCTGATGCGACTTTTGCTTTTTCATCGTCTACTTTTTTAGTAGCTTCTTCATAAGTTTTTTCTGATTCGGCTTCCGCTGTCTCAGCCGATTTCACACCTTCTTCAGCCGTTTTTACACTTTCTTCAGCTGATTTTACCCCAGCCTCTTTTGTTTTAATGGCTTCTTCAGCTTTGGCAATATTTTCAGGGGTTGCTTCCTTCGTAACTTCTTTTGTTTTTGCATAGGTTGCTGCAGCCGTTTCTTCAGCAGCTTCAGCTTCTTTAGCCTTTTGATCTGCCACACTGACAACCTTTTCTTGTTCCGTTACTTGTTTAGCCGTTTCATCAGCTTTCTCTCTTGCTGTATCGACTACCTCTTTTGTAACCTCAGCAGTATGATCGATATTTGAAACAGTTGCTGGTGTTTCTGTATGTGGTTGAGCAACTGTCGTTTCCTCAGCTTGTACAACTGAAGTTACAGCAGTTGCAGCAATAATAGTAGCACCGATAGCAATACTTTTCTTTGTTGATTTATTCATAATTATATCCCTTCTATTTACTTTCCTACCTATATTTTCCGGATTTTTTATCTTCCATAACGAATATTCTCAAGTTCACTTGCTACAGCACGTGATGCAGCAGCCGCTTCTTGTGTTTCTGCAATTTGTCTTGCACTTAAAATATTTGCATGTTCTTGAAGCTTGATCATTCGTTCTTGATTAATAATCTGCTCTTTCTCAAGTTCGATCATCTCTGCCTCAAACGCTCGACGTGCTGCTCGGTCTAAATATGTATCGTATAAATTAATTGCTTCTTTTATGTTATCTGCTTTAAAGTTATTAAACGCGTGAATTAGATAATTCACTGCATCTAGTGCGTAATAATCCTTAGGGTACCATCCTTGACCAATTGCTACAGCTTGATTCCGGAAATTTTCCATCAAACGTCCCTCTTGCTGATAGGCCAATTCTAATCGTTGATTTTCTGCAACCACTGCTTGGTAATCTCTTAAATGCTGTTCATTTTTATTACGAATACCTTTATTCACAAACGCAATCATTAATTCCAGCTTATTTTGAATGATAAAATAGGTGGCTACAATTGACACTCCAAGTAGAATTAATGTTATAGGATTAGGAGTCAAAAGTAAACGTAGAGGGAATACAAGTAGGATCCCTCCCATAATCAGTGTCGCTGGATAAATCCAACTATCCTTTGAACCTTTCATACGACGAAACAATAAAAATAAAAATCCTGATAAGAATAATACTTCAAAGATAATATCTCCGATTAATCGATTCACAGCACCAAGTAAGATGACATACAATAAATCCCCTAATAGTATCGAAATACTTGAAAATACCATAATTGAAAAAGCAAGCTTGAGGGATTTATGAGACAATGTGTTATCGTTATATTCATCTTGTTGAATCAATTTGGCTGTTCTCATCTGATTAACAAGTGTAACTTGACGTGAACGAGCTTGAATAAATCCCAATATATTCTCACGAATGAGTTCTAATTTAGAGACAATTTCTTCTCTTGTTTCCATTAATAACCTCCTCTATCACTAATTAGCAACATTTTACTAAAATTTTGAATATAAGAATTGCCACAAAAAATTATTAAACAATCCTTATATTCTTTAGAGCCATTAGTGTTGAGTATTGCATGAAATGCAATACTCTGATGTACTTAGTATATCAGCGAAATTCTAATCCATGCCTTACCTAAATATAGTGGTTAGACTTAAGTTTTTTAATCTTAACTTTTTCCAGCTCTTTCAAGATTTTCAAACAAGCATTTTCCCCTCTCCCTCTATGTTTCTGTCCTATTTTCTGCTATACTTAAGGAAGAATACCGATCAAAAGGAGAACATTATGGAATTAAAAAAACGTTCTGAATTTCCTGAGAACGAACTCTGGGACCTCACAGCCCTCTACCAAGACCAGGAAGACTTCTTGCGTGCCATTGAAAAAACACGTGAAGAAATCAATGAATTTGTCCGCAACTACAAGGGCAAGCTCCACACTTTTGAAGACTTTGAAGCTGCCTTTGCGGTCTTTGAACAAATTCAGATCCAACTCAGCCACATTGGCAACTACAGCTTTATGCCCCAAACGACGGACTTTAGCGATGAAGCTTTTGCGGAAATTGCCCAAGCAGGGATGGATTTCGAAACTTGGGCCAGCGTTGAACTTTCCTTCTTTGATGATGCTTTGGTAGAAGCAGACGAAGAGGTCCTCGAGCGCCTGGGTCAACTCCCTCACCTCACTTTTGCCATTCGTCAGGCTAAAATTAAAAAAGCTCACTACTTGGGAGCTGATGTCGAAAAAACATTGACCAACCTGGGGGAAGTCTTCTACGGACCACAAGACATCTATACCAAGATGCGGGCGGGCGACTTTGAAATGGCTGATTTCGAAGTGGATGGAAAAGTATACAAAAATAGTTTTGTCACCTATGAAAACTTCTACCAAAACCATGAGAATGCGGACGTTCGTGAAAAAGCCTTTCGTTCTTTCTCAGAAGGTCTCCGCAAGCACCAAAACACGGCTGCTGCTACCTATCTAGCTCAAGTCAAGTCTGAAAAACTGATTGCAGATATGCGGGGCTACGACTCTGTCTTTGACTATCTCTTGGCTGAGCAGGAAGTAGATCGTGCCATGTTTGATCGCCAGATTGACCTGATCATGAAGGACTTCGCTCCGGTCGCTCAAAAATTCCTCAAACACGTGGCCAAGGTCAACGGCCTTGAAAAAATGACCTTTGCTGATTGGAAGTTGGACTTGGACAGCGCGCTCAACCCAGATGTCACCATTGATGACGCTTATGACTTAGTTATGAAATCTGTAGCACCTCTTGGAGAAGAATACTCCCACGAAATTGCTCGCTACCAAACCGAACGCTGGGTCGACTTTGCGGCCAATGAAGGCAAGGATTCCGGTGGTTATGCCGCTGACCCATATCGTGTCCATCCTTATGTCCTCATGAGCTGGACAGGACGCATGAGTGATGTTTACACCCTGATCCACGAGATCGGACACTCTGGTCAATTCATCTTCTCAGACAACAACCAAAGCTACTTCAACGCCCACATGTCGACCTACTATGTGGAAGCTCCTTCTACCTTTAACGAGCTCCTCCTCAGCGACTATTTGGAACACCAGTTTGACGATCCTCGTCAAAAACGCTTTGCCTTAGCTCACCGTTTGACAGATACCTACTTCCATAACTTCATCACCCACTTATTGGAAGCAGCCTTCCAACGCAAGGTCTACACCTTGATCGAAGAAGGTGGTACCTTCGGAGCTAGCAAGCTCAATAGCATCATGAAGGAAGTCTTGACCGAATTCTGGGGAGACGCTGTTGAAACAGATGACGATGCGGCTTTGACCTGGATGCGCCAAAGCCACTACTACATGGGGCTTTACAGCTATACTTACTCAGCTGGCTTGGTTATCTCAACAGCGGGATACTTGCATTTGAAGAACTCCGAAAACGGAGCTAAAGATTGGTTAGATCTCCTCAAATCAGGCGGCAGCAAGACCCCACTTGAGTCAGCCATGATCATCGGAGCAGATATCTCAACGGACAAACCACTCCGCGATACCATCCAATTCCTTTCAGACACTGTGGATCAAATCATTGCCTACAGTGCAGAATTGGGAGAATAAGTACAATTTTCAGACTTAGTTTATTCTAAGTCTGATTTTTTATTTAAATATTACCAGTTAGTGATTGAAAGCGCTTTTATATTATGGTATGATTATTCTTGGATAAATATCCGAAGGGAGTAACATTATGAAAAAACGGTTGATTTTAACAATCTTAATTGCGTTATTATTTGGAGCTTGCTCAAATCAAAATGAAGCTTCTCAAAAAGAAACTGAAAAACAGGTAGGTTTCGTTCAAAAAGAAGAAAAAACAAAAAAAGAACGCGACGAACAGGAAAAAGCAGAAAAAGAGAAAAAAGCAAAGGAGGAGCAAGAACGAAAAGAAAAAGAAGAGCTCGAGAAAAAGGCGAAAGAAGAACAGGAACGAAAAGAAAAAGAAGAGCGTGAAAAGAAAGAGGCTGAAGCAAAACAACTTGCTGCTCAAGCTGAAGCTGCCGTACAAGCCTTAGAAAACAATCAAGTAACAGAAAATATTGCCCCAGCCCAAGCTGCTATCGCAAATGTTGCTGATCAAGGAACAAAAGATCGCTTAACTCATCGTGTTGGATTAGTACAAAATGCCATTACTGTCAGAGAACAACAAGCTGAACAAGCTCGACAAGCCGCAGCCGCTGAACAGGCAAGACAAGCTGCAGCTGCCCAACAAGCGCAGCAACAACAAGGATTTGTCTCACAACCTCAACAAGGGGGCTATCGAAATTGTCGTGAAGCACGCGCTGCAGGGGCTGCACCGCTATACAGAGGACAAGCTGGTTATAACCCTCGTTTAGATAGGGATGGCGACGGTGTTGCTTGTGAATAAGAAATTAACGATTCTCATTTTGTCCATTTGCACAACATCTCTGCTTGCTATTTTATACTTGAATTTCAAAAAGAGAGAAATTATTACTCCAGATTCTTATAAGGAAGCAATGACTTACGTCAAAAAGATTCCGCTATCTGAAGTACAAGAGAAAATCAACAATAAAGAAGATTTCATTCTCTATATCGGTCGCGAATCCTGTCCATACTGTCAAAAATTCGCTCCTAAATTAGCAGTTGCTATTCAAAAAACGAATCAGACTGTTTACTACCTTGATAACGATTCAAAAGAGCGAAAAGACATCACAGCCTTCGCCCATGATATGAATATCAAGACGGTACCAAGTTTGTCATCTTTTAAAAAAGGTAGTAAAGAAAACTATCTAAAAAAAGGTAGCAAATCAAGTATCGAAGAGATTATGGATCTCTTGACTCAATAAGCCAATTTTAAAAGGTCAATACAAAAAGAGTAAGATAGAACGATTCGTTCCTATCTTACTCTTTTTTACTAACTCAACTCTGCCACAATGGCCTTAATTTGTGCTGCGGTGTGCACTCCTGCTACTTGTTTAACAACCTGCCCATCTTTTTTAAAGAGCAAGGTTGGGATGGACATAATGCCGAAAGCACGCGCTGTTTCTGGATTTTCGTCCACATCCATTTTTAGGATTTTTAACTCATCTTCCGAAAGTTCTTCCGATAATTTTTCTAAAATAGGAGCTTGCATACGACATGGACCACACCAGGTCGCCCAGAAGTCTACCAAGACCAATCCTTCTTTCGTTTCTGCTTCAAATGTTGCGTCTGTAATTGCTTTTGCCATTTTCTTTCTCCTTTAGTTTTGGTACTGGGTCAAATCTTGCTTCATCAGATAGAAGAAGACATCTCCGTAAGTCCCTTGGTAATCCAACTCATGCCCATTATAGGTCAGTTTCACAACAGGATAAAAATCTGCTACCCCAATTAAGCAAGCTTGTTGGGAGCGTTCAAACTCATCGTAGGAATCAAAATGCATGACTCTTTCTTGTTTTGCACCGTCTAGATATGTAATTTCAATCATATCGATAACCTCTATTTCTTATGATGCATCAATTGTAACTCTAGATATTACATCTGTCAAACAAAACGACTTCCTCAGAATGATGGATCTTGTTCGATAAGGAAAAGACAACAAAACAAAAAATCTCCCCGAAGGGAGACAGATCTGGTCTATTTTACCTTACGATGCTAGGAACCAAAGCCGAAGATTATACTTGAGTATATCGAGGTAAGGTGACAACGTAAAAAGCCCTCTGAAAATCAGAGGGTTTTTTTATTGTAATATAGTGTATAATAAGTCTGAAGGAGGATTAAATTATGAAAAATATAAGAGCAAAACGTGAAACAAGTAGAGAATACTTAATGAAATTAATGTATCAAACTTATATATCAAATGGAGATATAACTGATTTAGAAAATGAACTGGAAGGATTTCTAGAAAATAATCAAGAATACATAATAAGCAGATATAAAGAATTAGTTCTAACTTACTCTGATAGAGATGTAAACTTAGATGATGTTACAGTAAATAAATGTGTAGATAAAGCTTATTTAACTAAAGTATGTGATATTCTTAGATTAAGAATTGATGATATAAATGAATTAATAGAAAATAATACTAAAAACTGGTCTATAAACAGGTTTTCAAAAATAGACTTAGCAATATTACAAATAGCAATAGCTGAAATGTTAAGTGATTTAAATATACCAGAGAAAGTTTCTATAAACCAAGCTATAGATTTAGCAAAAATATACTGTGAAGAAAAGACACCTAAATTTATAAACGGAATTTTAGGAAGTGTTGTAGATGAAATCAACAAGAGATAATATTGTAATAGGAATAGATACTAGCTGCTATACAACTTCTATAGCAGCTATCTCTTTAAATAAAGAAATTATTTTTAATGAGAAAATAATGCTTAATGTAGATACAAATTCAAAAGGGCTTAGACAAAGTGAAGCAGTTTTCAAGCATGTATCTAATATCGGACAAATAAGCGAAAATATAGCAGAAAAGCTTAGAGATTATAATATAGTAGGTGTATGTGCATCGGAAAAACCAAGACCTATTAAAGGGTCATATATGCCTGTTTTTACGGTAGGTTTAAATATTGGAAAGTTACTTAGCTCAACACATAATTGTCCTTTTTTTAAAACATCACATCAAGAAAATCATATTGAATCTAGTTTGTTAGGAAAAAATCTACTAGATAAAAATAGATTTATAGCAGTTCATATGTCAGGCGGAACTACGGAAATAGTATTGGTAAATAAAGGGAAATGCGAAAAATACGAATTTGAAATTATAGGCGGGACTAAAGATGTGAGTTTTGGTCAATTAATAGATAGACTAGGTGTAAAACTTTCTTATAATTTCCCATGTGGTAAATACATAGATAAAAATGCACTTGAGTATGAAAAAACAATAGAAAATGGTTTAAAGACAAGTGTAAAAGAAGGATATATGAATTTATCTGGAATAGAAAATCAATTAGATAAAATAATGTCTAATAAAAAAGAGATAGACAAGTCTTTCTTGTCTAAACTACTTATGGATGCTATCATAAGAAATATGTTTAAATCACTATCTTATTTATGTGAAAAGCATGGAGTTTATGAAATTGTATTTGCAGGAGGAGTATCTGCAAGTAAATATATATCTAAGAATTTAACTCAAAAATTGAAAAAATATAGAATAAAAACGCATTTTACACATGCTGATTTAGCGACAGATAATGCGGTAGGTTGTGCTTTAATTGGAATTCAAAATTTAAATTTAGGAGAATAAATATGAAAATAAGAGCTTTAGACGTAAGTGAGGCAAATTCATATATAAAAAGAATTTTGATAAATGATCCTATATTATGTAGTTTAAAAATTAAAGGGGAAATCTCAAACTTTAAAGTACATAGTAGTGGAAATGTATATTTGTCATTGAAAGACCAAAATTCAAAAATAAATTGCGTCATTTTTAGAAATGACTATGACAAAAGCTTAAATTTAGAAAATGGAACAAAAATAATAGC
>OGEP01003971.1_pt1 | contig 10329 bp, 7 predicted proteins | sample 1570721 | NCBI WGS metagenome assembly OGEP01 (sample SAMEA2582131, study PRJEB24529) | metagenome | biome: Human gut stool | place: China | collected 2011 | reverse complement strand
GCAGACTGGCTGCGCTGATCTGCGGGTCAGTCTGCTATAAATTCAATATTTGTAACGATTCAGTACCTTCATAGTTACACGCAAAAATCCATTCCTGATCAGCTTCGCTGATGGTTTTTTGCCTTCCGGCCTATGTTTTCTTACGGTCAGCGCAGCAAGTGCGCAGACTTACTGAACAGTTACCAATATTTTTCTTAAACATTCTTAAATACATCTATATTATCAACAATGGTGAAAAATTCACCTGTCAAAAATAGTTCTGAAAAATTCAGCAAAGCAAAAACATCTTAAACATGTTTGGAAAGGAGTCTTTTTGTTCAGTAAAATCAACAGCATATACCTTCGCGGCATGGAGGGAAAGAATGTGACCGTGGAGGCGGACGTCAGCGATGGACTTCCGGGGCTGATCCTCGTAGGTTACCTTGCGTCCGAGGTACGGGAAGGCGGAGACAGGGTGCGGACGGCGATCAAAAATCTCGGACTTTCCCTGCCGCCCAAAAAGATCACGATCAACCTGTCCCCGGCAGATTTTAGAAAGGAAGGGACCGGATTCGACCTCGCGATCGCCGCTGCCATTTTATCCGCCTACGGTGGATTTCGGGCGAAAGATCTCGAAGACGCTGTCTTGTTCGGAGAACTGGGGCTGGACGGGACTGTTCGGGGAATTCCTGGGGTTATGGCACTTACAGACCAGGCACGGGAAAGTGGTTTTAAACGTGTATTTTTACCTGTGGAGAATGTGAATGAAGCATCCGTTATAGGGGGAATGGAACTTTATGGGATCCGGGATCTGAGACATCTCCTGGAGGTGCTTTCGGGAAAGCTTCCTATGCAGGCGGAGTCAACGATAAATATGGACGAATTGCAGAATTCCATGAACCGTTACGAGGTGGACTTTTCAGAACTTTCCGGTCAGCCGCTGCTCAGAAGAGCAGCCGAGGTGGCGGCAGCTGGAAAACATAATCTTTTGATCGTTGGTCCTGCGGGAGCTGGAAAGACCATGCTGGCAAAAAGAATGCCGACGATCATGCCGGGGCTTGATATCGCAGAGAGCATCGAGATCTCAAAAATCTATAGTGTGAGCCATCTCCTGACAGCCAAAGAGCCTTTGATCCGGACACGTCCGTTCCGGGCGCCCCATCACACCGTGTCGGTTCAGGCACTGACCGGAGGTGGGAGAAGACCGAAGCCGGGGGAGATATCTCTTGCCACCGGCGGGATTTTGTTCCTTGACGAGTTTCCGGAATTCTCCAGAGCAGCCCTGGAGACGTTGCGTCAGCCTTTGGAGGAACGGGAGGTGACTGTCTCGAGAGTGGAAGCTTCCGTGACATATCCTGCGAATTTCCAGCTCGTTCCGGCCAAGAACCCCTGTCCTTGCGGTCATTTCCCAGACCGTTCCCGCTGTCGCTGCACCGATGGACAAATAATCCGGTATTTACAGAAAGTATCGGGACCGATGTTAGACCGGATCGATATCTGCGTGGAGGCATCACCGATCACTTACGGAGATATCAGAAGCAGCGGAAATAACGAATCATCCCGTGAAATCCGTGCCCGTGTGGAACAGGCAAGGAAGATCCAGGGAGAACGTTTTGCAGGTGAAAATATCCGCTGCAACGGCGAAATGTCAGGACGTCATATCCGGAAATTCTGCTGGCTCGGACGCGAAGAAGAAAAGTTTATGGAAGAGATTTTTAAAAAGCTCGCCCTTTCAGCCAGGATGCATGACCGAATCCTGAAAGTAGCACGGACAACGGCAGATCTTGCAGAAGAAGAGAAAATCCGGCTTGCGGATCTCTGTGAAGCAGTGTCTTATGTGAAGAGCCGCGATAAATTCTGGGGAAATTAAAAGGAGAATATGAAATTATGACAAGTAATACACTCACCGACCGCGAAGCTCTCTACTGCCTCTGCCACGTTCCCGGTTTCGGCGGCGTAACAATCAGAGGCCTGAAAGACACATTTGGGAGCTGCATGTCTGCCTGGGCAGCAAAGCCCCAGGAACTGCGGAAATCAGGAGCCCTCACAGAGCGACGCGCGGAGGTATTCCTTGAGTCGAGAAAATATGAATCCGTATGGCGGAAGGAGTTTGCCGGTCTGGCACAGAAGAACATCCGCGTCATCGCGGAATGCGACCCGGACTATCCGACCCGGTTTCTTCCATATAAAGATCGCCCGGCAGTCTTCTTCGTAAAAGGCAGTCTCCCGGAAAACGAGGTCCCGTCGGTGGCCATCGTGGGCGCGAGGGCCTGCACGGAGTACGGGAAGGAAGCGGCAGGCTTCTACGCCGGGGAACTCGCCAACGCCGGAGTCAACATCATCAGCGGCATGGCAGCCGGCGTGGACGGCTATGCCCACAGAGGCGCCATCGAGCGTGGAAAGCCCACCTACGCAGTCTTGGGCTGCGGGGTAAACGTCTGCTACCCACGGGAAAATTACAAAATTTTCCATGCCATGGAGGAAAACGGCGGCATCCTCTCGGAGTTCGTCCCGGGAACCCGCCCCGCCGCCATGAATTTCCCCATGCGCAACCGGATCATCAGCGCCCTCGCTGATGCGGTTATTATAATAGAAGCGAGGGAGAAGAGCGGATCCCTTATCACGGCGGACTTTGCCCTGGAGCAAGGAAAAGAAGTTTTCGCCCTTCCGGGACGGGCAAATGACCCATTAAGCGGTGGCTGCAACCGCCTGATCCAGGGCGGTGCGAACATGCTTTTAAGCCCCTCGGATGTGCTGGAATTCCTTGGGATGAAATACGAAAGAAAATTAACGATTCATAAATTTTCACAAAATAGGCTTGCCAAGAACGAAAATTTGGTGTATGCTTCGGTTGATTCGCGCCCCAGATATCTGGAAGAGATCGCCGCACTCTGCGGACTCTCCGTGACAGAATGTATGGAAGCCCTTTTAAAGCTGGAGCTTGCGGGACTTGTTTTTGGAACCGGGAATCAATATTATAAAAAAGCGGAATGATTGCAGAAGGATGTGAAGAATATGGCGAACAGTCTTGTGATTGTAGAGTCTCCTGCAAAGGTTAAAACAATTAAAAAATTCCTGGGAAGCACATATGAGGTCGACGCGTCCAACGGACACGTGAGAGATCTTCCGAAGAGCCAGCTCGGAATTGATGTGGAAAATGATTATGAACCGAAATATATTACGATCCGGGGCAAGGGAGATATCCTTGCGAAGCTCCGGAAGGAAGTAAAAAAAGCAGATAAAATTTATCTCGCAACTGACCCTGACCGTGAGGGAGAAGCGATTTCCTGGCATTTGATGAAAGCGTTAAAGCTTGACGAGGTAAAAGATAAAAAAGTATACAGGATCAGCTTCAATGAGATCACGAAAAATGCGGTAAAGGCGTCCTTAAAGGCACCCCGCGATATCGATATGAACCTGGTGGACGCCCAGCAGACGAGGCGTATCCTGGACCGTATTGTTGGCTATAAGATCAGCCCGATCCTCTGGGAGAAGGTTAAGAGAGGCCTTAGCGCCGGCCGTGTCCAGTCTGCGGCCCTCCGCATGATCTGCGACAGGGAAGAGGAGATCTCCGCGTTTATCCCGGAGGAATACTGGAGCCTCGACGCGATGTTAAAAGCTCCGGGTTCAAAGAAACCAGCAGCAGCCCATTTTCATAATGACAAAGATGGAAAAACGGAGATCAAGAGCAAGGCGGAGCTTGACGCTTTACTTGAGTCCTTAAAGGGACAGAAATTTATCGTGACAGATATCAGAAACGGGGAGCGCACGAAGAAACCGCCGCTTCCGTTTACAACGAGTACTCTGCAGCAGGAGGCGTCCAAGGCGTTGAACTTTTCTACCCAGAAGACCATGCGCCTCGCCCAGCAGCTCTACGAGGGCGTTGATGTAAAGGGCCATGGCACCGTCGGTCTCATCACCTACCTGCGTACCGATTCCACCCGTGTGGCTGAGGAAGCAGAGAAGATGGCAAGTGATTTCATCGCTGAAAACTACGGCGAGAATTACCTGTCCCAGGGTGAAAATACAAAGAAGAACAGCGGAAAGATCCAGGATGCCCACGAGGCGATCCGTCCGACAAATCTTTCCTTAACACCTGTAAAGGTAAAAGAATCCCTGGCACGAGACCAGTTCCGCCTCTACCAGCTGATCTGGAAGCGCTTCACGGCGAGCCGCATGTCCGCGGCTGTCTATGAGACAACATCCGTAAAGATCGGAGCGGGCGGAAACGAGTTTACGATGACGGCATCCAGACTGAAGTTCGACGGCTTCATGTCCGTCTATATCGAGGCGGATGAGAAAGAGGAGAAAAACCAGATCCTCTCGAAGCTGGAAAAAGGCGAGGAGCTTGAGCTTGCTGATCTCGTGAGCGCCCAGCACTTTACCCAGCCGCCGGCCCATTACACAGAGGCATCCCTGGTAAAAGCCATGGAGGAACAGGGCATTGGCCGCCCGAGTACCTATGCGCCGACGATCACAACGATCTTAGCCCGCCGTTACGTGGTAAAAGAGAACAAGAACATCTATGTGACCGAGATCGGTGAGGTCGTTAACCGGATCATGAAGCAGTGCTTCCCGAGCATCGTGGACATTGCCTTCACCGCGAACCTGGAGTACCTGTTAGACAGCGTCGGCGAGGGCCTGACCCCGTGGAAGACCATCGTAAGAAACTTCTACCCTGATCTTATGGAAGCGGTGGAAGAGGCCCAGAGAACCTTAGAGACTGTCCATATCGCAGACGAGGAGTCCGACGAGATCTGCGAACTTTGCGGAAGAAGGATGGTCATCAAATATGGTCCTCATGGAAAATTCCTCGCATGTCCCGGATTCCCGGAATGCCGAAACACAAAGCCGTATTTGGAGAAGACAGGAATCCCGTGCCCGAAGTGTGGAAAAGAAGTCATCATTAAGAAGACGAAAAAGGGAAGAAAGTATTACGGCTGTGAAGCCAACCCGGACTGCGACTTCATGTCCTGGCAGAAACCATCCACTGAAAAGTGCCCGGAGTGCGGCAGCTACATGGTGGAAAAAGGAAACAAACTCGTCTGCGCCAATGAGCAGTGCGGATTTGTGATGCCGATGAAGGAAAATAAGGAAGAAAAAGAAGATTAATATAACGAGATCAAGATCCGGCAGAGCGCCCAGAAGAGGCTCTGCCGGATATTTGCCGTAAACAAATGGTACAATTTCAATTGTTCAAACTTCCAAAACGTGATAAGAACTTGACAATTTATTTCGATTTATCTTAATTATCCGAAAAAGTCTTGAAATTCTGGAAATATCGTGTTACAATTTAATCGATCAAATATTATTCGTACGATATCAGAAAGTAAAGGAGGTTTTCGGAAATGAGTGTTGAATTATTGGATAAGACCAGAAAAATAAACAAACTGCTCCACAACAACAATTCGCACAAGGTCGTATTCAACGACATCTGTAAAGTTTTAAGCGAAATTTTGCTGTCGAACATTCTCGTGATCAGCAAGAAAGGAAAAGTCCTGGGTGTCAGCATCTGTCCTGGTGTTGATGAGATCCATGAGTTGATTGAGGACAAGGTAGGCGGCTATGTCGATAAAATGTTTAACGAACGCCTCTTAAGTGTCCTTTCCACCAAGGAGAATGTAAATCTTCAGACTCTTGGATTTGAATTTGAAAATATCAGAAAATATCAGGCATTGGTAGCACCTATTGATATTGCCGGTGAGAGACTGGGAACTTTGTTCCTCTATAAATATGAAAAAGATTATGAAATTGATGATATTATTTTAAGTGAGTATGGAACTACTGTAGTCGGACTGGAGATGATGAGATCCGTTCATGAGGAGAATGCAGAAGAGATCCGTAAACGTCAGATCGTACAGTCTGCGATTGGTACTCTGTCTGTGACTGAGCTGGAAGCAATTCTTCTGATCTTTGGTGAGATGAAGGGAACGGAGTGTACACTGGTGGCAAGCCGTATTGCAGACAAGGCAGGCATCACCAGATCTGTAATTGTCAATGCTCTGAGAAAATTTGAGAGTGCAGGTGTGATCGAGTCCCGTTCTTCTGGAATGAAGGGAACCAACATCAAGGTGATCAACGATGCGGTATTTGATGAACTCCGTCAGATTGAGGAAAAAAAAGGGATTGCCAGAAAATATTAAAATTTTAGAAAGTTTCATTTCCCCATTGACATTTTCGGATAAGCATACTAATATAATGACTAAAGGTTAGCACTCGATAAAAGTGAGTGCTAATAAATTGAAAGAACATCGATCAGGAGGAATTATCATGAAGTTAGTACCTTTAGGCGACAGAGTCGTATTAAAACAGAGTGCAAAAGAAGAAACTACCAAATCCGGAATCATTCTTGCAGCAAAAGCACAGGAAAGACCGGAAAATGCTGAGGTTATCGCAGTCGGACCTGGTGGACTGGTAGATGGTAAAGAAGTTACCATGCAGGTAAAGGTAGGCGATCAGGTAATGTATTCCAAGTATGCAGGTAATGAAGTAAAACTTGATGACGAAGAATACATCATTGTAAAACAGAGCGACATTCTCGCAATTGTTGAATAAAATATTTGATTACAGATTGATTTCAGGAGGGAAATTATCATGGCTAAAGATTTAAAATATGGCGTAGACGCCAGAAAAGCACTGGAAGCCGGTGTAAATAAACTTGCAGATACCGTTCGCGTGACAATCGGACCGAAAGGAAGAAACGTAGTTCTTGACAAACAGTTCGGCGCTCCGCTGATCACCAATGACGGTGTTACAATTGCAAAAGAGATCGAGCTGGAAGATCCGTTCGAGAATATGGGAGCACAGCTTGTAAAAGAAGTTGCAACCAAGACCAACGATGTGGCTGGTGATGGTACTACAACTGCTACCGTACTTGCACAGGCTATGATTCACGAAGGAATGAAGAACCTGGAAGCAGGAGCTAACCCGATCGTTCTGAGAAAAGGAATGAAGAAGGCAACTGACAAAGCTGTTGAAGCAATCGCTTCCATGAGCAGCAAAGTGTCAGGAAAACATCAGATGGCAAGAGTCGCAGCAATCTCTGCTGGTGATGATAAAGTAGGTGATATGGTTGCGGATGCTATGGAGAAGGTTGCAAACGACGGTGTTATCACGATTGAAGAGTCTAAGACCATGCAGACCGAGCTGGATGTTGTAGAAGGTATGCAGTTTGACCGTGGATACATTTCTGCATATATGGCAACTGATACCGAGAAGATGGAAGCAGTTCTGGATGATCCGTTCATCCTGATCACCGATAAGAAGATTTCCAATATTCAGGAGATTCTTCCGGTCCTGGAACAGTTAGTACAGTCCGGCAAGAAACTTCTGATCATCGCAGAGGATATCGAGGGCGAGGCTCTTACCACTCTGGTTCTGAACAAACTGCGTGGAACCTTCACCGCTGTTGGAGTAAAAGCTCCGGGTTATGGCGACAGAAGAAAAGCAATGCTGCAGGATATCGCAATTCTGACAGGTGGTACTGTAATCTCTGAAGAGGTTGGTCTGGAACTGAAGGATGCAACTATTGAGATGCTTGGCCGTGCTAAATCTGTAAAAGTACAGAAAGAGAGCACAGTGATTGTTGATGGTATGGGTGATAAAGCTGCAATCGCAGACCGTATCAAGACCATCAAAGCTGAGATTGAGAACACCAAGTCTGAGTTTGACAAAGAAAAACTGCAGGAGCGTTATGCAAAATTATCAGGCGGCGTTGCAGTGATCCGTGTGGGTGCTGCTACCGAGACTGAGATGAAAGAAGCAAAACTTCGTATGGAAGATGCTCTGGCAGCTACAAGAGCAGCTGTTGAAGAGGGTATCATCTGCGGTGGTGGATCTGCTTACATTCATGCATCCAAAGAGGTTGCAAAACTGGTTGACACTCTGGAAGGTGATGAGAAGACAGGTGGTAAAGTGATTCTGAAAGCTCTGGAGGCTCCGCTGTTCCACATTGCAGTTAATGCAGGTCTGGAAGGTGCAGTTATCATCAACAAAGTACGTGAGTCTGAGGTTGGTGTAGGATTTGATGCTTACAATGAGCAGTATGTGAACATGGTAGATGCAGGTATTCTGGATCCGGCTAAGGTTACCAGAACCGCTCTGCAGAACGCTACCAGTGTTGCATCTACATTCCTGACCACAGAGGCTTGTGTGGCTAATATTAAAGAAGAGACTCCGGCAGCTCCGGCTGGCGGCGGAATGGGTATGATGTAAGGAATACATCAGCATCTGTGTGAATAGAAAAAGGACATTGTCAAAAGACAATGTCCTTTTTTTGAAAAGGGCATTGACAGAGAGGCATGCTTCTGATAGACTAGATTCAATATCAATTTAAACATTATTTTTTCTACTAAATAGTTGTTTATATATAAGAGAAAATAATAAATGAAAAACAACAGATCAGAGGAAAGAGAGGAAAAGAAATGGGCAAAATTATCGGTGAAAGCATTACGTTTGATGATGTACTGCTGGTTCCCTCCTATTCAGAGGTGATCCCGAACCAGGTCAACCTGGAGACATGGCTGACAAAGACTGTCAAGCTGAATATTCCTATGATGAGTGCAGGAATGGACACGGTTACCGAACACAGAATGGCAATCGCTATGGCAAGACAGGGTGGTATCGGTATTATTCATAAAAATATGTCAATCGAACAGCAGGCAGAAGAAGTGGATATGGTAAAACGTTCTGAGAACGGTGTTATTACAGATCCGTTTTCTCTGTCACCGGAGCATACACTGGCAGATGCCAATGAACTTATGGCAAAATACAGGATCTCCGGTGTACCGATCACGGAAGGAAAGAAGCTGGTAGGTATCATCACTAACCGTGATCTGAAGTTTGAGACAGATTTCACGAAAAAGATCAAAGAGTCCATGACTTCTGAGAATCTGGTAACTGCACAGGAAGGTATTACACTGGAAGAAGCAAAAGTGATTCTTGGCAAGGCTCGCAAGGAGAAACTTCCGATTGTTGATAAAGATTTCAATCTGAAGGGTCTTATTACGATCAAAGATATTGAAAAACAGATTAAATACCCTCTGGCAGCAAAGGATGCACAGGGACGTCTTCTGTGTGGTGCCGGTATTGGTATTACTGCCAACGTACTGGAGAGAGCAAAAGCACTGGTGGATGCGCATGTAGATGTACTGGTTCTGGATTCCTCTCATGGTCATTCTGCAAATGTGATCCGTTGCCTGCGTATGCTGAAGGAAGCATATCCAGATGTTCCGGTTATTGCAGGTAATGTGGCTACTGGAGAAGGTACCAGAGCGCTGATCGAAGCAGGAGCGGATGCTGTAAAAGTTGGTATCGGACCTGGATCTATCTGTACTACCCGAGTGGTATCTGGTGTAGGTGTTCCACAGGTCAGTGCGGTAATGGATTGTTACGAAGTGGCAAAAGAATATGGTATTCCGGTCATTGCAGATGGCGGTATTAAATATTCAGGAGATATTACCAAGGCAATCGCAGCAGGTGCGAATGTCTGCATGATGGGAAGTATCTTTGCTGGTTGTGATGAGAGTCCGGGATCTTTCGAACTGTATCAGGGAAGAAAATATAAAGTATACCGTGGAATGGGATCCATCTCTGCTATGGAGAATGGTTCCAAAGACCGTTATTTCCAGAGTGATGCCAAAAAGCTGGTACCGGAAGGGGTGGAAGGCCGCGTAGCTTACAAGGGTTATGTGGAAGACACCATTTTCCAGCTTCTTGGAGGACTTCGTTCTGGTATGGGTCTGTGCGGAGCTAAAGACATTGAGACACTGAAGACTACAGGCAGATTTGTGAAGATTTCTGCAGCTTCTCTCAAAGAAAGTCATCCCCATGACATTCATATTACAAAAGAAGCACCGAACTATAGTGTAAACGAATAAAGTGATTGATAGATAAAAGGCTGTCAGCTCATAAATTCTTTTCATGATCTTAACTTCCTTTTTAGTTGCAAAAGGGAAGAACAGATGGTAAATTAGAAACATGGGCAGACAGCCTTTGTCTGTCTGACGATAAGTGGATACTGTAAAAAAATAAAACCTGATGAATAGGTCTGTCATAACCAAAGAATACTATACGCAGGAAAGGATATAAAGAATGAGAAGAACCAAAATCGTATGTACATTAGGACCATCTACAGATAAAGAGGAAGTATTAAGAAATCTGATGAAAAATGGCATGAATGTAGCCAGAATGAATTTCTCTCATGGAACTCACGAGGAGCAGAAAGCAAGACTGGATATGATAAAGAAACTCCGGGAAGAGCTGAATCTGCCAGTGGCAGCACTTCTTGATACCAAGGGACCGGAGATCCGGATCGGTGATGTAGAAGGAGGAAAACTGGAATTAAAGCCG
>OGEP01003965.1_pt1 | contig 10347 bp, 9 predicted proteins | sample 1570721 | NCBI WGS metagenome assembly OGEP01 (sample SAMEA2582131, study PRJEB24529) | metagenome | biome: Human gut stool | place: China | collected 2011 | reverse complement strand
GACCGGTTGGTCAGTGAAATGCTTGATCGTATGGCGTTTTTTATTGAGCTCTAGAAATTTCATAAGCTTTCCCTTTCTAATGTTCCGTCCTTCTATTTTAACACTTTTTGAAAGAGGTTTCAGCTATTTCGGTTAACTTTCCTAGTTTTTATCTATTATTCATTGAAATTAAAAAATGATTTCTGATAGTTTAGTTAAAAAATCCGTTACTCCCTCAGCTTCCATTTGCTATTCGTGATATAATAGACTCATGTTACAAACGATTAAATCAAGATGGGCTGAGCGTTATCCGGTTTTTAGACGTTTTGTTCTCGTGTCAATCATTCTCTACCCATTTTTAAATTATGTTGCCAAGGGTATCCTCAGCTACCTCTTCAAGCGTGTCTTGGGACAGGCCAATATGACTGGGTTGACCACTGCTAACTTCGCTCAGCTCTTCAAACATCCTTTAGCCATTCTGCTTTTTCTGGTCTATTTGGTGCTCTTGACTGCCACTATTATCTTCGAATACACGGTGCTGACTAGGGCTGTTACTGGACAGACTCAGCGCAAAGATATTATCAGCACTTTCAAGCAACTGCCGCAAAAAGCCAAGGAATTACTGAGCCCTCAGCTATTCTTCTTTGTTCTTTATCTCATCATTCTCCTTCCCATCGCTAACTGGGGACTCAATTCAACTCTGCTCCAACGCTTTAAGATTCCTTCCTTTATCAGCGGTGAATTGTTAAAGACGACGCAAGGGACTTGGCTGTATGGTGGTTTGATGACCTTGGTGGTTTACCTGAACATCCGTCTCATTTATTTTTTACCGCTCTACATTATCGGCAATGACACGCCGAGACAGGCTATGAAGCACAGCTGGGACTTGTCGCGTCGAAAAACCTTGTCTAATCTCAGCAGGTGGCTCCTTCCAACAGCGCTAGCCTTTCTCCTCGTCAGCCTGCTTGACACGGGGCTAGTCGGCCTCTTTACGCTGCTGGATCCACAAGGTGACTCACTCCTACTTGAGACTGCCTTTTACAGCGGTATCACTGGGTTCAGCTTCATTTTCAACCTCAGCGTCAAGTACTTCATCATCAGTATGGTTTGCCGTCACTTGCTTTCTTTGGGGAAAATAGCAGAGCAGAAGACCAAGGCCTTTCCTTATGAGAGGACGGGACGGTGGCTTATCGGAGCTACTCTTATCTTCTGGCTGGGCTACAATGCTTTGGACCTTTACCTAGTGCAATCGAATCCTAGCGAAGTCATGATTGCCCACCGTGGTGATATCGAAAATGGTGTTGAAAACTCTATCCAAGCCATGCAGGCTGCTCATAAAGCTGGGGCTAATTTTTCGGAAATGGACGTGCTCATCACCAAGGATAAGAAGTTTGTCGTTGCCCATGACAATAATCTCAAGCGCTTAGCAGGTATTGACAAAAACATTTCCGATATGACTCTTTCGCAAGTCAGAAAAGTCACCCTCAAAGAAAATAGGTTTACTAGCAAGATCCCGACCTTAGAAGAATTTCTAGCTGCTTCTGACAAGATTCACCAAAAACTCTTCATCGAGCTCAAACTGACAGGTAATGAACCCAGTGATTACAAAAAACGCATCACCGCTGAACTCAAACGGCTCAAAGTTTGGGAACAAGGACACCGCGTCATGTCTATGGACAAATCAACCATCGAATATGTCGAGACTAAGCTACCTCAAATTATCACAGGTTACCTGATTTCCTTCCAATTCGGACCGCTAGCCAAGACCAAGACTGACTTCTACGCTGTCGAAGAATTTTCTTACAATGACCTCTTTGCTCTCTACGCTGAAAGTCAGAAAAAAGATGTTTATGTCTGGACTATCAACGACGAACCAACCATGCAACACATCCTGATAAGCTCAGCCAACGGTGTCATCACTGATAAACTAGACCTCTTCAAAGAAATCAAAAAAGACCAAAAACAAAACCAAAGCTACTTTGACCGCGCCATGCGACTTTGGGATATTAAGCAGTAAAAGAGTCTGGGAATTATTTTGTCCCAGACTCTCAATGTAAAATAAAATACAACCTATTTTATCATAAAGTCAAAATTTTTAACATAGAAGCAAATGTATGCTGACCTGCAAGATATGCAAAGTCACTCTGATGTAGCTCATATCATTATCCTAGGCAGTCATATTGATTACGAAGAAATTTTCAATAATCATTGCTCTGTTTTTAGCGCAATAATTGAATGAATAAAAAACTCAAAAGGTCTTGGAACCACATAACTGTTCCAAGGCCTTTTACACATTCTCTTAATTAAAATACTTTATCTAACCACCGCATACCCAGCAGCTTCCAAAACTTCAAGCGCCTTGTCAAAGTCTGCCGTCTTGGTTAAGACATAATCAGTATTATAAGTCGATAAGGCAAAGATACTAATTTTTTCTTCAGCTAGCAAGCTAGAAATTTTCGCCAAGATTCCAACTAGGGAGAAGTCCAAAACTCCCTCAATACGAAAGCCTGACCAACCTTCATCTACTTGTGTCGTATTTTCAGGCACGTCCTTGCTGTAGCAAACTAGCGACTTTTCTTCATCCGTTTGACCGACAAAGACGAAGTCGCTATCCCAATTGACTTGGGAATAATCTGCAACTTGGCAGACTGTTAAGGGTTCTAAAATTGGTTTAAGACTTAACATAGGGTCTCCTTTGATAAATAGGAGTTATGGAGTGAACTTTACAACTCTAAAGTTCATGTTTTTTTGTCATATTGATTACTCAACATTGATTCATGCCACCAGATTCGAAAAGTCGCAGACTTAATGACCTAGAATAAGGAAGCGAAGCAACCAAAGTAGACTAAGGTGCAAGGGATAAAAGGCATAGAAACCCCATTTTACCCAAGTTGGTGAATAACCACGTTGCTCATTGTAGGCTTTTAGAAGCGGAATCGTCAGTAAAATTCCAAATTGAGCTAAAAAGCAGGACAAATTATAGGGAGTTGGTCCATCTAACAGATTGCTTCCCAAAAGGAGAGCCATTATCAAAAAGGGAGTGATAATCACCTTGCTGATGCCATCAGGCTTTTGATAATTTTGGTAAAATCCCCAAATAATGAGAATGCCATAGACCTGCCAGTCGGAAAAGAGGGGTAAGAGGGCAAAAATGAGCACTATCAGAGCTCTAAAGACAGGCTGTTTGACTTTTTCCAAAGCCATCATCATGAGGACTCCCATCATCAGAGTGAACATAATGTTATTAAAATAAGGCACGGGAAATCCAGGGTCGAATAGGTTCTCAAAAGGGATGATGGAAATCAGCCCAAAAAATAGCTAGGCGACCAACATACTTCCACTTGCTATGGGGGTAATGGAAACCCTCAACCAGCAAGTAGGCCATGATAGGAAAAGTCAGTAGAACGATGACCAGATAGATAAAATTCCAGACAGGTGGGTTGTAGACATATTCAAAGTATGCCCGATATGATTGATAAACATGGCAATGATAGCCACGATTTTCAGATGAAAAGCATTGAGCGATTTAGAAGATTTCGACATAAAAATTTCTTTCTTTGCTGTTATTATAGCACTTTTGCTAAGTCATCAAACAAAGAAAGGAATTTTTATAACTTTATTTTCGTCATATTAACTGAGGTTACTCTCTTGCTGGTAGATTTTTTATAAATATGAGCAGAGTCACTTGGGATAAGGCAGTATTTTTCTGAATCCAAGCAGATTCACTCTGGATAACACAGTATCTTTTCAAATCCACTCGGATTCGCTTTGAAAACTGTAGTATTTTTTTGAATCCAGTCAGATTCACTCTGGGGACTGCTGTATTTTTTTAAATCCAAGCAGATTCGCTCTGAAGACTATGGTATTTTCCCAAATCCGACCAGAGTCGCTCTGAAGACTATAGTATTTTTCCAAATCCAAGCAGATTCGTTCTGAAAACCGTAGTATTCTTTTAATTCAGTCAGATTCACCTCGGCGTTCGCGAAATTTTCGCGATGTTGAAATGTTTTACCTCGGCGTTCATGAATTTTTTCGCAATGCTAAACTGTTTTGACTCAGCCTTCGCGGATTTTTCGTCATGTTGAACGTTTCATCTGCAAATTACCTACCCCATTTGACCGCGACTTTACAGTTTAACATCAACTGAGGGAGCTACTTGCTCCGCATCAGTTGTTTCTTGATTCAACTTCTGCAAAATCGCCTTGGCGACTGGACGCGGAATCCCGCAGGTCACGATATCCTCGATGTCTGCCTTTTGAATATTAGGCAGGCTCTTAAAATGTTTCATGAGTAATTGCTTGCGCTTAGGTCCAAGCCCTGCAATGCCGTCCAGCTTGCTTGAAAATGAATTTTTTGAGCGAAGCTGGCGGTGGAAAGTGATAGCGAAGCGGTGAACTTCATCTTGAATCCGATGAAGGAGGAAAAATTCCTCAGAATTCCTTGGTAATTCTACCACCTCAAGCGGCTCTCCAAAGAGCAATTCGTGGGTCTGGTGCTTGTCGTTTTTTTGCAGACCAGCGACTGGAATATCTAGTCCCAAGCGGTTTTGAATGACATCTTTAGCGATATTGACTTGGCCTTGCCCACCATCGATAACAATCAAATCTGGTGGCGTCAAGCCGTCTTTCATAACACGACTGTAACGGCGGTAAATGACCTCGCGCATGCTGGCATAATCATCAGGACCGACAACGGTTTTAATCTTAAATTTACGGTAATCTTTCTTACTTGGCTTACCGTCCACAAAAACCACCATAGCAGCAACTGGACTTGTCCCTTGGATGTTGGAGTTATCAAAAGCCTCAATGCGAGTTGGCTTGGGAATATTGAGAAGTTCCCCAAGATTTTCCACCGCACCGTGGGTCTTACGAATATCTTTTTCCAAGAGGTCAAATTTCTGTTGCAGACTCACACGCGCATTTTTCGTCGCCAAATTGACCAACTGCTTCTTCTCACCACGCTGTGGCTTGATGAGTTTACTATCTACAATGGCCTTGACCAGCTCTTCATCAATGTCCTGCGGAATGAAAATTTCCTTAGGCAACAGGTGCTTGGTGTCTTGGTAAAATTGTCCCATGTAGGTCAAGAAATCTTCTTCTGGTTCATTATAGTAAGGGAACATATTGACATCACGCTGGATGAGTTTCCCATTACGGACGAAGAAAACCTGCACACACATCCAACCCTTATCAACATAATATCCGAAAATATCACGGTCCATCATGTCTTGGTGGATGACACGTTGTTTGGTACGAAGAAGACTAACGGCTTCAATCAAATCTCGATATTCAGCAGCGCGTTCGAATTCCATTTCAGAAGACATTTTCAGCATCTTCTCACGCAGACCGTCAACAATTTTGTCGTCCTTGCCGTTCAAAAAGTTCTTGATGTCCTCGACAAGACCATCCCAATAGGCCTTGTCAGTCTTGCAAATGGTATGGGCATTACATTGCCCAAGATGGTAATAAAAGCAGACCTTGTTGGCTGGGTTGGTACATTTTTTAAAAGGAAAAAGGCGATCCAAGAGCCGCTTAATCTCCATGGCTGCGCCCGAGTCAGGATAAGGACCGAAGTAAGTGGCGCCATCCTTCTTGACCTGACGGGTAATCATAAGGCGAGGGTAAATCTCATTGGTAATCTTGATATAAGGGTAAGAGGAATCATCCTTGAGCTTGATATTGTACTTGGGCATGTTCTCCTGGATGAGGTTAATCTCCAGCAAAAGCGCCTCGGTATTTGACGTCGTGACGATATACTCAAAATCCTCGATTTCAGACACCAAAAGCTCTGTCTTAGTGTTATGACTTCCGTGGAAATAGCTGCGCACACGATTCTTAAGATTCTTGGCCTTGCCCACATAAATAATAGTCCCATTCTTATCCTTATGCAGATAACAACCTGGACTATCCGGCAAGAGTTCTAGTTTATGTTTAATCAGTTCGTTCATAGCTTTAATTATAGCAAAAAATCCACCACGGAGGTGGATTTGAGATTATTGATAGCGTCTGCGAATCTTCTTCAACCGCTGATTAAGCGCCAAGCCACAGACAAAGATTCCCACAATCAAGCCAACCCAGTAACCGTAAGGACCAAGTTTGGTGGTACCATCTAGAATCAGGGCTAGGGGCAGAGATATTATCCAGTAGGCACCGACACCGATGATAAATGGCATGATGGTGTCCTTGTAACCACGCAAAATTCCCTGTATGGGTGCTGCATAGGCATCTGCAAATTGGAAAAAGAGGCTGAAAGTTAGGAAAGTCGAGGTTATTCGTACAAAATCTGGGTTGCTGTTGTAGAGCGCAGCCACATTTTCTCTGAAAATAAAGAGGAAACTGAGGGTACAGATGGCGAACCCTACGGCTGTTAGGCGACCGAGTTGGCTGTATTCTTTGGCATCTTGATAACGGCGGGCACCTACTTCAAAGGAAACAGCGATGGACAAGGCTGTCGAGATGCTCAAAGGAAAAGCATACATCAAGGAAGCGAAATTCATGGCAGATTGGTGGGCGGCGATGATTTCTGATGAAAATTTTGCCATGAAGAGTCCAACGACAGCAAAGATAGCGACTTCCGCAAAGACCTGCAAGCCGATTGGCAAGCCAAGATTGACATCATCCTTGATGAGATGCCAATTCGCCTTTTCAAACTGCCAAACTCGGTAGGTTTTTATTTTGGGGTAAACCGACATAACCACTGCTATCACGATAAAGACCGCCCAGTAGGTTAGCGAAGTCCCCAGACCAGCGCCAGCACCTCCCAAACTTGGGAGACCAAATTTTCCATAAATAAAAACGTAATTGAAAAAGGAATTAAAGGGCAAAATTAAGAGCATCAGGTACATGGACATGCGGGTCAAGCCCAGCGCATCGAAGAATGATCGGCAAATGCTAAACAAAATCAGGGGCAAAATGCCAATCGTGATGTAGGACAGGTAGCCCAAGCCAACCTTGAGAACTTCTGCCTCCAAGCCAATGTGTCCAAGGATGGGCTTTGCGATAAACTGAACAATCAAAAAAAGCACTGCCGATAAAATCAGCCCCAAGTAGAGAAATTGATGAAAATCTGTCTTAATTTTCTCTCTTTCTCCCCGTCCCAAGTGGTGTCCGACAATAGGAACTAAGGCTGAAACAATCCCCGTCACCAGGGTGAAGAAAGGGTTCCATAGATTACTAGCCGTCGAGACACCCGCAAGATGCAACTGACTAAATTGCCCAGTCATGACATTATCGACAAAACTAGCCGAATAATTGGCGAACTGATAAATTAGAACTGGGATAAATATTTTGAAAAAGAGCCATAATTTTTCGCTTTTGCTGCTTGTTTTATGCACAGTTTTCTCCTAACTTACTTAATCGTCCTTCCATTGTAACCCAGTTTGATGGGCAAGTCAAAGTTAGTCACATAAAAAGGCTGGGTACTGCTGTCCCAACCTTGACTGTGATTAGTTATTGTTCACATTGTCCAACCAACGCTTAATCATGACTTCGTTGTCGCCTTTTAGGGTGAAGTAAGAGCCACGAATGGTGTCGGCTAGTTTTGACTTCTGACGAGCAAACTTAAACTTGTCGACTAGCTCTGCTGGAATTTCCATGCCGTCAGACAGTTTCACACCGACTGCGCGTTTCTTGGGGTTATCTAGCTCGTACAAGACATTGATTGCCAAGCCGTTTTCATAAAAGACGTGGGTCCAAAGGATGCGGGCTTCCAAAAATAGCTGAGCAATTTCTAAAGGTTTAGCTGCAAAGACCAAGCCACGCTCGCGTTCGAGTAGGTCGGTGATGTCAGCCATCAATTTTGGGCGTTCTACTACCGAAAACATCTCAAACTCAACTTTGAATTTATTCCAGAAATAACGGGCTTCATTAGCGCGAAGCCCTGCTAGCGCGTCTGCAACAGACGAAGTCTCCAATCTAATCTTTGGGACCGAGTACATGTTTCAGTCCGATAAATGCATAACCTACCAGTACGTAAGCTGTCATGATGACCAGCGAATTGATTCCAATAAAGCCTTGCTGAATTTTGGTAATTCTATTTTAGAACATCTCGAAAAATTTAAGTTGGTAGTGTACGTAGTATTTTCCCTATCAAAAATACCCACACATTACTAACAAATTTGTAAATAAAAAAACAGAATTGAATTTCAATTCTGCCCATCTCTTTATATTCCAAACTTTTGAAGCTCTTTTTCGGTTACTAAAGTCAATAGATTATTTTGAAATACTACAAAAATGTCAACTGACTCTAACAATGCCTTATTAAGTCTATTCTGCCAACGATGTGCTATAACTTGATTAGTTGTGAAATATCCTGGGATCCATATCCTTATCTAAATTACGAACCCCAACAAGCCTAAATAGATTGCTAAAGAAATCTCGTAACAACTCCTCTAGTTCCACCTCATTTTCAAAAATGATTTCTTCCATGGTTTTCTCAAACAAATCTACATAACTTTCAAGGGTTGAAATACTAATAAAGTTATCTCCCCCTTTATACTTTGCCGTTTCGATATTACTAATATATTTCTTATCAGTAATATCTCCTTGCCTAAAACCAGTTGCTTTTCGAAGATTCTTACAGCGAGTTGAGATTGACTCAACAGGTTCTTTTTCAAAATTAAATAAGGGCATACATATTACTCCTCTGTATCATGTTTTAAAAAATATATTTGCATACTTTTCGGTTTATAACTTTAACGAATCCTAAAATAAAACTTCATACCTTTTTCACTTTTTTCAAATCCGTAAGGAATAGCAGAATTGAGCAAGATACTCTTGACCACAAAAAGTCCCAAGCCATTGCTATTGTCGTCCTCACTTCCGGAAAATAAGTTAAAAGATGAATCTATCTTTTCGTTATCTAAAGGTTCGCAGGTATTTTCGATAAAAAAGCAGTCGTTTTTTGTGCTAATCGTTATCTCTCCATTTTCATAGGAATATTTTATCGCATTACTAATGAGATTTGTCAAAATCTTATTAAGAGCACGTTTTGACATGTAGACCTCTTCTGTCGTTAAGAAATTTTGTATCTCGATATGCTTATGCTGGGCTAAGAGGGCGTAATCTTCTAATATCCTCTGAACCTCCTGATTGAGATTGACATGCTCTTTGTCGTTTTCTAATTCTTGGAGAGATGAGATGGTCACTATATCAACAATCATACTGGTCAACTTATCAATCTTCTCAAGCGATACATCCAGATACTTATCCCTGTCTTTATACTTGCCTACCTTGTACTTCATATTTTCCAAGAGAACCCTGAGGCTGGCAAGGGGCGTCTTCAACTCGTGCGACGTACTGCGTAAAAATTCGACTTTTCTTTTTTCAAGATTGATAATTTCCTTATTCTTTTGATCTAGGTCATCTATCACCCCTAACAATCTGGTGTATAGAGTATTAATCTGATTTTTTAGACTGCCTATTTCATCGTAGGAAGTGACCTTTAAAAGGGCACCTTTTTCCAAATTCATCATATGATTAGTCATTTTTGTAATATCCACAATGGGAGATACAATGATTTTTGTGTAGAAATAGGAAATGATCATCGAAAAAATAAAACTAATAATAATTGTATAGGGTAAAAAAGACAGACTAATATCTTTTGCCTCTCTTTTCATGTCTTTTGAAGAGATAAATTGCAAGACTAAAACCCCACCTGTGCTGGTATGAATCTTTCTTTCTTCTATAATTAGAGAATTATCCTGACTATCACGGTTTATTGTTATCTTATCCTTGACATCAACCGCATTATCCATCGTATTCGTTTTCAGCAAAACTTGGACATCATCATTTTTAGAAAACAGCTCTAATGTTTGATGGATAAAAGACGAATCCTTACCATCAATTGTTTTTGTTAGTCTGTCTGCGGTATGCCTAATACTTTCTTTTCGATCAGCTAAATAAGTGATTGGAAAAATAAAATAAATCAGCAAATGACTGATGATGATCAACGAAGACATAATTGCAAAGGTATATATAAATATTTTTGGAAATAGTTTTATCTTTTTCATCTTATCGTCATCTTATATCCCACATTTCGGACGGTCTCTATACAATCCAAGCCTAGTTTTTTTCTCAGTTCCTTGATATACACATCGACCACCCTGTCATATGGAATAGGCTCATCTTCCTTCCAAACGCCGTCTATAATCTGATTTCTAGTTAGCACAATATTTTCATGTTGTAACAAAAGTTCCAAGATTTTTAGCTCCTTAGCATGAACAGCAACTTCTTTTCCCTGATAGGTCGCCGTGTAACTTGAAAAATTCACTTGGCAATCCTTATAAGTGAAAGTCGAATAAGAAGTATAATACCTTTTTATTATAGTATCCACCCTTGTTTTAAGTAGAGAAAGCGAAAACGGCTTTTC
>OGEP01003959.1_pt1 | contig 10378 bp, 9 predicted proteins | sample 1570721 | NCBI WGS metagenome assembly OGEP01 (sample SAMEA2582131, study PRJEB24529) | metagenome | biome: Human gut stool | place: China | collected 2011 | reverse complement strand
GCAATTTTGTGAGCAATCACGAATTAATTTGTATCGATAATTCTGCAAGCGACAATATTATTATTTTGGTATAGCAAGCTTCTAAAAAAGGGTAAGAAACGAATTAACACAACAATCTGCAGAACTTTGCAACATTTTGAAAGAATAGCTTGAAAAAGCAAAGTTCGAAGCCTGGAGTGTTAATCGTTCTTACCCTTTTCTTATTAGAAGATTGCTTCTCTTTTTCTCATAGATAATAGTCCAAATAGTATTATTAGACAGTGCACCGCATACAATACAATTCTAACTTTTATAACTTCAAATCCAAAGATCAATTCTGTAGAAGATGACGGTGGCAGAATAGCTAAAATTGCTGCAATAAGCATAACTATTGGGTTGATAACTATCTGCTTATCCGATCTAAAAATTAAAATCTTACCAGCCCAAAGAAAAGTTAGCACAAAAAATGCTATCCTCAACGCAAAATCTATAGTTTCTAACATCACAAATACATTCCTTTCTCAAAAAAACATTAAAATCAAATCTAATTATAGAGTACATTTCATACAAAAATTATCTAAAAATAATACCGTACAAAACTCATACACTATAAAAAAGTATAATAAATAAAAATTGAAATTTCAATACCTAAAGCAGAATAATTGTACAAATAACTAAAATTAAAACACAAATTAAAAATAATTTTAAAAACTAAAATAAAGCTCAAGTGGAATGAAATAGAGTTTTTTATTTACTAGTATTAGTTTTTATGATATATTATTAGTACTAGGTACTAATAATAGGAGGTAAAAATGAATTTTAAAGAGATAAAAGAGCTTTTAATGCTTATAAACAATACAAAACTTGAATACGTAAAACTAAACACTTCAGACATAGAGCTTGAAGTTTCAAAAAAAGTGGTTGGAAATATAGAAATAGGAACAAAAAACACTTCAATAGTTGAAAATAAAGAAAATAACACAGAAAAAGTATCTGCTACAAATAACAGTACAAATGAAGAAAACGACACAGCTAATATAAAAGAAGATTTAAACGATGAATTATCAAAAAAAGAAGATACTATTGATTTCACAGGGGAGAATTTAAAAGAGGTAAAAGCGCCACTTATCGGTACTTTCTATGAATCTCCAGACCCAGATTCTCCAGCATTTGTAAGTGTTGGCGACCATGTTGAAAAAGGAGACACACTTTGCATAGTTGAAGCTATGAAATTAATGAACGAAATTAAAAGTGAATTTACAGGAAAAGTTGTAGAAATAAAAGCTGCAAATGAAAGCATGGTAGAGTACGGACAGACTTTATTTGTGATAGAGGAAGACTAGAAGGAGAGAAAAATGAAAACTTTGAATAAAATACTAATCGCAAACCGTGGGGATATAGCTGTTAGAATAATTAGAACTTGTAGAGAAATGGGAATAAAAACAGTAGCTATTTATTCAGATGCGGACAAAGATTGCATACATAGATTTTTGGCTGACGAATCTATTTGCATAGGTCCAGGCAATATCGCAAAAAGCTATAACAACATAGACAATATATTATACATTGCAGAAAAATTAGAATGTGATGCGATTCATCCTGGATTTGGATTCCTATCTGAAAACCCAGAATTTGTAAGAAGATGTAAGGAAAAAAACATAATTTTCATAGGTCCATCAGAAGAGCAGATGGTGCTTATGGGAGATAAATCAAAGGCGAGAAGTACAATGCAGAAGCTTGGAGTACCAGTTGTTCCAGGATCTAAGGCTGTTTTAAAAGATAAAGAAGAAGCTAAAAAAATGGCTGAGAAAATAGGATACCCAGTTATGATAAAAGCATCTGCAGGTGGTGGCGGAAGAGGAATGAGAATCGTTCACCAGCCAGAAGACTTAGAAAAATCATTTGAAATAGCTAAAGCAGAGGCAATTTCATACTTTAAAAACGGCGATTTATACATGGAAAAATTTATCCAAAACCCCAGACACATAGAAGTTCAGGTATTTGGGGATAAGTTTGGAAATGCTATACATCTAGGAGAAAGAGATTGCTCAATGCAGAGAAGAAATCAGAAAATGATAGAAGAATCTCCAAGTTGCTATTTAAACGATGAAGAAAGAAAAGGATTATATGAAAGTGCATTAAAAGCTGTAAAAGGGACTAATTATGAAGGAGCCGGAACAGTTGAATTTATAGTAGATAAGGATAAAAACTTCTACTTCATAGAAATGAATACGAGAATTCAGGTAGAACACCCAGTAACTGAGATGATAGTAGACAAAGATTTAATAAAACTTCAGATACAGATTGCAGCAGGCAATCCAATTCCATTCAAACAGGAAGATGTCTTAATGAGAGGACATGTTATAGAATGTAGAATAAACGCAGAAAATCCAGAAAGTGGATTTACACCATGCCCTGGAGAAATTGAGGAGATAAATATACCTGGTGGATTTGGAGTGAGATTTGACACATTTGTATACGCAGGGTACAGCATACCACCGTTATACGACTCAATGATTGGGAAATTAATATGTAAGGCTGATACAAAAGAAGAATGTGTCGCAAAAATGAATGGTGCATTAGATGAGCTAATAATCGACGGAATTAAAACGAACATAGAATTCCAGAGAGAGTTAATAAATACCGATGAATTCCTAAACGACACACACGACACAGGATTTATAGAAAGAAAATTAAATGAAAGATAGGTGATAGATAAGTGTTAAATGGATTACAGCTTTTTAAAAAAGAAAAACAAAAGAATAAAGCTAAGAAAAAAAGCGACAACTACACATCTATCCCTATAAAAATTCAAGAAAAAGAAGAAACTAAAGAGGATGGAAATTACATAGCAAACAACCACGAATCTAATAATATAGACGATAGATTTTGGAGTAAGTGTCCAGAATGTGGTGAGTACATATTTAACAAGGATTTAGAAGAGAATTTATTTGTATGCCCAAAATGCAATAAGCATATGAGGATGAATGTAAGAGATAGAATAGAAATGCTTACAGATAAGGGTACATTTATTGAAATAAATAAAGAAACTGAATTAGTTGATCCTCTGAAATTCCCAAATTACAGCGAAAAGATAGCATCCTATAAAGAAAAAACTCATGAATCAGAATCTGTTGTAACAGGTGTTGGAAGAATTAACGGAATTAGATATGTGCTTTGTGTTATGAATCCCGCTTTTATTAAACTAGACAAGAACACTCGTGACTTTAGTCATGAGATGAATTGGCTAGAATAGTAAGCATATAGGGAAACTTGTATGTAGACGTAGCAAATCTACGCAACTAAGAAACTGAATTGCTGGAAAATCGTAAAGCTAATTAAACTACAACATAGAGATGAAAAAAGCTCAAGTGTGAATGTGGCGAAAGCAGAAAAAATTAATTAGATGGTATAAGGTTAAATCCTAAGTGCTTGAAAATCGATAATCAGCAGGTAAGCTCCGAACAGGAGAAACTTCAACGACTATTCCTCGTGAGGGAAGTACACTGCAAGCTTTTGGCAGTGGAAGTGGTTTCGCCCTAACAGGTAGTGCTGAGGGATAAGATATAGTCTGTGCTTAATGGAAAGATTAAGAAGTTCATAAGAGAACTGTATAGGCAGTAGCGAGCCTATATGAACGACGCCTCCCATATGTTGTGGGATTCTAAAAATTTAAAACTAAAGAACTTTTACAAAATATTTTCAATAAAATGATTAAATAAGAACAAATGTTCTGTTAAATATGTTATAATATACCTATACAAACGTTTACATAAAGTGAGGTGATTATAATGCATTTAAGTATGAAACAACAAGTAAAACAATTGACTAAAGAAGATTATAAAAACTTAAAACTGCTATCTCATATAGCTAAGAATTTAGCAAATGAGGCAATTTACAATGTTAGACAATACTATTTTAGTGAAGGTAAATATCTAAACTATCAGAAAAACTACGCATTGCTTAAAAATAGCCCTAATTATAAAATGCTAAATTCAAATATGGCACAGCAGATTTTAATGGAAGTTGATGAATCTTTTAAATCATTCTTTGCTTTACTTAAATTGGCAAAGAATGGAAAATACAATTTTAAAGACATAAAACTTCCTAAATATCTTCCTAAAGATGGTTTTAAAACATTGATTATAGGTTTTGTGAGAATAAAAGGAAATAAATTAATGATTCCATATTCAAATGCTTTCAATAAAGAGCATAAAAGAATAGAGATAAATATTCCACCTAAACTAGTTGATAAAAATATAAAAGAGATAAGAATTAAACCTAAATCAAAAGCTAGGTTCTTTGAAATTCAATATATCTATGAAGTAGAAGAAGTTCAAAGTAATGTCGATAAAAATAAAGCACTAGCGATAGATTTTGGAGTGAATAATCTTGCAACTTGTGTAACATCAACTGGAAAATCTTTCATAGTAGATGGAAGAAGGCTAAAATCTATAAATCAATGGCATAATAAAGAAAATGCACGTTTACAACGTATAAAGGACAAACAAGGATATAAAAAGAAATACACAAACAGACAGGATTTGAATACTAGAAAAAGAAACAATAGAGTTAATGATTATATGAACAAAACTGCTAGAATAATAATAAACTATTGCTTAGAAAATGGAATAGGAACTGTTGTATGTGGATATAATCCAACACTTCAAAAAAATTCTGATTTAGGCAAGAAAAATAATCAGACATTTGTAAATATACCTTTTGGAGTACTTAGAGAAAAAATAGAGTATCTTTGTGAATTATACGGAATAACTTTTGTTGAACAGGAAGAAAGCTACACATCAAAAGCTAGTTTTTTTGATAGAGATGAAATTCCTTTATATGAAAATACAATCGAAGAAATTAAAAACTGGCTTCCACATAAGGAATACAAATTTAGCGGAAAAAGAATCAAAAGAGGATTGTATCAAACAAAAGATGGTAGGTTAATAAATGCAGATGTAAATGGAGCGTTGAATATATTGAGTAAAAGTAAAGTTGTGGACTTAGAAGTCCTATACAATAGAGGCGAACTGGACACGCCTGTAAGAATAAGGGTTGCCTAGCAACTAAACTTCTTAAATAAAGTTTTAAACTTTTAGAACCCTGTGACTTTAGTCGTGGGAGGTTCAGGATGGGAAGTATGGGATCTGTCACAGGGGATAAGATTTCGTATGCATTTGAATATGGTGCAGAACATAATATTCCAGTTGTTGTTTGTAGTGCATCTGGTGGTGCAAGAATGCAAGAAGGAATGATGTCTTTGATGCAGATGGCAAAAACTTCGCGGGCTGTTACAAAACTTGCTGAAAAAGGGCAGCCGTATATCTCAATTTTGACAGATCCTACAACAGGTGGTGTAAGTGCTAGCTTTGCAATGCTTGGAGATATAATAATATCTGAGCCGAAGACGCTTATTGGATTTGCAGGAAAAAGAGTAGTTAAACAGACAATAGGTAGAGAGCTACCTAAGGATTTCCAGACTGCTGAATTTATGCTGGAGCATGGATTTTTGGATATGATTGTAGAGCGAAAAGATTTAAAGGATACGGTTTACAAAATTTTGTACATGCATAAGAGGAAGTAAAAATGGAAAGAAATGTAGAACAGATAAAGAAGGATATAAAAAATTTAAAAGAAATTTCTAAAACGAGTGGGCTAGATTTTTCTGATAAGATAGTGTATTTAGAGGAGATTTTAAAGGAAGAGGAATCTAAGAAATTTAAAAGTCTAACTCCATACGAAAAGGTGAGCATAAGTAGGGATATAAAAAGACCTACTACACTTGATTATATAAACAGAATTGTAAGCAATTTTATCGAGCTTCATGGCGATAGAGGGTTTGCAGATGATAGGGCTATTGTCGGCGGTATTGGAAAAATTGGCAAATATTCGGTGACTGTAGTTGGAAATCAGAAGGGCAGTAGTACAGAGGAAAATATCTACAGAAACTTTGGTATGGCAAATCCAGAAGGATACAGAAAAGCTCTTAGACTTATGAAGCAGGCAGAGAAGTTTAATCGTCCAATTGTGACATTTATAGATACATCTGGCGCATACTGTGGAATTGGTGCAGAGGAAAGAGGTCAAGGTGAGGCGATTGCGAGAAATCTTATGGAAATGAGTGCACTTAAAGTACCTGTTATTGCAATAGTTATAGGTGAAGGCGGAAGTGGTGGTGCACTTGGAATTGGAGTAGGCAACGAAATTTGTATGCTTGAGCACTCTGTTTATTCTGTAATATCTCCTGAGGGGCTTTCAAGTATATTGTTTAAGGACTCTTCAAAAGCAAAAGACGCTTGTGAATATATGAAGATGACTGCACAGGATTTGAAAGAATTAAAAATAATCGACCATGTGATTGATGAGCCTGTTGGTGGTGCTCAAAATGATCCAGATAAAGTGGCTGCAGATATGAAAGAGTATATAATTGATAGATTAAATTATTACACTAAGTTTAGTGGAGAAAAAATTAAAAATCACAGATACGAAAAATTTAGAAATATAGGAAAGTACTTCTAAGAAATCAAAATTTACCAAAATATATTGTTATTATGTGAAGCATAGTAGATATAGACAAACTTCTCTCCAGCTTCGACGCGTGAGCGAGAAATAGTTGTGTTTCTATTAAAATACGCGTCTGCAGATTGTCGAGTGCGTTTTGCCTATATGCTACTATGCTCATAATATCAATATTCTTGGTAAACCTTTGATTTTACAGAGCATTAAAAAGAAAGTAAAATTATAACAACCTAAATAAAAAGTTGATTAAAATTTTATTAACTTTTCCAATTTGTTCAAATCAAATTTTATAGGGATAATAGCTAACTTAGTGGATTGAAGTGCATAGACAAAACTCTCTCGACAATCTGGAGACGTGAGGAATTTTTGCAACAGAACTATTTACTTGTACACACGTCGAAGCTGGAGAGGAGTTTGTCTATGACTTCAATCTCTGAGAGATATTAACGTATAAATTTTGATTTGAGTAATTTGCTACAAGCTAATAAAATTATTAAAAATAAGATGAAAATGTAACAAAAGAAGTTTATAATATGTTTATGATACTTTTGAGGGAAGGAGATTAAATATATTGAAGCTTTTTTTGTTTGATGGGTTGTTCAATGCAGCCTATTTTATATTAGGTACGTTTTTGTTAGGGCTTATACTCAATTTTATAGAGGATAGAAATATAGATTATTTGCAAAATGGGCTTGGTCGCAAGGGAATTTTGATTACTGGAATTGTAGGGGTTCCCGTACACGAGATGAGCCATTTTTTAGCGTGTAAGTTGTTTGGGCACGATGTAGAGAAGGTAGAGCTTTTTAGACCGTCTAAGAGCAAGTCTGATGGTGTTCTTGGGAGAGTGGTTCATTCAAGAAACAAGGGGAATGTCTATAAGATGATTGGAGATTTCTTTATTGGAACTGCGCCGGTTATAATAGGAAGCTTTATTGTTTATATGCTTATAAAGCTGTATTTGGGTAGCGAGTTTGCAATATTTAATATGATTATAGATATTGAGAAGAGCTTAGAAATGATTGAAAATCTGGATTTATTCAAGTTTTTTGTGCATATAGTTATGGCTGGGATAAATACTTTGTTTTTAATTATTAATTCTCCATCGCTTGTTTCTATAAAGGGGATAGTGCTTTTATTTGCGATTTATTCAATTTGCATACATTTATCGCTTAGTAGAGCTGATATTGAAAATAGCAAGAGTGCAATTCCTATAGTTGTACTTATAATTGTGCTTTGTACGGTTATTTTTGGACTTATGGGGATAGATTTTAGCGGTAAGTTTATAAGATTGGTTACGTATATGTTCCTGATTATGACAACTTGTATAATAATATCTATACCGGTGACTGTATTATCAATGATGATATCTGCAATCTTCGGTAGATTTAGATAAAAAAGAAAAAGAGTTAGGCTGTTATAAGATTTTGTAACAGCTAACTCTTTTTTATTTTGTAAAAATTTAATGCGTTTGTGATTAAGATAGTATTCCGTAGTCAATTTCGTCTAATATGTTAAATTCTTTGTTTTCCTTTACAATTTCTATGAACTTTTCAGCGTATTCTGGTAGTTTTCTGTTTTTGTGGTACACAACAGAGAATGATCTGTTCCATTCTTTAGTTTTGTTTCTAAATGCGTACATTTCACCACTTTGGATTTCTTTTTCAAATAATCTTAGAGATGCTACTGTCACGCATCCGTCATTTATTACAGCCTGTTTGATTACTTCTGGAGAGCTTGCTTCCCAAGTTACATTTATTTTTAGTTTGTGTTTTTCAAGATATTTTTCAAAAAGTTCTCTTGTGCCACTGCCAGGCTCTCTAAGGACAAAGTTGACATCTTTTAAATCGGCAAATGTGATGTGTTCTTTTCCGTAGAATGGATGATTTTTTGAACAGACAAGCACCAAAATATCGTCCACCTCTGGAATTGATATTAATTCTTTGTTTTTAACTTTTCCTTCGACAACGGCCAAATCAAGCTCTGATTCAAGGAGAAGGGTTTCTATGTTTTTAGTGTTATTCATTCTTATATATGTTTCAATATTTTTAGTATTTTCCTTAAATTCAGCCAAAACTTTAGAGATAAAGTTTGTTCCAACGGTAACCGTAACGCCTATTCTAAGCGTTTTAATGTCTTTAAACGCATTCATACCTTCTTCTAACTTGTCAAATTCAGCTAAAACATTTTTGGCGTATTCTAAAAGTTTCTTGCCAGCTTCTGTTATGTATAATTTTTTTGAAATTCTATCAAATAATAGAACACCGTAGTAGTCTTCTAATTCTTTGATTGCTTGGCTTACTGCTGGTTGTGATATGAAAAATTTTGATGCTGCTGTGCTCATTTTTCCGTTTTCAGCTACACTTACGAAGATTTTTAAATGTCTTATTGTCATAAGAAATCCTCCTTGAATTAATGAATGATTTATAACTTAATTATAGCATAAAGATTGCAATGAACTATAAGGAAATCTTATTGACAAGATAATTTAATATAATTTTAAACCTATATAAAAAAGTGTTATATTAATAAGTAGAGGCTTTTTATGTAACAAAATTATTAATAAGGAAATTTTAGACTATAAATTGGGAAAATCACTAAAATTTTAAGGAGGAGTCAGTATGGCAACATTAACAGTAAGTAAGGCAGAAGAGGCTAGAGTAAAAGCATTGGGATTCTTTAGCAACAAGGGAACAGATAATTTTTCAGGAAGAGTAATTACAAAAAATGGTAAGGTAAGTGCAGAGGTTCTTAGAAATGTAGCCGAAGCAGCAGAAAGATTTGGTAATGGAGAGGTTTTAGTTACTACAAGATTAACTTTTGAATGTCCAGGAATACCATTTGAAAATATAGAACCATTTATGGAATTTTTAGCAGAAAAAGGGCTAGAAACAGGTGGATCAGGAAAAAGAGTTAGACCAGTTGTGTCTTGTAAGGGGACAACTTGTCAGTATGGGCTTATAGATACTTATGATTTATCAGAAAAAATACACGATGAATTCTACACAAAATGGCACGATGTAAATCTACCTCATAAATTCAAAATAGCTGTTGGTGGATGTCCAAATAACTGTGTAAAACCAAACTTAAACGATTTAGGTGTTATAGGGGCGAGAGTTCCAGCTATAAATTTAGATAAATGTAAGAGCTGTAAAAAATGTGCTGTTGAGGCAGTATGTCCAGTTGGAGCAGCTAAGTTAGTTGATGGAACAATGGTTGTAGATTACGATAAATGTATAAACTGTGGTAGATGTATAGAAAAATGCTATTTCAAAGCAATGGATACACAGAAACAGGGATATAAAGTTTACGTTGGAGGAAGATGGGGTAAACAGATTTCTCACGGTAAATTATTAGGAAAAATATTTACAGACGAAGCAGAAATAATGAAAACTATAGAAAAAGCTATATTATTCTTCAGAGAAAACGGAAACTTTGGAGAAAGATTCGCAGTTACTGTAGAGAGAGTAGGATTTGATAAAGTTGAAAAAGAACTTTTAAGCGATGATATACTTTCAAGAAAAGACGAAATACTAGCAAGAGAGTTTTAGTTTAATAAATTCACAAAAATTAAAATAGTTCTATTTTAAAACTCTAAATATGAAAATTTCAACACTTATTTATATTTTAACTTGTAAAAATTTTAATATAAAGTAAAAAAGACTAGACTTTTTAACCAAATACATTTAAAATAAATACAGGTGTTAAATAAAGTAAAATTTAAGTAATACATTCTAACTCTAAATATTTTTAAAAGATTGTTAGAAATTTGTTAAAAGTTTTAAATGGAGGAATTGATATGTTAAAAAGACCTAGAAGACTTAGAATAAGCAAAGCAATGAGAAATTTAGTAAGAGAAACTAAAATAGATGTAGACGAT
>OGEP01003956.1_pt1 | contig 10386 bp, 7 predicted proteins | sample 1570721 | NCBI WGS metagenome assembly OGEP01 (sample SAMEA2582131, study PRJEB24529) | metagenome | biome: Human gut stool | place: China | collected 2011 | reverse complement strand
AGTAGGGATCGTGATCGTATTAAGCTTTACCATAGCCCCCATTACCTCCAGTATCTTGCTGTGCTTCCTGGTGGGAGCGGTGATGGTCATGGCCGGTATGATGTTTTTTACTCTGGGTGCGGAGATGTCTATGACCCCCATGGGAGAAAAAGTGGGGGCCAGAATGACCCAGAGTAAAAACATTCTGCTGATCGTAGTGTTATCTTTTCTGCTGGGAGTGGTGATCACCATTTCCGAGCCTGACTTACAGGTGCTGGCGACACAGGTGCCTTCGGTACCGAATATGACGCTGATTTTGGCAGTCGCGGTGGGGGTTGGAATCTTCCTGGTCATTGCCCTTCTGCGTATGCTGATCGGTGTGGCGCTGCCGCCGCTGTTAACCTTTTTCTACATAGTAGTGTTCGTTCTTGCATTTCTCGTACCGGAGAACTTCCGGGCAGTGGCGTTTGATTCCGGAGGTGTGACCACGGGACCCATGACAGTTCCTTTTATCATGGCTCTTGGTGTCGGTATTGCGTCCATCCGTAATGACCACCATGCGGCGGACGATAGCTTCGGTCTGGTAGCACTTTGCTCCATCGGCCCGATCCTGGCGGTCATGGTGTTGGGGCTGATCTATAAGCCGACCAATGCGGATTACCAGCCGGTGGTGATCCCAGAGATCTCTGATTCCGTGGAACTGGCGCAGCTTTTTGCCCATGGACTGCCGGATTATATGAAAGAGATCGCACTCTCATTACTTCCCATTGTATTGTTTTTCGGTCTGTTCCAGATATTTGCCCTGCGACTGTCGGGGAAGACACTGGCGAAGATCCTGATCGGTCTGGTGTATACTTATATCGGTCTGGTACTGTTTCTGACCGGCGCAAATGTGGGCTTTATGCCTGCCGGTAATTACCTCGGTCAGGTCATGGCAGCCAGATCATATAGGTGGGTACTGGTGCCGGTGGGAGCACTGATCGGTTACTTTATCGTAAAAGCGGAGCCCGCGGTCTATGTGCTGAATCATCAGGTAGAGGAGCTGACGGACGGTGCCATTTCGGCCCGCTCTATGGGCGTGAGCCTTTCCGTGGGTGTCTCCTTATCCGTAGCACTGGCGATGATCCGCGTACTGACGGGAATCCCGATTTTATGGTTTTTGATCCCAGGCTATGGCGTGGCGATCGGACTATCCTTTTTTGTACCGAAGATATTCACAGCGATCGCCTTCGACTCCGGCGGCGTGGCGAGCGGTCCCATGACAGCGACCTTTTTACTGCCGTTAGCGCAGGGTGCCTGTGTGGCGGTGGGCGGCAATTTAGTTGCAGATGCCTTTGGTGTGGTGGCAATGGTAGCCATGACACCGCTGATCACGATCCAGATATTGGGAATGGTATATCAGCTAAAGCAGCAGAAGAGCGGTGCAGGTATATTTGCCGGTGCGGCGGATGCATTTGGTGCTTTGGATGAGAATGCCATCATTGAATTGTAGGAGGTGTGCCTATGAGTGAATTATATATGATGGTCACCATCACCAATCGTCAGCTGACGAGGAAATTCGTGGAATGCTATAAGGAAAACGGTGCACAGGTCGGCGGTGTTACCGTCGGCATGGGAACCGCGGCTAACGAGATCTTAGATTATTTCGGACTGGACGGCATGGAGAAGAGCATATTGTTCCATCTCGTCACAGATGCCGCCTGGCGGCAGATCAAGGCTGCTCTGCGTAAGAAATTACAGATCGATCTCCCGGGAATGGGAATTGCATTTATCATTCCCGTGAGCAGTGTCGGTGGCAAGAAAGCATTGAATTACCTGACCTGTGGGCAGGAATTCGTAAAAGGAGAGGAGTCCACATTGAAAGAGACGAAGAATGAGCTTCTGGTAGTGATAGCCAATCATGGATATACGGAACTGGTCATGGATGCAGCGAGAGAAGTACATGCGGCGGGCGGTACAGTCATCCATGCCAAGGGCACCGGAACAGAGAATGCACAGCAGTTTTTGGGCGTGACACTGGTGCCGGAAAAAGAAATGTTGTTCATTGTGGTAAAAAGTGAGCAGAAAAATTCCATCATGCGTGCTATAATGGAAAAAGCAGGACTGGAGAGTAAGGCGAAAAGTATTGTATTCTCCCTTCCTGTGACTGATACTGCAGGCATGCGCCTGATGGAGGAGATGGGAGAGACATGACAAACGGCTTATCCGGACCCAGGAAACAGTTCCTGGACGTGCTTCGGGTACTGGCAACCTGTGCAGTGGTGCTGATGCACGTACTGACAGGTGCAACAGATGTGACAGACGCGTCAATAGTGCCGGAATACCGGTCATTATTGTTGTCAGTTATGGATCTGGTGACCTGGTGTGTTCCTATATTTTTATTGATCTCGGGATATTTGTTCCTAAATCCGGAACGCACATTGACTTATCCGGTCATGATTAAAAAATATTGCAGGAGGATTGCACTGGCGATCCTCCTATTCGGCGTTCCGTATGCAGCGTCCGAGCTGGTGGTGGCGGAGAAAAGCTTCCGGATCATGATGATTCCGGAGGCACTGAAGATGACCCTGACGGGACATACCTGGTCCCATATGTGGTATCTGTATCTGATATTGTTTTTGTATCTGATCACACCACTTCTGAAAAAAGTGCTGCAGATTCTGCCGGTCTGGAGTGTTGTAGCAGTGATGGCAGTAATCTTCTTAGGAAGCAGTGTGACACCGTTTCTGAATAAGGTACTGGATAGTAACAGTATTCCGGTATTGCCGGATGGCGGCGTGTATTTCCTGTATTATCTGTGTGGATATCTTTTCGCGGTGAGAGAAGTATGTGTGGACAAGGCAGAGAGTTCCGGAACATCTGGGAAAGGCATGGAAACCGGAGACGCTACGGAGCCGGTCAGAGGAAAACGGATAGGGAATGTGTGGCTGATGGCAGCGGCAGTGCTGATGATGGGAATGATCCTCAGCAGGACACTCGCCGGATTCTCCATCCAGATGGCATACAATTATCCGTTTACAGTACTGCTTGCAGTGCTTCTGTTCGCTGCAGGATGGAATGGAAGACGGGACGGCGCGGCTTCTACTGCCCGGGAGAAAACACACCGGATCCCCTGGCAGGAGGCGGGAGCTTTGAGCTTTGCCGTATACCTGGTACATCCGGTGTATGTGAACCTACTGTATAAATTTGTGAAGATCACACCCTTTACAGTGCTGGAACAATGCGGTGTGCAGTCTGTAGCCGCGGGACAAGTGGTATTGATTTTGTTGCTGGCTGCATTCTGCCTGGTAGTGCTGGCACTGGCAACGGCGACCGCATGGGTGCTGCGCAAGATCCCGGTGTTAAGAAAATACGTGCTGTGATCAGATGTGAAATATAGGCGGCAAATCTGGTTTTGCATTACAAATATTTGATAATAGCATACCCCTTGCCAGCAGAAGACTTCTATGCTAGAATGTGTACAAAGCATAGAAGTTTTCTATTTCTACAGATATCTTGTGAAGTTCTGAATAGCAAGTCGGAAAGTCCATGCTTTTATTCCAAATTTACAACATTCTAAAATAACAGCGGGGTTTTGACCGCGATATACGTACTGTGTATGGGACATAGGTATGTCTGTTTTTGTTACTATAATCTCATAAACATGGAATGTCTGATCCTGCGGTTATAACAAACACAGGAAGGAATTCTATGGGAAAGGCATTCCAAACATAATGGCAAGGTACGGTATCGGGATATCGTGTAAATGTTATAGGGAGAATTTATGATAGAAATTAAACCAGAAGCGAAAAAGACGGATGGTATTACAAATGATTTAGTTGAAATCACTCGACCGTCGATTGAAAAAAGGATTTATGTTATTAGAGATAAGCAAGTCATGCTGGATAGTGATCTTGCCGTCCTTTATCAGGTAGAGACAGGGGCATTGAATAGAGCAGTTAAAAGAAATATTAGTAGATTTCCAGAAGATTTTCGTTTTCAGCTCACGAATGAGGAGTATCAGAACTTGAGATGCCAAACTGGCATTTCAAGTTTTGCGCAGGACGAAAATAATTATGGTGGTCGTAGGACTCTTCCTTATGTATTTACAGAACAGGGAATCTCTATGTTGGCGAGTGTTCTACATAGCGAAGTGGCAATTAAGGTAAGCATTGGTATTATGCGCACATTCGTGGAAATGAGGAGATTTATTGCTAATAACGCCTTGCTTTTTGAGCGTATCAGTAATGTGGAGTTAAAACAACTGGAATATCAAAAGCAAACGGATGAAAAATTGGATCAGATATTTGAATATATATCGGACCATGAGGAATCAAATCAGAAAGTCTTTTTTGATGGACAGATATATGATGCTTTTAGCCTAATTGTTAGCCTGATTCAAAAAGCGGAAAAGGAAATCGTTTTAATTGATGGCTATGTGGATATAGGAACGCTGAATCTTCTCACAAAAAAGAATGAAAATGTGACTGTTGTGATGTATACATTGAAAAGAACCAAGTTATCTCAAGAAGATGTTAATAATTTCAACAGCCAGTATCCTTTACTGGAAGTGCGGTACACGAAAGTATTTCATGATCGCTTTTTAATCTTGGATAAGAAAAATGTTTATCATATAGGAGCCTCCTTAAAAGATGCAGGAAAAAAGTGTTTTGGAATTTCTCTGATTGAGGATGCTGGTATTGTGAGAGACATTCTTCAGAGATTGGAGATTGAAACAGAGGAGTAAAAACGCACCATATTTGGAATTCAATCATCAAGCAATAGTTGCTGACTTTGGCTGTGATCAAGAAGGAGCCTCGACCCAAGGCTCCTTTTTGATTAGGCTTATGATGCTAGTCAGATCACTTCCGCTGCCAGCGTCCGGAAGCACCGCAGGGCAGTACCAGACCGCTCTCGGTTACGGGGAGGCCGATCTCTTCGGCTTCCACATGACCGCCGAACTTTTTCGTCAGGGTGGAATTCATCATATAGGACAGCACGGCGGGTTGCAATCCTGTGGTGTAGGAATTGATCAGGAAGAACAGCGCATCATCGGATAAAAGCTGTGCGGTCAGTCCTACGAAATCCCAGATATTATCTTCTATTTTCCAGATCTCGCCCTTGGGACCTCTGCCGTAGGAAGGGGGATCCATGATGATGCCGTCGTATTTGTTGCCACGGCGGATCTCACGCTCTACGAACTTCATGCAGTCGTCCACCAGCCAGCGGATGGGAGCATCGGCAAGCCCGCTGGCAGCAGCGTTCTCCTTTGCCCAGCCGACCATGCCCTTGGACGCATCCACATGGGTCACAGCAGCTCCTGCTGCCGCGGCGGATACAGTAGCACCGCCGGTGTAAGCGAAGAGGTTCAGCACCTTCACGGGTCTGCTTGCCTCATGGATCAGGCCGGAGAACCAGTCCCAGTTCACAGCCTGCTCCGGGAACAGACCGGTATGCTTGAAGCTGAAGGGCTTCAGATGGAAGGTCAGAGGATCAGACTTACCGGAGGCTTCCTTCTGAAAAGGCAGGGTGTAATGGATCGCCCATTCATCCGGCAGATGGAAGAACTCCCATTCTCCACCGCCCTTCGCACTTCTGTGGTAATGACCGTTTTTCTGCTTCCAACCCTTATGATCGTGGGGCGTCTTCCAGATGACCTGGGGATCCGGACGCACCAGAATATAATCTCCCCAACGCTCTAACTTTTCTCCACTGGACGTATCCAGCACTTCATAATCTTTCCAATTATTTGCAATCCACATATGTTAAAAACCTTTCTTTGAATAAACATTATAAAATACAGAAGCAAATGATTCTCTCTGAAAAAACAACGGATTTCCGTGTCTTCTGACTTTCTTATCATATAATAGACGGGAGACTTTTTCAAGGAATACTTGCGGTTTTCTCCCCATTCCCGGTAGCTTTGGAAAGTAAATTGACAGAAGTATTGGCAGTGGCTTATGCTGTAATTAATAAGGTATTTCGAAAAACAGGCGGGAGGGGACTATGCTGCAGATTGCGATTTGTGACGATAACAGGGCAGATGGACAAATGATGAAAGCACTACTTTCGGAGTCTCTTCAAATAATGGGAGAACCCGGTTGCTGTCATATATTTCAGAACGGAAAAGCATTGGAATATGAAGTAGAAGACGGACAAGACTTTGACCTGCTGTTTTTGGATATCGAGCTGGGGGATGAGGACGGATTTCTGTTGGCAAAGCGGCTGCAGAGCAGTCTTCCGGCGTCACTTCTTATTTTTGTTTCTTCCTATGAAAAGTATGTCTACGATTCTTTTAAATTACAGCCCTTTCGGTTTCTGCCCAAAAGATGCCTGACACAGATGCTTTCGGAGACTCTTTCGGCAGCTGTGGCGGAACTGAAACGCAGAGAGAATCGGTTCCTGCTGGTAGAGAACGGGCAGGGAGCAGAGAAAATACCGTTGGAAGCAATCACATATATCCGGCAGCGGGGGAAATACGCCTGCATTGCGAAGGCGGACGGAAGCCGGAACAGAGTACGGAGAACATTAAAAAGTCTGTCGGAGGAGCTGCCGGAGGAACAATTTTTTCAAATTGACAGAGGATACTTGTGTAATGTGACAAAGGTGACACAGTTGAAAAACGATAAACTGACGCTGACAACAGGGGAAGAACTCTATGTCAGTTCGGCCAGAATGCGGGAATTAAAGGATAAAGTCATGGAGTATTGGATCCTGGAGAAAAAGATATGACAGACGTGACACAAATGCAGATGATAACTTTTTTGTGTAGCTTTCACGAAGCATTTTGGATGGTATGGTGGATGGAACGGGATCATGCCCATGGTTTATATGGGAGTGATGGCAGGGAAAATAAGCTTCTTATGGGAAATAAGCGAGTGCTGTGTCTGACCCTTGGATATGGATTCTTATGGTACGGTATGAGGGAGATGCTGTCCTGCCTTCCGGCATTACTCCTTTTTACCGTCTCCTTCGGTCTTTTGTGGGAATGCGAAGAGAAGGAGTGTTTTCTGTATGCCGCAGGTTATCTGCTGGGACTGGAGGTAACGTTGTGGTTCGCCGGCAGGCTGCCGGCATACGGAGTGCTGATCGGACAGGCGGCATGGTTTGGGGTGAACTTAATGGGAAATCTGGTCTTACAATCCGACACGGTGAGGAAATACAGAAAGCAGTTTCCGGTCATACAGGGAACCATGGGAGCGGCTTTTTTCCTGACGTTGTTTTTCAGCAATTTTCTCTGGGATATGATGCGGGGAGAACGAGTGAAAGAATATTTTTATTTTTCCTGCCTGACAACGGTTCTGGCGGCAGCTTATTTTTATGCACAGAAGACGCGGATGCGAGAGCAGCTGGAGTATCTGGATCTGCAAAACGGAATTCTGGAGCAGGGCTACCGGAAGGCATATGATTTTTATGCGGAAAATGCGAAGCTGTATCACGATATGCATCATCATCTCCGGGCGGTGGAGCAGATGGTCACAAGAGGGGAAGATGCCGAGGCTTTGAAATACATTGCCGGTGTGCAGGAACCGGTCCGGACAGCAGCGGTGCCGGTATATACCGGAATGGAGCTGGTGGATACTGTATTATATGAAGCGAAAGAGCAGGCTGAAGCGGAAGATATCGACTTACAGATCGAGGCATCCCTATTTGCCGGTATTGACAGATTGCAGAAAAAGGATCTCTGTGCCCTGTATGCCAATCTGACGGAAAATGCACTGGAGGCGGCAAAAAGCAGAATACATATTGCCACCCGGACGGTGCCGGGGATGCTCTTATTGGAAATCAGGAATGATTTCAGAGAGAAACCGGAGATTTCGGAAGGACATCTTCGGACGAAAAAACAGGATAGTACGAAGCATGGCTGGGGACTGCGGATCGTGGAACAGATCGTTGGAAAATATGAGGGGCAGATTGATTATGAAACAGTGGAAGAGACGGAAGAATTCCGGGTACGTGTCTGGTTGCACCTGTAAGCTTCGTTGTGAAAACTTAACCTCAGAGGCTGTAATTGTCAGAAAGTCAAATTTCAAGGTCAAAAAACAGTCATTCGGGGACAAAAAGAAACAAAGACTGTTCCGGCTGTTATTATAAAGGCGTAACTTATAGAGTGTAGCTTACCATGATAAAGCAGTCATGGTAAGCTGCAATGACGGATCCGACAGAAAAAATGGCGGAGGGATAAGAATGGATAAAGTTAAAACAGCTGTAAAATGTGCCGGTGTGGCAGCAGCATATCTGTTATTGCTAATGTTCAGCAAATTGTTGGAATTCTGGATTTTTACATCAAAAGTGACTTACGAGGAATTGCTAAACCAAACATGGAATTGGGAAGCTATGCCGGAGAGCTTTCTGTTTACCTTCCCTTATGGCTTGGGAATCTTCCGGGTGCTTCTGATTACACTGCTGCTGTGTCTGCTGATCCATGGCAGAGATTTCCGGATCCGGAGAGAAAAATCTGTATTACAATGTCTTCGGATGTATGCGGGAACGTTCCTTTTGCAGGGGGCTGCGCTGACAGGGGCGGTCATCGGAGCCTGTTATGCAAGACTGGATACTCGCTTGTCGATGCTGCTTTCTGACGGATATTTTTACTTTAGCGGGACACATGCTCTGATGGGAGCAATGCAACTGACAGATCCATTGGCGGAAATATGGACGATTTTTACTGTGTTGGTATATCTGTATGAATCAGACTTCCTGATGGGGCTGGCAGCCTACGTGTTCTATGAATTGCTTCGCGTGTGTTTTGACAGAAAGTTGTAAAAAGATACACATGAGCACAATTATATACTTTCACACATTACAGCGATAACAAACTAATTTGTTGACGAGGAGCCGGTTATTGTTTATAATAAAGCGTATCACTGTATACAACAAAACTATTCGGACTGCATCTGAGGAAAAAATTATGATTCCAGAATGTATTTTGGTGTTTTTCAGATAAGTGTATTTCGAATGGTAAACTTACGAGGAGGATATTATGACAGGAAATACGCTGGGCTGGGTAATTGTGGCATTTGTGCTGTATTTACTCATGATGATCGCTATCGGAGCGTTCTATGCAAAGGGCAATAACAATTCCGAAGATTACTTTTTAGGAGGCAGAAAGCTGAACGGCTTTGTCGCTGCACTGTCTGCGCAGGCATCGGACATGAGCGGATGGCTGTTGATGGGACTGCCGGGAGCTATTTATTTAACCGGTGTCGGAGGTGACGGCTGGATCGCCATCGGACTTTTCATCGGCACGACGCTGAACTGGCTGTTCATCGCCACGAAGCTGCGCAGATATACGATCCGCGCCAACAATTCCGTTACGCTGCCGACTTATTTTGAGAACCGCTTCCATGATGAGAAGAAGGTATTGATGGCGGTTTCTTCTATTACTATTGTAGTATTTTTCCTGGTATATTGCGCGTCTGCGCTTTCTGCCGGAGGTCAGCTGTTTGAGTCCGTGTTCGGTATTGATTATCATGTGGCACTGACCATCGGTGCGCTGGTAGTTTTGGTCTATACCTTCCTCGGCGGATTTACCGCGGTATGTGTGACAGACTTTATCCAGGGTATGCTGATGCTGGTCGGTATTCTGGCAGTACCGCTGTTCGCTTATCATTTTCTGACAACCGGCGGCACTACATTGTCAGCCGGTCTGGAAGCCAGCGGTGCTGACAGTGCCAACTTCCTGAACCTGATGAAGAACGGTGACGGCAGCAACAATATCATCAGCGTGATCTCCGGTCTCGGCTGGGGACTGGGATATTTCGGAATGCCCCACATCCTGGTGAGATTTATGGCAGTCCGGGATGAGAAGGAAATGACTAAGTCCAAGGCTACTGCCATCAGCTGGGTAGCATTATCCCTGGGATTTGCAGTATTTATCGGTATTCTGGGCAGAGCGTATCTGCCGGAGCTGGTGAATGGCAATAATGAGAAGGTATTTATTGAGATGATCAAGAAAGTATTTACCGTGGAGATGCGTGCTCCGTTCATTGCAGGATTGTTCCTCTGTGGTATCCTGGCAGCGATCATGTCCACGGCGGATTCCCAGCTGTTAGTCAGCGCCTCCAGCGTAGCGGAGGATATCTTCAAGGGACTGCTCAAAAAGGATGCGGATGACAAGACGGTTATGAATGTGAGCCGTGTCACAGTACTGGTAGTAGCTGTGCTGGCTTATATCATCGCATGGAATCCGAACAACACCGTCATGGGACTGGTATCCAACGCGTGGGCAGGTTTAGGTGCCGCCTTTGGTCCGCTGGTAGTGATGTCCTTATATTGGAAGAGAACCAACTTCCCAGGAGCGGTAGCCGGAATTGTCACCGGTGCACTTGCCGTTATCATCTGGGATTATATTCCTCTCGTGGGCGGACAGACCCTGGGCAAAGCTACCGGATTGTATTCTCTGGTAGTAGGCTTCGGGCTGGGACT
>OGEP01003954.1_pt1 | contig 10391 bp, 5 predicted proteins | sample 1570721 | NCBI WGS metagenome assembly OGEP01 (sample SAMEA2582131, study PRJEB24529) | metagenome | biome: Human gut stool | place: China | collected 2011 | reverse complement strand
TTCAGCTCGTCCACCGTCCGGGCGGAACGTATCATCCCGTCAGAGACATGGCCCAATCCACGGCAATAATAGTTGTCCCTGCGGGATGCCGGCATGAACCTGTCGATGACCGGTTCCAGGTGCTTGTAGCTCAAGGCCAGGTTACGCCAGGTTTCCATGCTGAAACCGGCGGCATCGATATGTACGTGAAGCCCGCAGCTCTCGTTCACCTTCACGTCACACAGGTCGAGCACCCAGCAGACCTTCTCCAGTTCCCGCAGGCCGGCTTCGCCGACCAGGATCGGACTGACCAGCTCGAAGGTGTTGTTACCGCTTATACTGCTGTCCGTCACGAGTTTCCAATGCGGACGGGTGGTATGGTTGTAGCTTTCCACCGTAACCTCGATACCGGCCTCCCTGAGCTCGCGTGCAAGCCGTTCACGGGAGCAGTTGTAAGCCTCGATCTCGATACCAAACTTGCGGTTGAAAGTGTAATCCAGTGCGGCTGTCGCCGGATGGATATTCAGACCCACCTCACGTTCCCTCATCCGGCGCAGGGCGTTCACTACAAAACCGTAATTGCCGTTGGTCACCATCCTCGCGATTTCCGCACGGGGAACCCCCAGAAGAAACAGCTGCCGGATCTTGCTCGTCTTCGTTGTCTCTTGTGCTAAAATGCTTCTAATTTGCTCGTTCATAACTTATTAACTCCTTTATTATTACACTACTAAGGTAATGCTTTTATAGGAGAAGTCGTAATTATAAGAGCCTTATTATCATGCTGTTAGCTTACTTTATCTTAGGCTAAAAGTCCTTATTTGAGGTTTCTGAATCTTATCAGCCGCAAGTTCAGGATGACAAAAGGCGACAATATATCGTAACAGCCGGATAGGAGTATATCATGATATGATAAGCCGCATAGGGCGTGATATCGGAATAGGAATAGATGGGGCTATGCTGATAGCGGTATAACGGGTTAACCGAATAGTGATATATCATGATATGACGAGTCGCATAGGACATGATATCGGAATAGGGATAGACCGGGTTATGCTGATAGCGGTATAACGGGTTAGCCGGATTGTAATATATCATGATATGGCGAGCCACATAGGACGTGATATTGGGATAGGCGAAGCTACGCCGATAGTGATATAGCGAATTAAAGACTATGGGGAAGACATTTCCCAAAAATAGGTGAATTATACTGCCAATCAATGATATTTCACCTCCGGTTCTTTCTTATATGGCTATATGGTTATAGTACTATCGCAAATAACCATATAGCCGATATGAAGTATTTGTCTTCAAAAGACCGAAAATACGGAAAAACTGGCAAAAAACATATGTGTTTTTCCCCTGACAAAAGGCTTTATAGCATTATCAGGATATAGCGTGATATTCAAAACGTGGTCCGCTCCTGCGGACAGCAAGTTGTGTTTTCGTTAAACGAAAACCAAACGGTTTAACGGCAATTATGCCGCCAAACCCCTCCAACATATAGAGCTCCGAAGTCGCTCCAAGATAATACAATTGCCCAGGAAAAAATCAAGAGGCATACGCGTTGCATTACAAATTATAAACAGCCCACAGGTTTGATGCAACAAGGACGATGATGACCTGTGGTACTGATTGGGAGAGAACTGCAACCATGACAGAGAGGGCACTTGTCATCTGGAAAGCCTGTTTTTGATGACAGGCTTTCCAGAAAATTGTACTCCTGATTATTGCCGTGACCAATCAGAGACACTCAATGAATAGCCTACCGTCTACTCCTTCCTAGCTTGTAACGGTAACATTTACTGCCATCAGCGTTAAGGACGAATGTCTCAGTGATTTCCTGTCTCGCTTTTATGAACGGGGCCATGATTGAATATTTACAAGTAACCTCCTGTGCCAGCACTTTCTGAGGATCTGTATCCGCATATGATGCAGGTAACACGGGCTTAAGCCTGGAAAGTGAATCAGCCATTTTCTGATACTTGTCAACGCGGTTCTGATAAAACTCCCGCATTGCCGAAAATCCCTCTTTCTGTAGAGAACTGCTGTAACGCTCAACATGGGTATTGGCAAAATCAAGCTCCTCCTCCCGTTTTTTTTCAAAGGTCTCTTTCAGAATACGGATACTGTCACCCACAGTGATCATAACCGGTTCCCCCATCTCGATAACCTCAAACTGTAGATCGGTCCATACACCTTGTTTGTCCGTTTGCACAAAATCGGCTATTGCTTTTTCACTGGTTGACCGACTTCCGCATCCGAATACCAAGCAAAAAACAAAAGGGGAAAATAACAATTTTAGCTTCATTGTTGTAATCATTTATTTTATAGTGCAACTTTTGAATCAATATGTTCATACGCTCAATTACTGGAAAAAACTGCTGACAGACTATTTCTCACCCAGGCCCTTCTCGCTTTAAAATATATCAAGCGCTTCCAAGTCTACATCGGACAGCAGTTTTACTTTTTAATCCTTTATAGTGATTCTCCCAGCAAATATTTTTAGTCTCTTTACTTTTGCTACGGCAAATGGGACACAGGACAATATCCTCTATGTAAAGTTTATACAAATGCCGGCGTCTTTTTCCGATACATAAATCATCTATCAATATATCCAATATTATCTTTTACAAAGGCGTACAAAAACTAAACGTCAGGACCACAACTGTCTTTGTGAGAGAAAAGAGGCCTTTTAATAAAGTTACCATAGCCTCATGTATGTAAAACGGGTCGATATTCCAATAAATGAAAATCCCCGTAAAGACGGTATGCGGTCTTGATGTGCATAAAGATAGTGTATTTTGCCGTATTGTGCAAGCTTACGGACAAATAAATCAACACAAATTCGGAATTTTACCTGACGGACCTATGACATTGCGCAATCTGATGCTATCAGAAGGAGGAGGGGGTACACGTAGGAGAGCTCCGGCATCCACAGTGTGCCAATCTGGCGGTCCACGAAAGGAACTACAAAACCCTGTCTTATCGACACTTATTTCATAAGGCAGCTTCCTAAAAAAACAACGAGATCAAGGATACAGAATAGACAGCCACTTCCTGATGAACAATCTGACGGGTTCAAGTCATGTTCCCGATGGAAGCTCCAAAGGTAGAGTCTGACCTATACATACAGCAGCAGAACATCCACCTCGGCAACCATTCTCCAGAACCGAGTCCAAGCGGTACCACCCGGCAGTCAAGCTAATTGCATGAGAACGGATATCCTTGTGGAAAAATTGTACAGGAGAACCGTCAACACACATAATAAGGAGATAAATAACAGTTTGATGAAACCGTTTTTTCTTCTGGTGTTTTTGCTTTGTTCGGCTGGTGCCTTCTCTCAAAAGGTTGCCTTGAAGAACAATCTGACCTACGATACCTTGAAAACGACCAACCTCTCCCTGGAGTTCTCCATGAGGCGTAAATGGACCCTTGGCACACAGGTGGGCATGAATTTCTTTTTCTACACGCGGGACCCCACGTCTTCCCTGTACAAAGAAAAGAAGTTCAGTCACTGGCTTGTCCAGCCGGAGCTCCGTTACTGGACCTATGCCCTCTTCAACGACTGGTTCTTCGGGTTGCACACCCATGGCGGCCAGATGAATATCGGAGATGTCGATGTCCCCTTTGTGCTTCAGAAAGGGGATGGAAACATGAAAGACCACCGTTACGAGGGTTATTTCTGGGGAGGCGGGTTGAGCGCCGGTTACCAGTCGGTGCTTTCCAACCGTCTCAATATCGAGGCCTCCCTAGATATCGGTTACGTGCACGCCCGTTATGACAAGTACAAGTGACCACTTGCGGCCAGAAGTTGGACAAGGGAGATGCAGCCTACATAGGCCCATCAGGACCGCCATTTCGATTATTTACATGTTGAAATCCCCCCTGAATCCGGGGACACATCTTTTTATTCTATCACACTAAAAATGTATATCAATGAAACTTTACCATATTTCCAAATAATCATCCTGGCCCGCTGTACATCCGGTCGGTCATGTAAAATGAAATTCCCAGGCCTGGCGGAGTAATACGGGGCATTTCTCCGCCTGATCTGGGAATAGAATGATGCGGATGAGATTCCCGCACTGTTTCAATCCATTTTCATCACTATCTGAACATTCGGGTCATTTGCTATCCAGGGCATTCCAATAATCCATGTTGGTAACCCGTTCCAGCAGGACTTTTCTGTCCCCTTCACGGATATTGTCCGCAGCAGTGGCGGAGATAATGGCCGCACGCTTACCCACGCCACGCCATTTAATCATCCGGGCAGGAACTCCACGCCCGATCAGGGCGGCATGTACCTTTTCAGCACGTCGTGCGGAAAGGGTCAAGTTATAGGAGTCGCTTCCTCTGGCGTCCGTGTAGCCCATGATAAGGAAACGGCTGTCCGGATAGCTTTTCAGTAGCTCTGCCAGCCTGTCAAGCGTTCTTTCCGAAGTGGCTGTTATGACATCCCTGTCAAATTCAAAATGGATATTCTCCAAGAGATCACACGCCATAGTGTCAATAATGGCCGGAACCTCCACCTTTTTCTCAACCACCCGCTCGACGATTCTTTCCACGGGTTTCTCTATCTCCACATATCGTACCACCGGAGCCGCATGTTTGCTCTTTCCGCCAATACGCCAGATGACACTGGCAGAAACCTGAACGAAGTGGGGAAGCCCCTTCTGCACGGGCAGAAGGTATTCACCTTGTAACCCCAGCCCGAACGAGTTGCTTAACCAGGCTTTCACGCCCGCCCCGAAAGACAGGGGAACAAACGAGTTCTTGTCAGATGAACGCCCGTCAGGATTCCAGATGTCGGAAGACTCCCAATATGCCTGTCCGGTTGGGTCATCCTCAAAGTTGCCGCCATATACGGAAGCAAAGTCTTTATGCAGATAGTTCACACCTACCCTGAGATAAGGTTCAACCCATTGGGACCTGAGCAGGGGAGTAAAGCGGAATTGCAGCCCCAATCCCCCCATGTACAGCAAATCACGTTTCCTGTCATCACCTGCGGTACGGTTGTTGTTTTTCGTCAAACCGACGCTTCCCTGCAAATCCAGATAGAACCACCGGTTCAATTCCCGTGCGATGTACAGGTTTGCCCCTCCCATCAGATGATTCGCTTTCAGGTTATAAAAGTAGTTGTCCGGCGTACTCCGGAAACCGGTGACTGACACCCGACTCCAGTTTATCAGCGAACCGCCGAGACCGATCTCCCAGGCTTTTGATTCCTTTTCTGACAGTCCGTCATGCGTCACCTCTGCCTGGAGAGGCACACGACGGGTCGTTTTCGTGTCCTGACCTCTCAACGCCAGAGAAACCAACAGCAAGGAGAGGCACACAAAGCATACCGTTATTTTTTTCTTCATATTCAATTATCCAATAAATAAATCAATTCATCCAGTCGGCAGGACAATCCTTGATTGGTAAGGGTATCCGCTTGGACCAGTCCGCAAAATCAACCAAATAATACTTATCTTCTTCTTTTAACATATAGTAGGTGTAACTCCCACGATACTCGTAAGACAGACTATATGTTATTTTATCAGTGCTTTCTGCCCGTGTCCTGATATCCAGAGCAATCCAGTTATTGGGATAAGAGCTTGTCAGTTTAAAACGCTTGCCTCCCTTTGATAACGGTTTGGTTCCGGTATGTACAGTTCCTCCCGTTCCATTGATGAAAGTACGCATTTCTATAAATACAGCCCGATTAGCGTTTAACTCTGATGCCGATAACTTGCCTTCCGGATGTTTCCAGACATTGGTTCCTTCCTCTTTTATAAATTTATCTTGCCCTGTCGGGTAAGCGTATGTTTTATAAAAATCCAGTAAATTATCCGTGTCGATCTCTCCCCACATGGTGGTAATACCCTGCTTGATTTCAATAAACACACTGTTTTCTTTAAAAGATGGGGCCGGATACACTTCCGGGACATGTATCTTGTCCTGCAAATATATAGTCTGTCCATAGTCATTATAACTTCCCGTACCATCACCGAAATAAAATGCCGCATAATTGTCTGTTTGGTCCCATTCATATTTCGCCAACTTGCCGACAGTATCATTCTTCGCCACATTTGCCTTCTCCGTCCCTGTCAAAACCAACGGACGAATGATGTAGAGATATGAGTCTCCACCGGTATAGCGGACTAACTGACCTTTGTCCAAATTTCCTTCGTTGACAGGCAGGTTTATATCTTTAATCCTGGCCGATTTCATATTACTATAAGGAGTAGTAATGGACGTCGGATACTTATCCCATTCTCCATCCACTTGACGCTCGAAGCTGTAAGTTACACGTAGAATCCTATACGAATCTATCAACGTAGTACTAGAATAAGACAGATATGCACTTGTAATGATAGCTCTAACATTGATCCTATTCGGCACCAACGTGTTGCCCGCACTCGTTTCCTGCGTTCCATCAACCGTTACAGTCACACTTCCTTTCCTTTCTGATAAACCCTTATTGTCTGGCAATTTATCCCATGTGACCTTGAACTGCCCTTCCTCGTTTGTGATAAATGCATCCGTAGAAGATACACCGGGTAAGTCGCTCACCTTTACTCCGGCTGTGACCTTTTTGCCGGTCTTGTCATACACGGTAAATAGAACCGAACCGTCCGAAGGTACAACATACTCTTTCAGGGAAGAGTTCCAGTATTCAGGAATAACATTGTATTTTCCAACTTCTATCTCGATAACAGAGGAATTTCCGGTCAGGAAATCCCAGAAATCAGTCTGCTTGTTCCGGTCCGCTGGCCATTTTTGGTCAGGATTATGCGGGTTGTCCACATCACCGGACGAGATATACTCTTTCCAAAGCTCGTAGGCACTTTTACCGTTGGCTCCGTTAGCTCCATCCTTTCCGTCCCTTCCATCTTTGCCATCCTTACCGAAAGCGGGCTTGCCTGTATCCGTTCCATTTATATACCAGTTGCCGTTATCGCCAATGGCAACCTCGGGAGATTTCCCGTCCTGCCCAACGGCCTTTTTCCCGGTATCCGTTCCGTCCACAAACCAGTTGCCGTTATCGCCGATGGTGACCGTAGGAGGCACGGCATCCTTTCCGTCCTTTCCATCTTTGCCATCCTTACCGAAAGCAGGCTTGCCTGTATCCGTTCCGTTAATATACCAGTTGCCGTTATCGCCAATGGTGACTGTCGGCGGTATAGCATCACGACCATTCGTTCCGTCTTTACCGTCTTTACCATCCTGACCGTCACGCCCACGTGCGCCGATACCGGTATCCTCTTTCCCAATGAACCAGTTGCCGTTATCACCTATATGCGGTGTCTGTCCGTCCTCTCCGCTGGCTCCGGTCAGGAAACGCCAGAAATCCTGTACCGTGTTGTTTTCGGAGGGCCATTTCTCGCCGGGATTATGCGGGTCGTCCACGCTACCGCTGGCAATCATGTCTTTCCACTGCTCGAAAGCACTCTGACCATCCTTCCCGTCTTTGCCATCTTTTCCCTTGAGAAACTTGAAGAAGTCAGCGACTTCTGTCTGATCCTTCGGCCAGTTGACGGTTCCATCCGCAACTTTTTCCTTCCAAAACTCGTAGGCTGAAAGCCCCGTATCACCTTTGGGCCCCTTGGGCATGGTGATATCCACGTCTGTACAGGATGTCATGAATGACACTATGACCATGCCGCACAGAACTGATGATTTGAATAAATTCATTAATTGTTTAAGTTTAAATATATAAAAATAATAAATGTATCAAGATTTAAAACATAAACCGCTCAGCATAAACCTAACGATTTAATGTAATCTTTACATTTTATGATAGTAAAATTATGACTTATATTACCTTTCAAATTAATATTTGAACTCATTCTTTGTATAAGAATCAAAAAGTAATTCATTTTACATATGCGGATGAATATCCAGGAATCCTATAGTAAAAAGACTTGCTAATCTGTCTACACACAAAACCTAAAAAACATTCCACCCCGAATATGCAGGTAAATCGAGTCTGTATTGGATCACTCCATATTGAATATTTCATGACTCATTCGCATAATATCATTGAATTATAATTCCCATTTAATTTTCCACTCTCTCCCGTAGAGAGTGGAAAATTTTTCAAAATCTGCTCTGGAAAGCGGTTATAGATACTAAAAAGAAATAAAAGATGAAACATGTACAGATTTTATCATATAACTAACTGAAAATAAGATTACTAACATTATCATTAGGCAACAAAAACAGAAACAATGGAACTTTTTTATTTGAACGAGCACACGTCTTGTTATAATTACTCAAAATCTATGCAGGAGGGATTCCGGTATTATAAATTTGACGAAGGATTGAACCACGAGGAGGAATTGGTAAAAGATTGTATCCTGTTCGTACTCAAGGGAAGTCTGCAATTCTCCTGCAACGGTTTTCAGTTCACTGTTTCATCAGGAGAGATGGTCTTTTTTTGCCGTGACAGCCTGTTTAACACCCAATCACTGGAAAAATGTGAAGTCGTGGCTGCCCTGTTCGAGGGGGGAGTATGGCCCTGTCAAAGGGCCTCCTTTTCAGAGTTATACCACCTGAGGGAAATTGTCGAATATCGTATGGAACCTCTTGAAATCAGGGATCGGTTATGCAAATTTCTTGAACTACTGGTGTGTTATCTGGAAGATGGAGCGAACTGTATCCATTTTCACGAAATAAAACTCAAGGAACTTTTCTGGAACATTCGCTTTTACTATTCCAGACAGGAACTTGCGAATTTTTTCTATATGATTATAGGCCGTTCGCAAAACTTCAAAAACAAGGTCTTGAACAATTACAAAAGTTGCAGGACCGTAAAAGAACTCGCATCGGCCTGTGATATCTCCCTTTCCGCCTTCAAAAGACAGTTTTCCGCGGAGTTTGGAGAGGCTCCAGCCGAATGGATGCAGAAACAGTTGTTGGGAGAAATCAAATACAAACTTTCAGTTACAGACCTGCCGTTGGGAACCATTGCCAATGAACTGGAGTTTTCCTCTCTTGCACACTTCTCCAGATTTTGCAAAAGATGTCTGGGATGTTCTCCCAGAGAGTTAAGACAGCAGATAAAAGGCGGTTAAACAATCTCTGAATGAGGGAGATAAGAAATTGATAAATAATAGAGCCAAAACGGAAACAGCCAACAAAATTATTGTCTTTAAATTTGCAGCGTAATCCAAATAAAAAAAAGATTATGCTATTTTTTAACACATGCTGTAAGTTTTTTTAATTTTCCACTCTCTACGGGAGAGAGTGAAGAAACAGGAACAAATATACGTATATTGTGATAATATACTATAATTAAAGTAAAAAAAATATCTTAGATAATAGAATTTAACTAATGTAGAAAAATATTATTATTCCATTAAATCATCTGTTTACCCAACAGATGCCGGTCCAAAACGTAGATACCATAACATGTAAATCCCTCTCGTAGCCATCTTTCAATTGAAGACGGTATAAGATAAATTAGCTAAATAAGGTGTTCCTTTTTTTCCTGTATAATCCCGCCACGTGCACCAAGGCGGGATTTACAGAAACATCCGGGAATGGTAAAATTATCGGTGGTAAAAGCCTCTTTGGGAGTGGTTAACCGCCGTCCATCGTCCAGACGGGAACTGAAGAATTTGAGCTGATATCTTTCGCGGTCGGGCCCGGTCAATCATCCACCGCTAAAATGAAGTCAGCCACTTGATTATTAACCGCATCCAGTGCGGAATGATCCAGTTCTTTCAGATAGATTCGGGTCGTTTTTTCCGACGTATGCCCCAGACACTCACCAATAACATGAACCGAGGCACCGTTCACCTTGGCTATCGTGGCCCATGAATGGCGGGCCGCGTGAAGTCTCAGCGGGAATTCCAAACCAATGACCCGGGAAATCTTTCCCAGGGAGTAACGAATCCTATGGTAGGCACTTCTATAACCGGCGTACGGATCCCGTTCTGCCGGAAACAACGGGAAGATGTATTCTCCCGGTACATTCTTGTATCTTTCCAGGATACGACTGATCTCCTTGTTTATACCTACCCGCATCAATTGATCGGTCTTGTGACGCCTGTAACAGATTTCACCCGGGAAAACATGCCTCTTTTTTAGCAATGCAATATCGACGAATGACATTCCACGCGTGTAAAAGCTGAACATGAAAATGTCCCGGGCAAGAGATAATGGGCTGTCCTTTTCCAGTTCAATTGCGGATAGTGTTTTAATCACAACCGGATCAAGGGAGCGTTTGAGAGTTTTTTCCGTTTTAATGCTTATATCGCGAAATGGGCAAGGAAGTTCCAGGCCCATCTCCCGACATCCCTTCCTGAAAAGAGCCTTGATATTATGCAGATAAAAACCAATGGTGTTATCGCATATACCCGAAGCGAGTAGTTTCCCCTGGTAGTCGGAAATGATCCGGGAAGAGAGTTTTATGAAAGGAAAAT
>OGEP01003949.1_pt1 | contig 10402 bp, 8 predicted proteins | sample 1570721 | NCBI WGS metagenome assembly OGEP01 (sample SAMEA2582131, study PRJEB24529) | metagenome | biome: Human gut stool | place: China | collected 2011 | reverse complement strand
AATATTAACTAATTCCTTATTTTTCTCTTAAAAAGTCAAATTATAATTTCCTTATGTATAAGTAAACTCTCTTAAACAATTTACTCTTGTTCCTTTTTTAATAAAATATCTCCACTTTTGCCCTTCTGCTATACTCAAGTTCTAGCTCTTCTTTATGATATATAAAATTCTTATCATCAAAATACTTAGCCCCTTGAGGACATTTTTTTATACAGGCACAACACTTCATACATATACCACTGACTACATCAACTCTTTCTTTTTCAATAGAACCCAGTGGACAAAGTTCTACACATAATCCACAATTATTACATAACTCCATATTTGTTTTTGGTTTTACCTTTCTAATATCTATTGGATTTCCTTTAGAATCTCTCGGTTGATAATACCATCTATATGGACTCTCCCCTTTTACATACAGTTTTTCTGAAAGGTATTTTTTATTCTCCATATTCTCAATTACTTTTTCAGCTAAAATATCTGCTATTTCTAAATCTTCTCTATCTGGTCTACCCTTTCCTAACTCTCTAGAAAATGAATGTTCTCCTACAAAGGCTCCAGCTCCTACTACGAAAAATCCATCTTTTAACAATATATCTCTCAACTCTATTAGAGCATCATCATAATTTCTATTTCCAAATAGTACTATTGGTACTGCTAAAGCTCCCTCTCCTCTTATTGTATCTAAAAATTTTAATAAAAGATTTGGAACTCTCCCTGCTATAACTGGCACACCAAAAACTACTATATCCTCTTTTGAAAAGATATACTCTTTCTCCCTTGCACTCTTTGATGTAAAATCAATATTTTCTCTCTCTACTCCCAATTTTTCTCCTAGAGTATTAGCTATCCTCTTTACTACTTTTTCAGTAGTTCCAGTTCCACTGAAATACATCCCCCACACTTTTTTCATCTCTTATCCCCCCTATTTTCAATCTCAATTAGATATGCTAGGATATGAGATAGTGAGTATATAACACTTTTTTCATCTCTTATCCCCCCTATTTTCAATCCTTATTGTTACTGGTCTTATCTTTTAACATGGAAGAACTAGAACAGTTCATAGTTATACTATTCAAGCTAAGTTTCAATCCTTATTGTTACTGGTCTTATCTTTTAACTATATTTTTAACTCAATCTATCTTTTTCCCTTACTTCCAACTATTTTTTCTTTCGTTAATTTCCCTTAATTTTTATTAATTTTCGACTCTTTTTCATTCTATAAAACTTTATTTTTATATCTACTTCGTCTTTTCTAATCATCTATTAGAAAGGGATTGAGAGGAATTTTATCCTTTTTCCCCTCATTCCGTTTTCTATATTCTACTTTATTTTTCTTTTAAAAGCAACATTTTTATATCATTTCTATCTGTCCATAACCTTTTTCTGTCATATATCCTATTCCAGAGAAAAAAGCAAACTTTAATAAAAATATTACTTCTCTTTTCTCCTTATCATCCAGTGAAGAAATATCATATATTATCTCTCCAACTTTTCCTACTACTTCCTTTTCTATTTTTACTTCTCTACTATAATCTTCTAACATCTCTATCTTACTACTATATTTTGATATTCCTAAATAATCTTCTATATCTAAAATATTACTGTTTTTTAACTTTTTTTCTATATTTTTTAAAATTAAATTGATATCATTTGTAGCTATAAATCTATTTCCTATCTTAAAAAATATTGGAGTTATTATTTTTACTCTCAATCTATCTTCGCTAATCTCAATATCACTCTCTTCATTTAGTTGTCTAGCATATTTATTACTATTATAAATATTTAAGATAGCAAACTCCGTCTCTCCTATTTTTATTCTCTCTTCTCCTATTTTTTTTAGAAAAAAGAATTGAAATAGTTTTATTAAAATTCCACTATCTAGTGCACTTATTTTTATAGAATATTTTTTATCCTCTATATAATTATCCTTAGTTAAAAAATTAGTTATCACTACCTTTTTAAGTTCTTTATCTGTAAATTCAATTTTTAATTCTTTAATAAAATAATCATAATTTTTATATTTTTTTATTTTTTCTCCAAAAGATAGTGGTTTCAAATATATAGTAAAACTACAAATCATATCTACTCCTCGTTATAAGATAATACTGCCCAACCTACTGGATATCCTTCAGCCATAACTCTTGTAAAAACATCTTTTTTATTTCTATTAAATAAATTTAAAGTAGTAGAATTAAATCCTGCTCCCTTTCCAAACTTTATTAATACTTCATTCTCTTTTAAAGTAGCAGAATAATTTTTTATCTCTTCACAAGCTTTTATTCCTATAAGATTTTTTGCTTCCTTAAAAAATTTCAAATCCTCTTCAAGTACTTTGTTAGATTTTTCCCTCAAAGCTGGAAAAAGTACTGAATCCACATATAACTCTTTGTTAAGTTCTTCTATTATAGTCTCTCCTTTTTTATTTTGGGAAAGATTTCTATATTTTATTTCACTCTCCCTATCAAAAGAAAGTTCTGATATATTAATCTTAAACTTTAAACTTTTTTTATCTCTACTTAATAGATACCCTCTCATCATTTCATGATTTCCCATAGGTACATTTATTTTATCTTTTTTTAAATTTACCCTCTCAACTTTTACAATTTTCAACATATCTTTTGAAATTTCACTATCTGTAACTTGCAAATTTTTAAAAGGGTCAAATTTAGGTTCTAGCTCTTTCAACCCTAAAGCTTCTGCTTCTATTTTTCTAGCTAAATACTCTTTTTCCTTTGCAATTATAAAAGGAGCTGTATTTATCTTTTTATTTCTCATTATCTCATAACTACCTTGAAAGTTATCTCCAATATATGCATTTCTTATACTCCCCTTTATACTACTCCCTGGAATATACTTTCCTCTATAATTTCCTATAAATTCAGATATAGTTAAAGAGTTTTCATCATTAGAATTCCTAGCTCCACCAATTTTCTCTTCATATAACTTATTTACATCATCAGCTACTTCACAACTATATGAATATCCATATCCTACCTTGTAATTATCCTTAATATATTTTCTTATTTTAATAATGTTATTTTCTTCCATCAATTCTGTAAGTTTTAATCTCATATCCTCAGGAAAATTATAAAATATCTCTCCTAAATCTATTCTATAAAATACTCCATCTTTTATTACATACTCATATGAAGCTAAATCTATTCCACTTCCTATATGAATATCTGTCAGTGGCATTATTGTACACTCTATTTTTTCTATATCTTTTCTTATCATAATTCCACCTCAACAATAAAAGGTATTCCTACTTGAATAATCTTTTTTCTATGTAGATTAGTTAAAACTCTACCTTTTATTCCACTACTCTTTCCTCTAAATATAGCTCCTGCTCTAAAACAAGAGAATGGTTTTTTAAAAGGATTTCCCTCATCTCCATAGAGATTAGCTACCTTTCCTCTCTTTATTAAAACAAGAGAATTTTCTACATACTCATAATCTTCCTCTTTAGGAATATAATTTGATAGAGAGATGAAACCATTTCCACTTATTTTTTCAAACCCATCAAATCTCTCAAAACTTTCTGTTTTAAAAGCTCCTTTTCCTATACTTACTTTTTTTCCAAAGCCATTCTCTTCTACAAACCTTAATATCTTTTCCAATTTATTTATTGGATAATCCTCTCTTACTTTTATATAGATAAATATATTTTCAGCCACAAAATTTTCTTTCAAAGAGAATATAGCATTCTCTCCTGTGCTTCCAGAGAGTCTATCAATCCTATTATGAGTATTTTCAATAGAGATAATCCCTCTATTTTTACTGTTGTCGTCTAATATTTCATCTACTAACTCTACAATATCGTTCTCTTTTTTTCTAAGTTTATTAAATAACTCCAAAGATATAGTTGAAACCTTTTTTAATCTCTTTATTTTTGTAGCTATATCTATTATACTTTCATTTTTTTCTACTGCCATTCTCTCTACTTCACTATTTTTTATTACTCTCTTACTTATCATAGGAAGCCTATTATCTACAAATCCATCAGATACAATAAATGGTGGATTATTTTTTTCAAACTCAGCTAAGATTTTTTTTAGCTCATCTTCTCCCTCAAGAAGTGCTACTCCCCAAAAAAAATGTCCATAGATAGTATCACTTTGCCAAGGTGTCATATATGAAGAGAGAGGTTTTATATTCCACAAATATGTTTGATACATAACTCCTCCTATCTAATAGAAATATTTTCTATCTTATCTATATAAGACTCTCCATCTACATCTAGCTTTACAAATCTTATCTGTCCATTTCCACGAGATACTCCTCCACCAATTCCCTCAATTAATAAAGTTTTCAATCCTTTTAGTACAACTTTTTCAAAAAGTTCTTCATCTAATTTTCCATTGTCATTCATATCAAATACTTTATATGAAATTGAAAATTCAAACTTTATTCCTGCTGGTATTCTTTCTGAATTTCTAGGAGTTGCCTTTGAAGTAAGTCTGTTGATATTATTCTCATATTTCCACTCTGTATCAAATCCGACTTTTTCTCTTAACTTTTCTAATATCTCTCTACTCTCTTCAGTTAAATATGCATCTTTTACTGAAATTCTAGTAGGTCCTGATTTTGCTATCTCACTATCTCCTGCTCCTCTTCCAAAGACTCTACATATTGGACACTCTGGAACTGTACAACTATGAACATTTCCATTCTCATCTATTTTTCCCTCTACCCATTCCATAAACATTCTCATCTTTCCTTTTAAAGAAGAACCAGGAATATATGGCTCATTATTTAATGGATTTCTAACAATTGGAGAGTCATTTCCACCTATCTCTATCGTATCAGAACTTCCTCCTACTCTTGTTCCAGTAAGTAACTCTATTACTCCATCTATCTTTTTTATACTCTTTAATCTCATAACTCTTTACCCCCTATCCTTTATATGCATATCCTACTATTGTTTCAAAAAATATTGCAAAATTTTCAAAAGCTTCCTTTCCTTTTCCAACTTTATTCTGTTTCTGTATCTCCTCTATTCCAGCATAAAGGAAATTTTTTAATGGTTCTAATTTTTTATCTTTAGCTATTCTATATTGAACTTTTGACTTTATCATTAAAATAAATGGATAAATTCTTTCAAAATGCTCATTATTATCATTATTTTCTAATCTATTTTTTAGAGCTTTTACCTCATTAAAGAAAGCTCTAAGCTGAGCTGTACTAACTCTCTCAAAACTTTTTGCTATATTTTCAGCTTCTGTTGTCATTAATTCTTCTCTTAAATTTCCCTTATTGTCAAGAAACCCTAATTTTGAAAATTCAAAAACTACTGGCTCTGGATTATCATAACCTCTACTATTTCCTCTACTTCTATTATCAAATCCCTTATTATTAAACATCTGAACCTCCTCTATTTTTTCTTACTACATAGTTTAATACTACTTTCATATACTCAGATAAAAACCTTTGTTTCTCTCTAGATTGTATGGATTCCATTCCAAAATATCTACTTAAAAAGATAATTCTTTCATCACTACTAGGATTTTTTAATTTCTTGCTAATATTTCTACCTATATCATAAGTAAAATCTGAAATATATTTTAAATATTTTCCATTTTTACTTTCACTATATTTTCTAGCCATATCTGTATATCTTAAAAGTCTATATACAAAGCTCTGACTAAACAAGCTACTCTTCATATTCTCATCTATAAAATTGATTACTCTATCTACCTCATAAAATCTATCCCAAGATATATAGGTATCAAATAGAACAATTCCATTCTTTCCAGAATTTTTTCCAAATTCTTCTGCTTCCTGTACAGTTTTTACCCCATAAAACAAAGGAGCTTTTGCTTTAATAAGAACTACTCCACAAGTGAGAGTAATGTTTTCATTATCTCCTACAAATTTTCTAAAACTCTCTCTTATCTCTTTAGCTGTGTCAATTAATTTATCCCAAGCTCCTACTATCATAAAATCATCTCCCCCAGAATAAACTATATAGCTTTCATTTTCATATTTTATTTTCTCTTTCAACCAATATGAGAAAAAACTATCAAACATTCTACTCACTGTGGCTACTCTTGATATAGAAGTTATATCTTTTACTTTTTTCTCTTCTCCATCTATATCATCTATCTTTAATCCATAAGCCATTATAAGCCCTAAATTATCTACATCTCCCTTAAGTATTCCTAAATTTTTAGAAGATGACAATTGAGCTATCTCTTCAAAAGACATAGAGTTCCCTTTTGAATCAATAGGAGTATATCCTCCGTAATACTCTCTTACCCAAGGATAATCCCCTCTTATATCCTCTTCATACTCCTGTACTAAAAATGGTTTTCCCTCTATTTCCTCATCTTTATATAATTTACACTTTACTCCTAATATCTCTATATCTCCAACTACATCACTATCCCCTTTATAAAAGGCTACTTTTCTTAGTTTTGGTAATAACTCTCCCAGTTGAAAATCTTTCAAACAATACTCACATATATTACCTTTCTCTACCAATCTTTTTCCACAGATTTTACACTGTTGTACACTCTTCATCTCATTAATTTCTTCATCTAATACTGGTAACTCTACTACCTCTTTTACAAATTTTAATCTTTTTCCCTCTGCTAATAAATCATTTATTTCAGCATATTTTTTACTAAATTTTAATCCTAAATCATCTCCAGTAAGAGCTAGATACTCTATATTGAAGAAAATTTCTCCATAATATTTTTGATACAACTCTCTATTAATCTCATTTTTTAATTTAGAAATTTTTTCTCTAGTTACTTGGGTATTTTGAGCTAAGATATAGAATTTTCCACTTGATGAGATTATTATATTTCCAGCTTCTAAGTCTAATTCTTCTATTATTTTATAAGCTATCATATTAGTAAAAATTTTTATAAAGAAAGAACGAAATCTTATTCTTTTTCCTGCTCCTTCTGTACTCTCTAGATTAAAAATATAGTTCTGAATACCAGATATATCTCCAGCTATTAAAAGAAAATAATCTTTTAATTTAGCATTTTTTATATCAGCATCTGTTGCCTTTTCTATACTTCCCCTTAGATCTTTAACATAATTATAAGTTGCCAAAGATATAGCCGAAGTAGTTTTTAAGTGGTCATATAGTGATAAATCACAAATCTCTTTTTGAGTATCTGACGGTATACTCCAACAGTATTTTCTTATCAATTCTAATAGAGTGGTGTACAACACTTTAAAACTCTCTGTCTCTATCTTCTCTACCTCTTTTAAAAATTTTTCTATTAAAAGATTTAGTTCCTTTTGAGAGTTTTCTTCAAACTCCATAGGAAAAATATTTCCAAATAAAAACTCTTTTAACTTATATCTTTTTTTACTCTCTCTATCCTTCCCTCTTCCTATATCTATATTTCCAAAAATAGAATCTAGAGGTACCTTTGTAAAAGGTCTCATTTTCATCTCATCTTCATTTCTCTCTGCTGAAGAATAGTTGTCAGCTCTTGCTACTATATATGCTAATCTTCTTATATACTTATCTTCCAATCCTGCTACATTTATATCTTCTGAAAAAAAGTTCCCCTCGTGGTGTTTTAAAACCAACTCTTCTAAAACTCTATCCTCTTCTATTACTTTTTTCTCTTCTAAAAACTTTATAAACCACCAAGAAAGATGTGGATGTTTCTTTCCTATATGACATTGAGACATATATTTTTCACTTCTACCTATAAATTTCCCTATATCATGTAGTAATCCACCTAAGACAACTCTCTCTTTATCATCTTGTAACCTTACCATCTAAACCTCCCCTTTCCTTTTTATTCTACCCATACCTATACTCTTTCTTTTCCCTAGAGATATATCATCTGGAAGATAGGCATTTGTTACAAACTCTCCTACAAATCCCAAGATAGTAATATCTTTTTGTCTAAGTTTAAGCTCTTGAAACTCTCCTACTACCTCTACTCTTTTTTCTACTCTAATTCTACACATTTTAAAAAATTCTAAGATATTATTTGCCAACTGCTTATTTAAATCAAACTCTCCAACTTTATATCTCAAAAAGTTTTTATCATTGAGAGCTAACCATATTGTCTCAAATCTATATCTATATTTTTTCTCATCATCTACTCTCAACTGAGGAAAAGAGATATTTATTTCTGGAGTTATCTCTATTTTTCTATCTCCTATAACTATCTCTCTTATATCTTCTATCTTCTCTAAAAGAATATCTCCTCCCTTATCTATCCCAACTATTAAAAATTCCCCATTCTTTACTTTATACTGTATAAAGGAAAAATCATAATTGAAATTATAATCATCTTTATGATTATGGAAAAGTATATTTTCTTGAAATAATCTTCCAAAATACCCTCTTAATTTCTCTGCATCTCTATTTTCAAATTTTTCATTACTTTTTAGTATTATCCTTACTAATTTCATTACTCCCCCTAGACTAGTGTATAGAATTTAGGATTTATTTGAAATTGATGTGAGTAGTTACTCTCCTTTTCCTCAATTTTTTGATAAAGTATCAACTCTCCTAACTCTATTCCTTCCTCTCTTCCTATCTCTTTCAAATGATTATTAAAATCTTTAGCTTTATTTTTCAATACTGTTAAATTTTTTCTAAATCTATTACTTCTTGCCAATTCACTCTCATCATTTTTATATTTAGCTAATATTGCTTTACTAACATTGCTATTGTGCCTAATTGCTACAGTTAGCGTATCCTCAAGTCCTAAACCAGTTAGTTGGAACTGCTGAGACATGGTCCGCCTTTGAGGTGCACACCAACAAGAAAATAATGAGTGATGAGTTACTTGAGAATGGTTTTTTGTCTCAATATAGAGGACTTTATTCTCAAAATAGAAATCCCCTTTTATACTCTCAGTTAAAGAAATACTAGGATTTAAATTTTCTACTATATCTTCTATATCAATATCTAAAAGTTCAAATATATTTCCATCTCTTAAGAAATCTTTTCCCTCTTTCTCATCAACTCTCAACTCTTTAAGAATATTTTTTCTTAAATCCTTTATGAATTTTTCATAGTAGTAACTATTTTCCTCTTCTTTTTTACTCTCAAAGTACTTCAAAATAAAAAAATAATATATCTTCTCTCTATATTCAGACAAAAAACCATTCTCAAGTAACTCATCACTCTTTATCTGAAATTTTGTAAGGAATCTATCTAACCAGAAAAAACTTCTAGTCTCTATGTTTTCCTCACTGCTTTCAAATAAAATAAGGGATAACAAATTACTTAAAAATGGTTTTAACTTTAATATATTTTCTCTTGATAACTCTCTATTTTCACTTAATTTTATAAAAAAATTTTCCATTTGAGAATAAAAATTTTCTCCATCTAAACTCAACATATTCTGAAAAGAAAAAATCTTAGATAACTCTCTATAAAAGTTTTCCATTCCACTATTACCTATCTGATTATAATAAGATTCTGTAGCAGAAAACTCAAATTTCTTTAAAGATTTATTTATATACTCATATATTTTTATATTCTCTTTTTCTGGCTCTATCATTAATTCAAGTTTGGTATTAAAAGGATATCTTCTCATTCCTATATCTTTTATATATTCATCTTGCTTCTCACAATAAATATATTTAGGAATTTGACTCTCCTGCCAATTGATAGAAAAAATCCCTCTTTCTACTGCTAGTTTATATAGATATACTGTAATTATTTTCATTCCTAAGGTTATATCTATAATTGAGTTATTTTTATTTGGTTTAAACTTGCTAATATACTTTTGTATATTACTTTGAATATGAGCACTTGTTACCTCTTCTAATAATATTCCATTAACATCTACATTTTTAAACTTTACTTTTGTTTTTTTAAATATCTCCTCTGTTTCTTTAGAATAAATTAAAAGAAAGCATTTTATATTTGGAAATATTCTTAAATTTTTCTCCAGAATATTTTCAAAATATATTTTTTCATTTTCAGAATAGGAATAACTTACATAAGAAATTAGTATCTCTATATTTTCTAATTTTATCTTATTTGCTATTCTTTTCCTCTGCTTTTGTAAATTTTCTAAATAAATCTTTTCTAACTCAGTTTTTTCCTCATCAGAAAGTTTTTCCTCTAAGGAATACTTTAGAAGTATTTTATTATTCTCTTTTCCTAAAAAACTTTTTAAACTATTTGCCACTTCATATTTTTTCATTGGTTTCCCTCTATTTATTTTATATTATTATCATATCATATTACAATTACTTTTTCATAGAGAAAATTACTTTTTTTACAAAAAATAAAAAACTGACTAGTTTACTTATACTAATCAGTTTTGACTATCCTTATTGTTACTGGTCCTATCTTTTAACTTAAATAGCTTTATTATGCAATTAGGAATAGAATTGCATTTAGGAGTTTCAATCCTTATTGTTACTGGTCCTATCTTTTAACCCTATATTTTTAACTCAA
>OGEP01003946.1_pt1 | contig 10408 bp, 5 predicted proteins | sample 1570721 | NCBI WGS metagenome assembly OGEP01 (sample SAMEA2582131, study PRJEB24529) | metagenome | biome: Human gut stool | place: China | collected 2011 | reverse complement strand
CTTCTCAAAGATGGAAAGTTCTGCCGTCATGACGGTGTTGTCCTGCGGGGTAAACACTGCGTCTACGCCCTCTGCCACCAGGGCATCCGCTGCCGCCTGCACCTCCGCAGAGGTCGTACCGGTCTTCTCCACATAGGCGATTCCCTTCTCATCGCAGTATGCCTTTGCTTCCTCAATCGCACCAAGGGAAGAAGCCTGGCTCTTATCATAGAGCAGTCCGACCTTTGCGGTATCCGGATTTGCCGCCAGCATCAGATCAAAAATCGCTGCCGTGTCGATGGCATCCGACGTTCCTGTAATATTGGAACCCGGTGCGTTCACATCTGCCGCCAGTCCGGCACCCACCGGATCCGACACTGCGGAAAATACAACCGGAATCTGATTCTCCTCGGTCGCACTCTGCATCACGACTGCGGTCGGCGTCGCAATCGGGATAATCAGATCCACATCATCCGCCACCAGATCCGCTGCAATCTGTGTCAGGATCGACTGATCTGCCTGCCCGTTGAACGTGTAATCCGCATAATCAAAGGTAACTCCGAGCTCTGCTCCCTTTGCTGTGAGTTCCGCTTCAATCGCTTTTTCAATCTGATTTAAGGAAGCATCATCCACATACTGTACAATACCGACTTTATATACGGTTCCCTCCGCCGCTGTCTGGTCTGCCTCTGCCTTCTGTGTCTCCGCCTGCGCGTCTCCTCCTGCCTCATTGGTCAATTCCACGGTCGTACCGGAGCCGGAACTGCTTCCGCAGCCTGCCACCGCTGTTGCCACCATCGTCATTGCAAGAACTGCTGTCATCATTTTCTTTTTCATAATTATTTCCTCCTTTTCCTATTACATAAAAAAAGCCGTCTCAAGCTATTGCTTGAGACGGTAATAAACTAATATTATCGCGGTGCCACTCATCTTGACAAAATGTCCACTCACTTCATGCACTATCATACATGCCGGATGGATAACGGGTCCGGTTCCCGGCGGCTCCTACCTGCGTATCCACTGTTCAGGCCGCCCTCAAAAGTCCATTCAACAAATCCCTCCATACTGCAATCCCACCGCCTGCAGCTCTCTGTGATCTCGGATAAATGTCTACTACTCTTTCTCAAAGGTTTATCGGTATGTCACTTACTTTAATACATTAACGTGTATTTGTCAACCTTATTTTTAAATTTCCATCAGACGGAACTTCTCGATCGTCTGCTCCAAATCCTGCGCGATATTCTGAAGTGTCTTTGTGTAGTCCGTGATGTCTGCCATCGTCGTGTTGACCTGATCTGTGGATGCATTGACCTCTTCCGTCGCCGCTGCCGACTGCTCCGATACGGATGCAATCGCCTCCATACGACTTACGACCGTATCCTTGTTGGATGACATGTCCGCATTGAGCCGGTTGATGTTCTCCATGCCAGCATTCAGCTGCTCAATCTGCGCGATAATCTGACGGAATACCTCTTCCGTGCGCTCGATCGCTTTCTGCTGCTCCGACTGAAGCTCCTCGTTCTCCTGCATGGTCTCTTCCACCTGCTTGGACTTGTCCGTAATCTCGGTGATAATCTTCTTGATCTCATCCGTTGATTCCTTGGACTCATCCGCCAGCTTCCGGATCTCGTCTGCAACGACCGCAAATCCCTTGCCCATCTCTCCGGCTCTCGCCGCCTCGATAGAAGCATTCAGGGAAAGCAAATTGGTCTGTGCCGTAATATCCGCAATCGCATCGGAAATATAGAAAATCTTGTCGATGCTGGCAATCATCTCATTCATCACTGCAAGGGACATGCTCGACTTCTCTACGGTCTTCTGTGATTTTTCGATCAGATCCTTCACGCTGCCGAGTCCCTCCGAACTGATCCGGTTCGTCTCCTCGGTCATCTGGTTGATCTCGCTGACACAATCTCTGGAGGACTCCAGACTGTTCTTGAGGTTGTCCACCTCACTGCTTGCCTCCTGCGTGCTCTCCGCCTGCTTCACCGCACCGTCAGCCACGCTTGAGATCGCCTCCGCGACCTGTCCCATCGTGCTTCTGGTATCTCCCGCGATCTCGGAAATATGATCCGAAGTCTCTAAAATATGTCTGGACTTATCCTCCACCTCACGGATCACTGTGGATACATCCTTGACCATATCGTTAAAATGCGTCTCCAGCGCACCGAACTCGTCTCCTCTGGTGACCGCAATCGTCTGGGTAAAATCTCCCTCTGCCACAGCAGCTGTCGCACGCTCAATCTTTTTGATCTCACGCACAAGGCTGTACGCGGTAATAAGCGCGATCACAATACCGAAGATCACTCCGAACGCACCCGCAAATACCAGCGCACCGTTGATCTTCGCAAGATTGCCGGTGTTCTCGACATCGCTGATGCAGCCCAGAAGAATCCAGCCTGTCACCTGGTCTGTCATCGCGGTCACCGCACAGTCCATGCCATCTGCACGCATCGTGTATACAGACTCCAGTGTGATGTCGGAAGCGCTCTCATCGCCCGCTTCCTCCAGGGCGCTCTTCTGCTCCTCCAGAGACTTCAGTTCTCCGGAAATCGGCGTCCAGAATTCCAGACCCGTCACATTTCCGTCCGCAAAGGTATTTTTGTCACTGTCGATCACAATATTGCCATCCGCATCGATCAGCATGGCAAATCCCGTGTTGAGAATGCGGATATTCCTGATATAATTCTCCAGTTGCGCCGCATCAATATCCATCGCCACAACGCCCATTAAGACATCTTTGTATTTGACCTCCTGCGCTACGGTGAAGATCTGCCCGCCTGTCTGCGGATCCTCATAAGGCTGTGTGATATAGCTGAAAATAGAATTTACTTTTGCCTTTCTGCCCTGGCAGTTCACATACCAGTCTTCCCCGGCCAGATCCACATTTTCCTCGATGGTGTTCATCGCCGTCTTATCACCGTTGTCCTCGTACTTCACCCATCCGGTGATGAGTTTTCCGCTGGACGTCGCATAATAGCTTCGCACCGCTCCCTGCGTTACCTTGCACGCCGCCACCAGTTCATCCTGCACGTTGGCAATATAGTCATCAAACTGATCCTCGTACTCCAGCTGCTTGATGGAAGTCTTGCGCGTCAGCAGATCCACCGGAAGGCTGATCGTCTTCTCATACGTCTGCAGACTGTTCAACGCGCTCTCTAACGTCTGCTCGCTTGTGAGCTGCATGTTGCTGTTTAACACATTCTTCGTACGGCTGTATGTAATCACTCCACAGATCACAACACTTCCCGCAATCGCCACAAGAAAGCTCAAAATCATTTTCGGCCCTAAACCCAATTTTTTCATCTGTTTCCTCCGTTCATACTGCAATATGACACTTTATTACTTACATTGTAGATGTTTCGCACATTTTTGTAAATATCCGGTATTTTCTTTCATTGTATTACATTCTAAACAAAAGCCTCCCTGCCGGCATTCTGCCAGCAAGGAGGTTCTCAAAAAATGCCCACGCACTCTGCTCCTATGAAAAATAAACAAGTTCGTCTTCCGGCTTTTCTGCAGGTGTAATGGAAATCGGATACAGTACCGGTCCTTTTCCCTTGTACTCTCTTGCAAACTCCACCTTGATCTGCGCGGTAATATGAATCCAGGACTTGTGCGGAATCTTATCCTCATCCGGATATTTGCACTTAAATCCGATGAAGGTAATATCCTCCACACAGCAGGTCATCGCAAAACGTCCCGGAACAAAAATGCCCTTCTTGAGCTTGTCAGGATTGTATACAAGCGCCAGAAAGCTGACTTTCTTCCCCTCGTATTTCTTCGGGTTGTCCAGGCAGTCCATATACCAGATTGCATAATCCGCATCTGTAATCTCCAGTTCATCTCCCGAGATGTCAAACGGCAGCTCCTCCTCGCGCTCGTCGAGCGATCCGTCCGCGCGCTCATACACAAGCTGTGCCTTACGGTTGAGCGCCTTGACATTTCTGCGGTATTTTCCCTTATCCGTGCTGTCGTCACAGCGGTTAAAGATCACGACGTCCGCCTGAAACAGCTGTTCCATAATCATCGTGCGCATATTGGCAAGATACATATCAAAGGTGGTCGCATCCACGGTCGCAAGGGACTGCACCACCATCCACCCGCGCGGAAGCTCCGTCTCGGTGAGCGTATCCATTCCCCAGGTTCCGTTATATTCGATGAACACCTGATCCGGCAGATATTTCATATTGATGGCATTGAGAAAATCAGCGGTAAAATCTTCCTCGTTCTCCACCATCACAAGGCTTGCATTGATTTTCTTCAGCTCCGCCTCGTCATATTCCACCTCTCCGTCTTCACAGCAGATGATCAGACTTTTTCCCTGATCGGCAAACCCGTTCTCAAGCAGTGTCTCCTTGATCAGTGTCGTCTTGCCGCTGTCCATGAATCCGGTAAATAAATAAATCGGTATCTCCTGCATGTTCTATTCCTCTCTGTCTTATCTCACTATTAAAAGGCAGTCTTCACAGCTTAAGCGATTCCAAATAACTCCTCTAATCTGTGCTCGTCGATATCTGTTCCGATCACGCACAGACGTCCCGTGTAATCCGGCTCGCCGTCACGCAGCTCGTACTCCCCCGGCACCATGTCAAAATAAATCCAGGAGCCGTTCTCATCCTCCACCATGCCCTTCGCACGGAGAATGGTTCCATAGTCGTCCGTCTCGCACAGAGTCTTTAAGACATCCTCAATCTTTGCCTTGGTAAACTTATGCGGCGTCTCTTTTCCCCAGCTTGTAAACACCTCATCCGCATGATGATGATGGTGATGCTCATGATCGTGGCAGCCGCAGGTGCAGTTCTCGTCATGCTCATGATGATGCTCATGGTCATGGTCTTCATCATGGTCATGATGATGGTGATGCTCATGCTCGTCCTCATCATGATCATGATGATGGTGATGCTCATGCTCGTCTTCATCATCGTCGTCATCGTGGTGATGTCCACAGCAGCACTCATGGTCGTTGTCATCCTCGTCATGGTCGTGATGGTGATGATGCTCGTGGTCACAGCACTCATCCTCATCGTGATCGTCATGGATATGCTCCAGCATTTCCTTCATCATATCTTCCAACTTGTCAGCGCCTTCGATGGTCTTCAGTACTTCCCTGCCATCCAGCTGATCAAGAGGAGTGGTGATAATGGTAGCCTTGTCGTTATGCTCACGGATCATCTCCACGCAGGCATTCAGCTTTGCCTGATCCACTTTGTCGGTTCTGCTTAAGATAATGGTTCCGGCGTACTCGATCTGGTTGCTGAAGAATTCGCCGAAGTTCTTCATATACATCTTGCACTTGGACGCATCTACCACTGCTACTGCACTGTTAATCTCCACATCCAGGTCACCTGCCACATTTTCCACAGCCTTCAGGACATCGGACAGCTTGCCGACACCGGAGGGCTCGATCAGAATACGCTCGGGAGCATAAGTGCTGATAACTTCCTTCAGGGAAGTACCGAAATCACCTACCAGAGAGCAGCAGATACAGCCGGAGTTCATCTCTTTGATCTCGATACCGGCCTCTTTTAAGAAACCGCCGTCGATACCGATCTCACCAAACTCATTCTCGATCAGAACGGTCTTGCTGCCGTCCAGAGCTTCTTTTAACAGCTTCTTGATCAGGGTGGTCTTACCGGCACCCAGGAATCCGGATACTACATCTATTTTCGTCATTGTTTTTTCCTCCAATCTGAGTCTAAGACCCATCCTTTTTATTTTCTATCATATTTACAGTATTGTCAATAAAACGATTATTAAATTTTTATCAACTAAGCCATAATGTTCGTCAGACACTGTGCGGATGCTCGCATACGCAACTGTGCTACGGTCTCTCCGTCTCGATCATGCTGTAAGGCACCACGGCCACTTTTCCCTCTTCATCACCGCCACACAGGATTCCTACGAACACACCGTCCTCCGTAAAGGCTCCGCCTCCTGACATTCCGGGAGCGATCAGTCCCTGCAGCAGAAGCATATACTGGTCAAAATCCTCCACATAGATCCAGGGATCCACCACGAAAGCATAGACCGGCAGCCCACTCTCCCCTCCGTACATCCATACATCGTCATATTCCTTCAGTGCATCGAATACTTCCCGATCCGTCTGCACCGGCAGACAGACCTTCCATGCTTCCTCTGACAGTTCCGCCTTGTCCACCCACAGGAAAGCCAGATCGCAGCTGTCCACTGTCTCCACGCCGGTGGCAGCCACCTGTGTTCCGTCCGGAAATGTCACCCGGGCCTCTCCGGTATCGTCCGCCAGTACGTGCCCTGCCGTTGCGATCAGAATCCTGTTTTCCTCTTCATCATAGATCACACCACTGCCCTGCCGCTCTCCCGTCTGAATTTCCACCAGGGATTTCATTACCTTAAAATCATTCTCCGTCAGTTTCTGCTCTGTCTGCACCGGCAGTTCCACAAATTCCATTCCTGCGTCAGCCTGTCCCATGCCACTGTTTTCTTCCGAAACCTTCTGGCCTGCGGTCTCCGTGGAGACATTTTCCTCACTCCCACCGTTTTCCCCGCAGCCGGCGAAAAGTAACAGGCAGCTCAGTATCACAGTGATCCCTTTTATCCGCATTCTCTCTTTTTTCTCCATGACTTCTCCATAGTTTCTCCGTGAAACATGCTCTGCATTGCAGTCGCTTATAACAGAAAACGGACCGCATCCGCAGTCCGCATTTTTCTCAAAAGGTGTAAGCAAAAAATAAGCCGAGTTCTGTATATGACGATCATCTATCTAGTACGACTGTCACCAGCCGCATCAAGCGACCTACCTGAAAGCAGACCGGGCCGGTCTATCGCTCTCTATTTGGTCTTGCTTCGGATGGGGTTTACATGGCTCCGTCTGTTACCAGCCGGACGGTAGTCTCTTACACTGCCTTTCCACCCTTACCGGCATAAAGCCGGCGGTATATTTCTGTTGCACTAGCCTTGGAGTCACCTCCACCAGACGTTATCTGGCATCCTGCCCTGTGAAGCCCGGACTTTCCTCACCTGCATAAAGCAGCCGCGATCATCTATCTTACTTACACCTGTTCGATTATATCTTTTTCTTCCGGAAAAAGCAATATTTTTCTGCCAGACGTATGATTTCCCCATATCCCAGCGCTGCCAGCGGGAACATCATCATGTAATAGGCATACATATACCTGGCCTTTGCTTCCCAGAAAATACTGAACAAAAAGCCCCCGATCACAGCCACTGCCAACAGATGCTGTGTGATCTCACTGTCTTTTCGGACACAGAAGATAAAGTAAAACAGACACCCCAGATAGATAATGAACTGTAAACGATCTGCCATCCTCACCACACTGTCAAACAGATCTCCACTCAGCCGGTCTTCCAGTGCCGCCAGTTTCTCATGGTACACATCCCCGTGGTTAAAGTTGAAATACAGTGACTGATAGGTCGGGACATTCCACTGGGACAGAAGTTTTCCCTGATAAAAACCTCTCAGATACCCCGGCTGTGCTTTCATGGCCTGCATGCGCTCCTGCATCATCTCCCGGTAGATCTGATCGCTCTGCTCTGTATTACAGTCCGTTGCATAATATTGTGCCCAGCAATCGCTGTAATACCAACCGTACCGGCCACCGATCTCTTCCATTCCCAGATACAGGTAAGCCGATGTGGGCAATCCCCGGGAATGCTCCATTCCGGATCTCATCTCATACATTTTGTAGATTCCCTGATAGCACAAGAGTGGCAGTGCCAACGCCAGCACCAGTGAAATCAACAGGCGTCTGTCCCATTTTGAGAATATCCGTACCGCGCCGACCATGCAATATGCCACCACCAGGACCAGTGTGTTCTTACGCAGCAGAGTTCCCAGTGTAAGAGCTGTCACAATGCCCACCAGTGATCCCGTTTTTCCATATTTGATATATCGGACCAGCATCCATGCGGAAAACAGGGAACAGAATACCCAGGGAATCTCTCCGTAGACCCAGCTGGCATAAAAGACAGATGCCATACAGCTGCCCGCAAGCAGTGTCCCCATGACCACCACCGCAAGTCTGCCGGAAACTTCCTTCAGAATGCCGTAAATGCAATAGATACCCGCCACGTTCAGAAGTACGAACACTATCTGGATCACATGATAATCCGCCTCTCCAAGAATCCGGAACAGCATCTCTTCCATGGCCGCCGGTCCCAGCTGATGAGCATACAGACCGCAATAATGATCCGGAGCCAGCGTCCCATAGTCACCCTGTATAAAATCTATGGCCGCACCAATAACCGATGCCTGATCTGCACTCGGCACTCTGTCTACCGCCAGAACCCAGCACAATCCTGCGATTCCCTGCCAAAGCATGCCGAGCGTTACGGCAATTCTTTTACACCAGATGGCGATTTTGTCACCGGCCTTTTTTTCCACTGCCGTCAGAACTGCATACAATAGCAATATCAGCGCTGCTGCCGCCAGATTCCGTATTACAGAATCCGGAATCTCCACCAGATCTTCATGACCTGCCACCGGAAGCATATACTGCAGGGTACGCATGGCATACCATACAAGGAACAGAAGGATCAGGCTGCCCATGATCCGGATCACCCAGTTTGCTGTCTGCTTTACTATCGATTTTATCTTTGGTAAACGACTCTCCACAGGTATTCTCCTTTTCTTACTGTAGAGTAAACTATTCAGAACCATGCATGTAAACTATTCAGCACCACATTCGCAAAATCGCATCTGACGATGCTTACTTTTTGCTCATGTGGTTACTTCGTCGCATCAATTCTGCCGCACAGTCTTACGAATGCAAGCATTCGACGCCTGTCAGCAGAATTGCGCTACTCTGAATAGTTTACACGTTGAAGCAGCTTCCACCCACAAATTCTCTGCACAGAGAATTATTGGGAAGGCTTTCACTGGTCACACCCAGGAAATACTCCAGGAACTTAAGCAGTCTCTTGGCCTCGTAATATTCCGGTTCTCCCTTGTCGATCTGGAACAATAACGGCTCTGCGAACTGCTTTAACACTGCCAGTTCATAGATCAGGACGGAATTAAACATGGCATCCGCATCCTCCTGGAACGGGAAAATATTCTGTTCCTCACCCCGTCGTACAGAAGCCCACATATCGATGGTGCGTCTCGCATCCGCACCTCTGGTCCTCGCATCTCTGACCATACGGCGGAGAAGTCTTCCGTCCGTAGTCGGGATCCGGTTATGCTCATCAATATTGATATTGGTCAATGCACTGATATAGATCTTGTATTTACTCTCCTCGGGAAGTGCATAAGATGTCTTCTCATTCAGACCGTGGATACCTTCGATCACCAGAATATCATCCGGTCCCAGTTGTTTGAAATTGCCCTTATATTCCCGTTTTCCGGTCTTGAAGTTAAAGGAAGGCAGCTCCACACGTTCACCGGCTAACAATCTGCACATGTCGTCATTGAACTGCTTTACATCAATCGCTTCCAGACATTCGAAATTGTAATCACCGTTCTCATCCCTTGGCGTGAATTCTCTGTTCACGAAATAGTCATCCAGTGCAATGGGGTGCGGTGTCTTCCCCAGGGTCTTCAACTGAATGGATAATCTGTGGGAAAAACTGGTCTTGCCGGAAGAAGAGGGTCCGGCGATCATGACAAATTTCACGCCGCCCCTGTCTACGATGCTCTTGGCAATCTCGCCGATCTTACGCTCCTGCTGCGCTTCCTGTACCAGGATCAGTTCACTCAGCGACCCACGGCAGATCTGATCATTCAGATCACCTACGGTCTCAATACCGATCTCCTTTCCCCATTCCTCAGATTCTTTCAACGTCCGGAATAACAGCTTTCTCTCTTGAAACGGCTTAACATGTGTAGGATCTTTTTTATCCGGCAGCAGAAGCATAAAGCCCTCATCATACGCTATGACGTCAAACCACTTCACATAACCGGCATTCGGCAGCATATAGCCGTAATAGTAATCATAATAACCGTCCATCTCGTAGATGTTCACAAAGGAACCTCTGCGGTAGCGGAACAGTTTTTCCTTATCCTTCATACCTTCCTTATGGAACAGCTCCATGGCATTGTCCAGGGAATAGGATCTTTTTAAAAACGGTGTCTTTGCCTCTACCAGTTCCCGCATCCTGTCACGGATCTTCGCTGCATTATCCTCTGTCGCGGCGATCTGTCCTCTGGGAGAAATGTAGGAGCCGTTCCCGATGGCAAATTCCACACGACAGCTCTGGGCCGCCTCTCTGCCGTAGACATCAAATACCGCTTTCAAAAACAGCATTGTGGCAGAACGCACATAAGTCTTGTTGCCCACATCATCCTTCAAGGTAAAAAAGGTAACCTCGCAATCCCTTGTCAGTTTCTTGAACAATTCTCTGATCTTGCCGTCTCTGGCTGCCAGTGCGATCAGATTCTCATACTCCTGCTGATAATCGTTGGCCACATCCTCGTAAGTGGCTCCCTGAG
>OGEP01003942.1_pt1 | contig 10415 bp, 8 predicted proteins | sample 1570721 | NCBI WGS metagenome assembly OGEP01 (sample SAMEA2582131, study PRJEB24529) | metagenome | biome: Human gut stool | place: China | collected 2011 | reverse complement strand
CCGCAAGGCATCCAGCGTTTCGGCGTAGGCAAAGCAGAAGGCTTTGTCCCGCGCTACAGCAATGCGGACGGCGGGTGCGCACGGTGCGGCAAGCAGCGGCGCAGCCGGGGCAGGGCGGTCGGTCAGCGCCGCCAGCTGTGCCCAGTCCAGTACAAGGGCATCAGCCAGTTGCTCTAACTTTTGTTGTAAGTCCATGATCTCCCCGGCGGTTTTCAGCCCAAGGTGACGGCTCTCAATGGCGCACCCCAGCAGATGGGGCAGATACCCCACCACCGGCAGACCGGTCTCGGCTTCCAGCATCGGGCGCAGCGTTTTGTATAAGGCTTCAGAGCAATCATTGAGCAGAATGCCCACGATATGGCTGGGTGTGCGGAACTGCAAAAGCCCCCGCAGCTCGGCGGCAAGGGTGATGCTTGCCCCCTTTGGCTGCACCACCAGCAGCACCGGCAGTGCCAGCGTGTCGGCCAGTTCCCATGCGCTTGCGCGGGTGGTCAGCCCCTGTCCATCGTAAAAGCCCATGGCACCCTCGCATACGGCAGCGCCGTGCCCAGCGGCATACCGGGCATAAAGTGTGCGCACCGTATCCGGGGCAGAGAGGTAGAGGTCTAAATTGTGGCTTTCCACCCCCAGCGCGCTGCGGTGGAACATAGGGTCGATGTAGTCCGGACCGCATTTAAAGGCGCAGGGGTCAGCTCCGCGCCGCTGCAGCGCGGTCAGCACTGCACAGGTGACGGTGGTCTTGCCGCTGCCGGAGCGCGGCGCGGCGATGAGAAACTGCATCATGTCCGTGCCCCCGTAATGAGGAATACCGGGTTGTTGGCCATCAGCAGATGCAGACTGCCCGCCGTTTTTGTGCGGCTGACAGAAATCTGCGTCACCTCGGCGGCAAGGCCGTGGGCGGTCAGAGCAGCCACGGCGGCGCTGAGCGTTTCCAGCGCAATGGCGGCGATGCACAGCCGCGCGTCTGGATTTTTGTGCAGCACAACGTCTATAACGGCGTCCATGTTGCCCTTTGTGCCGCCGATGAATACAGCATCCGGTGTAGGCAGTGCGTCCAAGGCTTCGGGTGCTTTGCCCTCGATCAGGGTCAGATTATAGGCTGCAAATTTCTCCCGGTTTTTCTGGATGAGCGCACAGGCTTTCTGGTCACACTCTACGGCATATACCTGCCCGGCAGGGGCGGCAAGCGCCAGCTCCACGCTCACGCTGCCGGTGCCCGCGCCCACGTCCCATAGGGTATCCGTGGGGGTAACTGCCAGCTTTGCCAGCGCGGCGGCGCGCACCTCCTGCTTTGTCATGGGCACAGCGCCCCGGATAAAAGCATCGTCCGGCAGGCCGGGGGTGCGGCGGGGCGGCAGGGCTTCCCACTCGATAAGCAATACGCTCAGCGGTGCAAAGCTCTGCGCTGCCAGCTCCCGGGCAAGGCCAAAGCGGATGGCTTCCGCCGGAGTGCCTAGGTTTTCGCCCACAAGGGCGTGGGCAGCACCCAGCCCGGCAGCGGTCAGCTTGGCGCAAAGGGTGGCAGGGGTGTCCCCGCCGCCAGTGAGGAAAAACACCTGTGGATGCGCCAAAACCTCGGCTACCGGGTCGCAGGCGCGGCCATGGGCAGACACCAGCTTCCAGTCCTGCCAGGGGCGCCCCACAGCGACGGCTAAAAGCTGCACGCTGGAAAGCCCGGGCAGCACCCGGACAGAGTATCCCATGGCCCGCAGCAGGGGCAGCAGCTTTGCCGCACCGGAGTAAAACCCGGTGTCGCCGCTATACAAAACAGCGGTGTCCGTATCCGGCTGCGCAGCCAAACACGCAAGGATATCCGCCGGCTTATACACGGCCTTGCGGTCAGCAGTGCACCCCGCCGGTAAATGCTCCAACAGGCGCTTTGCCCCAAGGATGAGCCCTGCGCCTTGCAGCGCAGCCAGCCCTTGCGCGGTCAGGCTTTCCGGGCAGCCGGAGCCCATTCCGATCAGAGAGATCATACCAGAACCTCCTTGCAGCGTGCCAGAATTTGTGCGGCAGTTTGTCCGTTTTCAGCTGGACGACGCACCACGATCAGCTGTGCGCCGGTGTCCTGTGCGGCCTGTGCCTTTTCGGCAAAGCCGCCCACAGCACCGCCGTCCTTCGTGACAAGATAGCGGATGGAGAATTGCTTCATCAAGGCGCAGTTCAGCGCATAGCTGAATGGCCCCTGCATGGCAATGATGTTCCTGTGTGGGACACCGGCGGTCTCGCAGGCGGCAATGCCCTCCCGCGTGGGCAGCACCCGGGGGAACAGCCGCTCCGGGCTGAGCGGCGCAAAGGCGGCAAGTTCTTTTGCACCAGTGGCCAGCAGCACATTGCCGCTGCACCCGGCCAGAAACGCAGCTGCGTGGGCGGCGGTGGCAAACACCATGCTCCCGGCGGGCAGCGGGCTTTCTTCCCGCAGCAGCCGGTGATACTCCACCCCGGCAGCGGCACACGCAGCCCGGATGTTTTTGGTGGCGTCCACCGCGTAGGGGTGGGTGGCGTCTACACACAGGGCAGCGCCCTGCAAAAGGGCGGTCATTTCCTCGGGGGTCAGCCGCCCGCAGTGCACAGTGATGCCGTCCGCTTCGCCCTGCTCCTCCGCACCCAGCGGGGTGGCTACGCTGACCAGCACCTGTGCGCCCAGTGCCGCCAGCTGCCGGGAGAACACCCGCCCCTCGGTGGTGCCGCTGAAAACCACTGCCTTCATCTGCGGTACCCCCGTGGGGTGACCATTTTACCGCCCAGCTGCCTTGTGGCGGTGTTGCCGATGTAAACGGTGGTGAACATATCCACCGCTGTACTTTCCAGCTGGGCAAGGGTCAGAACACGGGCGGTCTGACCATCCCGGCCGATGTTGCGCACAAGGCCGCAGACGGTGTCGGCGCTTTTGCCGTTTTTCAGCAGGATGCGCACCGCCTTTGCCAGATAGTCCGGCCTGCCCTTGGAGGAGGGATTGTACAGCGCAACGCAGAAGTCTCCCATGGCGGCGCAGGCCAGCCGCTTCTCGATGACCTCCCACGGGGTCAGCCGGTCGGAAAGGGAAATAACGCAGAAATCGTGCGCCAGCGGCGCACCCAGCACCGCCCCGCCGCTGAGGGCAGCGGTCAGTCCGGGCACGATGTCCACGGCAACGTCCGGGTAGTCCAGGGCCAGCTCCAGCAGGGGACTTGCCATGCCGTACACCCCGGCATCGCCGGAGCAGACCAGCGCCACCCGTTTGCCGGTGCTTGCTTTTTCCAGCGCCCAGCGGCAGCGGTCGATTTCCTGCGTCATGCCGGTAGAATAGTATTCCTCGCAGGGGAATTCATCGCGGATGAGGTCAAGATAGACCTTATACCCACAGATGGCGTCAACGCATTCCAGCGTGTTTGCGGCCTGCTGGGTCATATAAAAAGGCTCGCCGGGGCCAAGCCCCACGACATAGACTATCTTCTCGGGACGGTCGATATCAATTTCCATCACGTCAACCATTCTGCCACCTCCAGTCCGGGGCAAAGGGCCTGCACGCCAGCGCAAAGGTTACGCCGCTGCAGGCAAATTTGGGGTAAAACAGGCTGCCGCCCGCGTCCAGCACCGCTGCCCGCTCACAGACATTGTCCACCCCGGTCACGCTCTGTACAAAAGGGGAGGGGGTGAACTGCCCGGGCGCGCTGCGCAGCTGTGCGGCAGAGTAAAACCGCACCGGCCAGCTGTGCGCCTGACAAAAGGCCAGCAAGCCCGGCTCGTTCTGCTTCAGGTCGATGCTTGCAGCGGCTGTAACTGCCTGCACAGCAAGGCCGTGCCGGGCGCAGAAGGCGGCAAAGGCGGCCTCCAGCGCTTCAGCGCTTGTGCCCCGCTTGCAGCCGATGCCCAGCACCCCGATGCGCGGCACAAGATGCAGCGCCTGTCCGGTGGGGCAGAGGGTGAGTGCAAGGTCGGCTTTTTCCGGGGCTTCTGCCGGGAATAACCCGGCGGGCACAGTGCCCGTTACCGGGATATCTGCCCAGTAATAGACCGGTTGTCCGGCCAGTAACTTGCCGCTGACCAGCTTGATACGCTCCGGTTCCAGCACTATGCAGTTTTGGTGCTTTGCCCACTCGTCCGCTGCAAAAATGCCGTGGGCATCGGTAGCGGTGGTGATCACCGGCACAGCACCGCATACAGCGGCAATGGTCCGCGCCAGATCATTTGCGCCGCCCAGATGCCCGGACAAAATGGGCACGGCAAACCGCCCGCATTCATCCACCACCACCACAGCAGGGTCGGTGGTCTTGCTCTTGCAGTGGGGCGCGATAGCCCGCACCGCAATGCCCGCAGCGCCTACAAATATCAGCGCATCCGACTGCACAAACTGCACGCCTGTCCATTCTGCAAGAGAAGGGCCATCCTGCCCGCACCGGGCAACGCTGCCGGGCAGGGCAGCGGCAAGGCGCTTTGCCAGCGCAAGGCCGGTATCCGTAAAGGCAAGGTAGGCGCAGGTCATACCGGCTCTCCTTTGCGGAACTCGGTGGTAAAGGCGGGGTCGTACAGCTTGCTGCGCTCGTACTGTGTGCCGAGAAAATCTCCCACTACGATAAGCGCCGTCTTGGTAATGCCTGCCGCGCGGGTGCTCTCTGCCAGAGAACCAACCGTGCACCGCACGATTTTTTCTTCCGGCCAGCTGGCCTTGTACACCACGGCGGCGGGAGTGCCCGGTTTGTACGCACCCTGCAAAAGCGCCGCCTGCACCTTATCGATCAGCCCGATGGACAGAAAGATCACCATGGTCGCACCGTGTGCGGCAAGGCTTGCCAGCCTTTCCCGCTCCGGCACGGGGGTGCGTCCCTCCATGCGGGTGATGATGACCGTCTGGCTGACTGTGGGCAGGGTATACTCGGCGTTCAGTGCAGCGGCAGCGCCGCAAAAGCTGGAAACACCGGGGGTGTCATCGTAACAAATGCCGTCTGCGTCCAGTGCATCCATCTGTTCTCGGATGGCACCGTACAGGCAGGGGTCGCCGGTGTGCAGACGCACGGTGGTCTTACCTGCGGCTTCCATCCGGCGCATCACGTCCAGTACCTGCTCCAGCGTCATCTCGGCACTGTTGTAGATGGTACAGTCCGGCTTTGCCAGCCCCAGCAGCGCCGGGTTGACCAGACTGCCCGCATAAATAATGCAGTCTGCGGCTTGTAAAAATGCTGCACCGCGCCGGGTGATCAGATCTGGTGCGCCGGGCCCGGCGCCCACAAAATGTACCATGTGCATTACTCCTTCCATTCGTCTAACAGGCGGGCGGCAGTTTCGGTCTGTCCCAGCGGGCCGAACTGGTTTGAAAACAGCACCGCGCCCACCCGGAACGCCCCGCCCGCGCGGCGGTCAAGATGCAGCTGGATGGCGGCAAGCAGGCTTTGCAGCACCGGTTCCCGCAGCCCGGCAGTGTCCAGAATCTCCAGACAGGCGTCTGTGGTGGCGGCATTGTACAGCGCGGTGCAAACCTCCCGGTCGGCACCGCACAGGGCGGCGTGGGTGCAAAACAGCTCCGTGCGGCAGTCTGCCGTGTGGGAGTGGGTGTTCATAATGCCGCCCGCCAGCTTGCACAGCTTGCCGATGTGCCCCACCAGCAGCACCTGCTCAAAGTGTGCCGCTGCCGCCATGTCCAGTGTATCCCCGATAAAGTTGGACGTTTTGACCACCGGGATAGCGGCAAACTGCGGATACGTTTCGTGCAGATAGTCCAGCCCGTAGTTGCCCGGAGCAAGGATGAGCCGTCGGTGGCTTTTTGCCCGCAGTGCCGCCTGATTCATTTCCAATTGGATGGTGTCCAGAATGGCCTGCTGGCTCATAGGCTCTACGATGCCGCTGGTGCCCAGCACCGACAGCCCGCCCTCCACCCCGATATGGGGGTTGAAGGTGCGCCGGGCTACCTCCTCACCGCCGGGGATGGAGATGGTCACGGCAAAGCCGCCGGGGTAGCAGGCGGCTTCTGCCTCCCGGCGCAGCGCTTCGGTGATCATCTGCCGGGGCACATGGTTGATGGCGGCTTGCCCGACCGGCTGGTCCAGCCCGGGTTTTGTCACCCGGCCTACCCCCGCGCCGCCGGTAATGCGTACCTCGGGTGTGCCGGGCAGCAACGTCACCGTGGCGGTCACCGGCAGACCGGTGGTCACGTCCACGTCATCGCCGCCGTCCTTTTCAATGGCGCATTCCGCGCCCTCGGCAGCAGCGCGGCAGAACAGGGGAGCTACCTCCACCACGATGCCCTTGGGCGTGCGCAGAGCAACGGTTTCCGGCGCAATGCCGGTCAGCAGCAACCGGGCAGCCCCGGCTGCTGCCAGTGCCGCACAGGTGCCGGTGGTGTAGCCGCAGCGCAGCAGCTTTTGCCCGCTGCGCACATAGTGCTCAAATTGAGGCTTTTCCGGCCTTGATGGGTCAAAAACAGCGCTGTACTGTTCTTCCGTCAGGCCGTAGAGCGCCTTGATATTTTCCCGGGCAAAGGCCTGCGCCGGGGGCATGGGGGCAGAAACGCCGTGCGGTGAAACGCATACCACCGCGTCCGCGATCTTCTGCGCCATGTCCAACTCGTGCAGGGTCACGATGACCGCAAGCTGCTGCTCATGCGCCAGCTTTTGCAGAATGGTCAGCAGCTCGATCTTGCCCTTGATGTCCAGAAAAGAGGTGGGCTCGTCCAGCAATAGCACCTGCGGCTGCTGACAGACCGCCCGCGCCAGCAAAATGCGCTGCCGCTGCCCATCGCTGACGCAGTTGAAGTCCCGGTCGGCCAGATGTGCCGCGCCCACCAGTTCCAGCGCATTCTGCACCTGTTTTTTGTCCTCGGCAGAAAGGATGCCCAGCCGCCCGGTGTAAGGAATGCGCCCCGCCGCCGCAAACTCAAAACAGGTGGTCAGCTCGGTGCGGCGGGTGTGGGGCAGCATCAGCGCCAGCTTTTGCGCACGGGCGTTGCCGGGGATGAGGGCAAGCTCCTGCCCGTCCAGCAGCACTGCGCCGCCTAAGGGGGTAAGCTGCCCCGCCAAGGTTTTGAGCAGGGTGGATTTGCCCGCGCCGTTCGGGCCGATGAGCGCCAGCACCTGCCCCTTGGCAGCACCCAGCGCGATATCCCGCGCAAGAGCAGCTTTGCCGTAGCCGATGGCAAGGGCTTTGGTTTCAACGGAGTTTTTCATCGCACATCCTCCCGGTTGCGGCGCAGCAGCAGCCCAATGACCACCGGTGCACCGAATACAGCGGTGACCGCGCTGATGGAAAGCTCCATGGGCGCAAACAGGCTGCGGGCAATTAAATCACACAGCAGGCAGAACGCCGCCCCGCCCAGACAGCAACCCGGCAGCACATACAGCGGGCGGGCGCTGCCCAGCAGCTGCTTGACAAGGTGCGGCACGGCGATACCCACAAAGGAGATCGGCCCCGCAAAGGCGGTAACGCAGGCGGCCAGCAGGCTGGAAAGCAGCACCAAAAGCCGGGAGAACCGCCGCACATCCACGCCCACGCTCCGGGCGTAGGCTTCACCCATCTGGTAAGCGGCCATGGGCTTTGCAAGGCAGAAAGCCGCTGCCAGCGCGGGCAGCACCACCAGCGCCGCCGTGCGCACATTGCTCCACGTCATGCCGGAAAAGCTGCCCTGCGACCAGTTGTGCAGGTTGACGATGCTGCTGTCCTGCGCAAAAGCCACCACGAACTCGGTGATGGCAGAGCAGATGTAACCGATCATTACGCCGCATATTACAAGGATGCTCATGCGCTGCACCCGGCGGGCAGCGGCCAGCACAAAGGCCATAGCCGCCATAGCGCCCGCAAAGGCCGCCAGAATGAGCACGGCAGAGCTGGTCAGCAGACCGTAGTTCAAAAACAGCACCATCACCAGCGCCACCGCCAGCTTAGCCCCGCTGGAAATGCCCATCACGAAAGGGCCGGCAATGGGGTTTGCAAAAAAGGTCTGCAGCAGGTAGCCCGCCGCCGAGAGCGCTGCGCCCAGCAATGCGGCCATCACCGCGCGGGGCAGGCGCAGCTGGGTAATGATGCCCACGCTCAGCGCGTCCTGCCCGCGTCCGGTCAAAGCGGCAAGCACGGCCTGCGGGGTAAGCGCAACGCTGCCCCAGAACAGGCTCACGGCAAACAGCACCGCCAGCAGCAGGGCAAGGCAGCAGTAAGATAAAACAAGGCGTTTGCGGCTGGTCATAAGCGGCTCCTCAGGTGATCCTGGTCAAAAAATGCAGGGTGTCGGGGTCGGCAGTTGCCCCGGTAAAAACGGCATGGAGATCCAGCATAAAATCTGCCAGCGCCATGCTCTGCTGGAAAAAGCTGGGCGTCGTGCACCAGATGTCGCTGCTTTGCACCGCCTTGCACTCTGCCAGCAATGCGCAGCGGGCAAGCAGCTCTTCTTTTGTGGAGATGGTGCCTTCGATGGTGCCGTTGTAGATGAGCACATCGGCGTCCTTGACTCCGGCGTAAAGATCCTCCAGCGGGATATTCATGGTAGAAAGGCTGTTGCCGCTGTCGGCAAGGTCTGCAAAAACATATTCGCCCCCGGCCATGCCGATCATCTGTGCCACATAGTCTCCACTTTTGCGCACAGTGGCAAGGCCGCTTGATGTAATAGAGAAAAACGCGCAGCGTTTGCCGGTGGAGGGCTGTTCCAGCAGCGGCGCAATGCGCTGCGCCTGCCGGGCGAACACCTCCTCGGCAAGGGCTTCTTTGCCCAGCAAAATGCCGTACAGCTTGATCCACTCCATCCGCGCCAGCGGGCTGCTCTCGTAGCTGGAACGCTCCACCAGCACCGGAATGCCGAACCGCTCCAGCTGCTCCTTCACCTCCGGGGTGTGGTAGATCATGGTATTTTCCACCGCAAGGCCGCATTCGGCGGTCAGGATGCGCTCGTAGTCCGGGGCGCTGTACTTGCCCGCGTAGGCAATGCGCCCGGACTGCATGGCCTGCTTTGCCTCGTCCAGATACCAGCCCTCGGCGCGTGTGCCGGAAAGGGCAATGCTGTCCAGCGCATCCAGATGGAGGAACAAGTCCATGGCAGAGGTGGACACTAGATAGATGTTCTGCACCGGCTGCTGCAAAACGGTTACGCCCTCGGGCACGGTGCGCAGAGTGGCAGCGCCTTCCGGCCGGACAAGGAACTTTGCCTGCGCGTCCGGGATGGTCAGCAGGGTAGAGCCGTCTGCGTAGCAGTCGGCGGTGAACTGGGTGGCGTAGTCCAGCGGATAGGCGTGGTCGAACACCAGCTCGTCCGTATCAGCTGGTGCAGTGGGCGCGGCAACGCAGCCTGCAAGCACCAGTGCTGCGGCGGGCAGTGCCTTTAAAAATTGAGCGCGGGTCAGCTTCATGGAAGGTTACTCCAAGGTAAAGGTCAGGGTGTATTCGATCTCGTGGGGCTTGCTCATAGCAACAGTGTCGGCGGTAACAGCCAGCGGGGTGCCCAGTGCAGCCACAGGAATTTCAAAGGTGGAGTTGCCCTCGGCGTTGGTGGGCAGATACTTCTCGCCGTCTACGATCATGTAGTCGTAGTTGGGGCTGCTCCACACGATGATAGCAGTCATCTTGCCTTCTGCCACGGTCAGAGCAGCAGGGCTTTCCACGGTGGCGCGGCCGGAGCCGCCCTCCAGCACCACGGCAGCGGTGTATGCACCGTCTGCGGGGGTCTCAGCAGCCTGCTCCGTCTTAGGCTCGGCGTTGCGCACGCTTACGGTGTGGTCGTACCACTTGCCCTTGGTGCCCAGCAAAGCCAGCTGGAAGTCGGTGTCCAGTGCTTCCACCGGGATGTCGTAACCGTACACCTCCTCGGTGGTGCCATCCGCGTAGGTAACAGTGTCCACGGTGGGGATGAGCCATGCAGTCTTGTTGACCTCGGCATCGGCGGCAAGGCCGGGGTAGAGGTTTACGATCTTTTTGGAAGCCAGACTGACGTGGAAGGTCATCTGACCGTCCTTCACGGTCAGGGTCCCCTTGCCGTCGTTGGCCTCGTTGGCATGGAACATGGAGCTGTCGGTGTCAAAGTCGGCGGTGTAGACGCCGTCGGGCAGAGCGGCCTCTGCCGTCGGTTCGGAAGCTGCCTCGCTCACGGCGGAGGAGGCCGCAGCCTCGGAGGAAGCGGCAGAGCTGGCCGGGGCGCCGGATGCGCCGCAGCCGGTGAGAGAACCAGCCAGCACAGCGCCGGCCAGCAGAAGAGCAAATTTATGGTTCAGTTTCATGATGATATACCTCGAAGTATCTATTTTACAGAAAAGATTATAACACGCAATGGCCCGAATTCAAAGCAGGCCGAAAAAGAAATTGCCCGAAAAGGCACTCCTTTCCGGGCAATGATAGAATCAGGATCAGCCGTTCAGGGAATCGACAGCGGCCTTGGTGTGTGCGACGTAGAGCTGCTGGATGTCAGCGACCTCGCCCAGACCGGCGATCTGGCAATCGACAGAATCGAATTCGCCGGAGGCCTC
>OGEP01003930.1_pt1 | contig 10438 bp, 8 predicted proteins | sample 1570721 | NCBI WGS metagenome assembly OGEP01 (sample SAMEA2582131, study PRJEB24529) | metagenome | biome: Human gut stool | place: China | collected 2011 | reverse complement strand
AAGGTGCAAAGGAAATGGCAGTAGAGATCAAGCACATCATCAAACGCGACGGTTCGGTAAAGGACTTTGACGCTCAAAAGATCGCTTACGCCATCGAATGCGCCGGTAAGGCCACCAATCAGTTCGGCCGCGAACGCGCCGAAGAAATTACCGAAACGCTCGTGATGCCGCGACTGCGTCAGCTGAGCGTGGCAACGCCTCATATCGAGCAGGTGCAGGACGCCGTTGAACATGCGCTTTATGAAGCCGGTTACTTTGAAACCCTTCGCGCATACATCGTTTACCGCGAGCAACGTGCTCGCAGCCGCGACGCCAAGAAGAGCTGGGTTGACGTCGAAAGTTCGATTAACGAATACCTCAATCAGTCCGACTGGCGCGTTAACGCCAACGCCAATCAGGGCTACAGTCTGGGCGGCCTGATTCTCAATGTTTCGGGCAAGGTGATCGCCAACTATTGGCTCAACTACATCTACACGCCCGAAATCGGTCAGTGCCACCGTCAGGCCGACTTTCACATTCACGATCTGGACATGCTTTCGGGTTACTGCGCGGGCTGGAGTCTGCGCACGCTTTTGCAGGAGGGCTTCAACGGCGTTCCGGGCAAGGTCGAAGCGGGAGCGCCCAAGCACTTCTCGTCGGCCACCGGCCAGATCGTCAACTTCCTCGGCACCATGCAAAACGAATGGGCGGGCGCTCAGGCTTTCTCGTCGTTTGACACCTATATGGCGCCCTTCATCCGCAAGGACAACACGCCCTACGAGGAAGTGCTGCAGGGCATTCAGGAGCTCATCTACAATCTGAACGTCCCGAGCCGCTGGGGCACGCAAACGCCTTTTACGAATCTCACGTTTGACTGGACCTGCCCGGAAGATCTCAAAAACGTGCATCCGCTTATCGGCGGCGAAGAGATGCCCTTTACCTACGGCGAGCTGCAAAAGGAAATGGACATGATCAATCGAGCCTACATCGAGGTCATGACCAAGGGCGACGCCAAGGGTCGCGTCTTCACGTTCCCGATTCCGACCTACAACATCACGCCGGACTTTGACTGGGACAGCCCCAACGTGTTGCCGCTTTTTGACATGACGGCGCGCTACGGGCTGCCGTATTTCCAGAACTTCATCAATTCCGAATTGAAGCCCAACATGATTCGCTCGATGTGCTGCCGCCTGCAGCTCGATCTGCGCGAGCTTCTCAAGCGAGGCAACGGGCTTTTCGGCTCGGCGGAGCAAACAGGCAGCCTCGGGGTGGTGACGATTAACTGCGCGCGTCTGGGCTATCTCTTCAAGGGTAGCGAAGAGGCGCTCTTTGCGCGACTTGACCACCTGCTTGAGCTTGCCCGCGATTCTCTGGAAATCAAGCGCAAGACGATTCAAAAGCATATCGATCAGGGACTCTTCCCGTACACCAAGCGCTATCTGGGTACGTTGCGCAACCATTTCTCGACGATCGGCGTCAACGGCTTAAATGAAATGATCCGCAACTTCACGGACGACGCCGAAGACATCACCACAGAGAAGGGGCACGACCTGGCCGTGCGTTTGCTCGATCACGTCCGCGCGCGCATGGTTGAATTCCAGACCGAAACGGGCCACATGTACAACCTGGAAGCGACGCCTGCCGAAGGCACGACGTATCGCTTCGCAAAGGAAGACAAGAAGCGTTTCCCGGACATTCTGCAGGCCGGAACGCCGCAGCATCCGTACTACACGAACTCTTCTCAGCTGCCTGTGGGTTACACCGACGATCCGTTCGAAGCTCTTGAAATGCAGGAAGACCTGCAGCGCAAGTACACCGGCGGCACCGTGCTTCATCTCTACATGAACGAAGCGATCAGCTCGGCCGAAGCCTGCCGCGATCTGGTGCGTCGTACGCTCACGCGCTTCCGTTTGCCGTATATCACGGTGACGCCGACGTTCTCGATCTGTCCCAAACACGGATACCTGTCGGGACGTCACGACTTCTGCCCGAAGTGCGATGCCGAACTTTTGGCCGCCAAGAAGGCTCGCGAACTTCAAAAGGCTGCCTAACGAAAAAATTTGACTGACCGCTGCAAAGCACAAGCCGCGCAGCGCCATAGGAGGAAATGCAATGACCGAAAAGACTAACGACACCGTCAAGCTCAAGGACAGCGAACGTCAGCCCTGCGAAGTGTGGACCCGCGTGATGGGCTACCATCGTCCGGTTCAATCCTTCAACATCGGCAAGAAGGGCGAATTCGAAGAACGCAAATACTTTGTGGAATCGAAGTGCGGCTGCAGCGCTTCGAAGTAATCGCACTGCGAAGATTCCATTCATTGCCCATTTTCGCTGATCGGACAAGTGCTCAATTTCGACGTTCTTACTCCCGCCGCGGCGCTTCGCATCGCGGCGGTAACGCCTTTTACCAGCATTGATTTTCCCGGCAAACTCTCGGCAGTTGTTTTTTTGCGCGGCTGTCCGTGGCGTTGCTCGTACTGTCATAACCGCTGGATGCGCTCGCGCCGCAGCGAAGAGGGTGATCCCACCTGGGCCTCCGTCGAGACGCTTTTGAAAAAGCGCAAGGGATTGCTCGATGGCATCGTGTTCTCGGGAGGTGAGCCCTGTATGGACCCGGCGCTGCCCGCGGCCGTGCGTCTGGTAAAGGACGAGGGCTACGCGGTGGGATTGCACACCTCTGGCGCCTATCCGCGCCACCTCAAGGATTGCATCAGTCTCGTCGATTGGGTCGGTCTTGACGTCAAAGGCAATCCCGAAGATCCGCAGGCATTTGACGCCGTTGCCGGCATCAACGGCGCTCACAAGGCGTTTTTGGAAAGCTTCGAGATCATCCGCCGCGCAGGCGTGAAGTATGAAGCCCGTACGACGGCGCACCCGGGTTTTCTAGGAGAAGACGATCTGATCACGATCGCCCGATGGCTTAAGGAGCGTGGCGCCGACACATATGCGCTTCAGATCTACCGCAAGGCGCCGGGCATGGAAAACGCGCTGGATCCAGTGCCCGAAACATGGCCGTCGGCCGCCACGATCGAGAAGCTCAGGACAATTATTCCCAACTTCGTTCTGAGGCGAGAATAGTCTTCTAAGCACTGAGCATGCGGTCGACCTTGCCTGCCGATCGCATCAGGCGCAATCCCCAGGCCACCACGATCAGACATACTCCCGTATCGGCAAAGACCGCCATCCACATCGTGGCGTATCCCGCAAGCGCCGCAATCATGAAGCAGAACTTGACACCGAGCGCAAAAACGATGTTTTGAATAAGCGTGGAGTGTGTCAACTCCGATAGTTTCTTAAACCAGGCGATCTTGGCGATGTTGTCGTCCATGATGGCGACGTCGGCCGCTTCAATGGCCGTATCAGCTCCCTTGATGCCCATGGCAAAACCAATGCGTGCGCGCGACAGCGCCGGTGCGTCGTTGATGCCGTCGCCCACCATGGCTGTCGGCGCCTTAGACTCCAGTTCTTCAATGACTTCGAGCTTGTGCTCCGGCAGAAGATCCGCCTTGACGTTGTCGATGCCCACTTTTTGAGCGATGGCTTCGGCCGCCCGAGCGTTGTCACCGGTAAGCAGCCACGGCGTGAGTCCCACCTTTTTCATGAGCGCGATTGCCTGAGCCGAGTTGCTCTTTAAGGTATCTGCAACGGCAAACACCGCAACGACACCGAACATATCGCTCAATGCCACGGCCGTTTGCCCCTTGGCGTGAGCCGCATCAAAGGCTGCGGTCACATCGGGCGTCACACTCCCGCGACTGTTTAGCCAGGTGAGATTGGTGAGGAAAAAGAGCGATCCGTCGATGACTCCTTGCGTGCCGCTGCCCGGCAGCGCCTTGAAGTTTTTTATGGGCAGCGTCGAGCGGTTTTCTTCGGCGAAATGCTCCGCAATGGCGCGGCTGACCGGATGCGAGCTCATGGCGGCGAGACTTGCGGCAAGCAGCATCGCCCGGTTTTTATCCACAGTGCTTGTGAGCGTTATGTTGCTCAAGGAGGGTTTGCCTTTGGTGACGGTGCCCGTTTTGTCGAGGCAGACGTTTTTGAGAGTGCGGCCGGCTTCGAGATACACACCGCCCTTAATCAACACGCCTCGGCGAGCGGCCGCAGAAACGGCTGAGACGATGGTCACGGGGGTGGAGATCACCAGGGCGCAGGGACAGGAAATAACAAGCAGTACCAGAGCACGGTAGATCCAGACTGTCCAGGGTTCACTCGAAAAAATCGGACCGAGAACGGCCGTGAGAATGGCAAGAGCAAACACCGCCGGGGTGTAGCGTGAGGCGAATTTGTCCACGAAGCGCTGCAGGGGGGCTTTCTTCTGTTCGGCCTCCTCCACGGCGCGGATGATGCGTGCACTCATCGAATCGGCGGCCGCGGCCGTGGCGCGCACGGTAAGTGCGCTCTCAAGCGCCAGGGCGCCCGCAAAGACACGAGAACCGACCGTTTTTGCGGCAGGCATCGACTCTCCCGTGATCATGGATTCGTCCATCGATCCCGTACCGTCCTCCACCATGCCGTCCAAAGCGGCTCGCTCGCCCGGCTCAATGCGATAGAGCGAGCCTGCAGGAACCGCTTCGGCTTTCATGCGTTGCCAACTTTCTCCCACCTTGACGGTGACTTCAGCCGGTGCCACGTCCATGAGCTTACGGATGGCGTTTCGTGCACGCGTCATGCTCATATCTTCGATAGCTTCTCCGATTTCATAGAGCACCATCACCATGGCAGCTTCGGGCCAGGCACCCAGACAAACGGCGCCTATCACGGCCACGCTCATCAGCGTATCCATGTTGAAGATCAGACGAAGGAGAAAGCCGAACCCCTTGAGAATCGTCTGAAAGCCTGCAAGCACGATGGCAACGGCGGCACAGGCTATGATCGCCCACTCAGGCAGCGCGTGCGTAAGTTCGATCGCTTCCGCAACGGCCGCAAAGACGAGCGCGATACCCAAGCGCAGCCAGGGAATCGATTCGCCCTCGGTTTGGGCTGCATCCGTTTTGCCGGAGGCGACGACCACCGCGTCAAAACCCGCTTTCTGCAGTTTTTCGAGAATGGCAAAGCAGTGCTCGGCGTCCGTATGAAATTTCACGACGCGATTGATCTTGTCGACGGCGCAGTCAAGCCCGACAAGCTCAAGAACCTGTGTGACATCGGCGTCCGTTTGCATGCGCTCGATGCGAATTGCCATTTCCGAGAGGATCGTTTCTCGGATTTCGTTTGCCTGCATACCCACAGAGTCGATGATGGTGATGAGCATCGCGGCGGTGACGTTCTCATTGGCCGGCGTAAAGAGGGCGGTACGAGCGAGCGTGTCGAATCGAATGTCCTTGACAAGGTCACTGCCTTTGAAGGCTTTTTCGATCAAAGCGGTTTCGGCACCGCAACACATCTCCGGAATGTAGAGCTTGATGCAGGAAGAGGTCGTCATGGGGCGAACAAAAAAGTTTCTTTAACGAGTAACATTAAAAACCCTGTAGTCGCTACAGTGTCAAGAATTTTTCGCATACGGGGAAACGCATGAGAATCGGCGAACTGGCTCAACGCTCCGGCGTGGCTGTGGAGACCATCCGCTTTTATGAGGCGCAGGGGCTGCTTCCGGCTCCGTTGCGGCTAGAGAACAATTACCGCAATTACACGCGAAGGCACCTTGCAAGACTTCACTTCATCCGTCACTGCCGGTTGCTTGACATGAGTCTTGAGGAGATCGCCAAGCTGGCCAATTTGGAAAACGCTCAGCCGTGCGAGTTCGGGGTGGTGCACGAGACGATCGGCGCGCATATTCGAGACATCGACAACCGCATTCAGGAGCTGACGGAACTCAAGCAAAAGCTGCAGGCGCTTGAGTGCCACTGTACTGGAGATCACGAAGGAAAGAGTTGCGGCATTCTGCAGGAGTTGGAGTCCTACACCGATTCCTGCGACTGCTGTCGGGAGTTTGAGCTCGACTGCTGCTGCGGACATCCGCATCACAAAATCAGGTGACACAAGCGGTGGGTAGACGAGGCGCCAAGGTGCATTTCTTTTGCTAAATTGCGCAAACCACTTTTGTACGGAAAACTCAAGGTATGCACATGTTCGGAGGTTTGGTCGGCTGGCTTCTCGCGGCGGCCGTGGTTTTGATTCCCACTTTCTTTGTCGGGCGCTATGCGCAGACGCGCCCGCCCGTTCTCACGTCACCTCGTGCCAAGAGCGGTTTTGGTGGAGTGATGTGGCTTTTCCTGGCCGGGCAGATTGGCTGGCTTCTGACACTCGTGTGGCAGACGGCCTACATGACGAGCGAGCTCTGGTTCATGCTTGCGCGTAACTCTCAGACTATGCAGGCTGCTTTCGTGGCCGTAGTACCCGGACTTGTCTCCATCATCATCGGCGTCTGGGTTATTTGGCAGATTGCCGCTAAGCGCTCGCCCAACGCCGTAGCCTTTGCCGTAGTCGGCGTCTGGCTGATGGGGCCCTGTGTGGCCATGTTGCAAAGCTGGTACTTCGGTTTGGCGCTCACCGAACTCAGTCTGATTCAGCTCTTTGGTTGGAGCATCGGCTGGAGTCTTTACTTTGCGCTCTCGCCGCGTGTGGCTCTCACTTACGGAACACCTCGCGGCAAACGAATCGCCGAAGGCTTGGAGATCTAAAGGCATTTCAAATCATCGACGAAAAAGGACGCTTCCATCTCGGAAAGCGTCCTTTTTTCGTCAGCGAAAGTGCGTTTTAGAACGTCACGTGATCCGGATCCAGACCTGAGAATCCCGTCTGCGGCATATTGTCGAGACGATCCATTTCTTCAGCGGTCAGGCTGAAGCTGAAAAGATCCGCATTCATGCGGCGCCGTTCGGGCGACAAGGACTTCACGACAGCTGCCGCGCCGTGTTGCAGACACCAGCGCAGGCACACCTGACCGGTCGAGACGCCATGGTTTTGGGCGATCTCAAGGATTACCGGGTTGCGCACAAGGGCACCGCGCGCCAGAGGAGACCAGGCAACGACCTGAATGTTGCGGCTCGCACAGAAGTCGAACGTGCTTGCCTGACGATAGCCGGGGTGAAATTCGATCTGGTTGACCATCGGTGCAATGCGGGCTCGCGCGAGCAGCGGCACGAGATGATGCGACAGGAAGTTGCTTACGCCGATGGCGCGCACGACACCCTGCTCGTAGAGGTCTTCGAGGGCGCGCCAGGTGCCGGAATTGATGCTCTGCCAGGTCATCGGTTCGCCCTTGGCGGCTGGCCAGTGAATGAGGAACATGTCCAGATAGGAGAGATCCATCTTTTGAAGGGCGTTGTCAAAGGCGCGCATGGCGGCGTCGTACCCGCGGTCGGCGTTCCAGAGCTTGGTTGTGACGAAGATCTGTTCACGCGGAACGCCGCAGGTGCGAATGGCTTCGCCCACGCCAGCCTCGTTGCCGTAGATAAAAGCGGTATCGATGTGACGATAGCCGATATTGATGGCGTCGTGGATATGCTCAATCAGTTTTTCGTCGTCGGGAACCTGCCAGGTTCCGAGGCCGATGCACGGAATTTTGACGTTGTTTGCAAGACGAAAGCCGCTGGCAATGGTGGGCAAAATAAGTCTCCCAAAGTGTTCTTAAATGGGCCTGTCTCAATCGAAGCGGGCAAGGGAAAAGCTTCAAAGGCGGCCGATGATTTTTTGTTTGTCGCATTGTATCAGGGCGCCTTTGTAAATTTGAAAACAAAAAAGAAGTGGATTCAGAGACTTAGCAAAAACGAGAAGGCCGTTGTTCGTATTGCTCCGGCGCAACGCCCGTTAATACGCACAAAATCCAATGTTTCTCGGGCGTTTGCAGTAGGCGGCATGGGTGCCGAACGGACTACAATCCAAGCGAGAAAGCTTTTCTTTCGGATCGCCAAAGATGCAGCAAGAACTATCAGGTGTTTTCCTTCTTTTAATGGTCGTCGCGCTCGTGGTGCTGGGATTTGTCCTGCGCCGACTGAGTAAGGAGGGCGGCGGCAAACCTACTGCCAAGACAAAGCATATTCAGAGCGGTCGTCCCGTGCCCAACGAAAATCCGGCGCGCGGTGCGGTGAAAAAGCCGCAGGAGGTGCAGGAATTCGATGCCGTCAACGTTCGTCGCCCGACGATGCTCGCGCTTACGACCGTGCGCGAAGACGCTGTTTCTCCCGAAGTGTTCATCCAGCGCGCCTTCAAGATTGACCGCGAGCACTGGATGGAAATCGAGTCGACCGACGAGACGCGACGTAGCCTCGAAGCGCTCTTTAGCCACGTCTGCCAGCTCGCCTGGGTGCCGGGCAGTGCCTTTGAGCGCCATATCTACTCGGTGAGCTTTGCGCCGGCGCTTGAAGCCGCACTTAAGGAAGGCATTTTCCGCAACGATAAGTCGGCCGGCGTCGTCACTCATGTGACAGCCATTGACGAGACGGGAGAAGTGCTCGGTAACCCCATGAAGATGTCTTTGGCAGGTTCCAAACTCGGTCTTGTGGCCGCCCTGTGGGCCGCTTTCAATCCCAAGGGCATGCCGCACGAACTGCGCGCTGAACTCGAAAAGGAAAACGCGGAAGTGGCAAAGCGCCTGGCCGATTTGCCGCAGCATGTCGCCTATGAAACGGTCGCAAGCTGGACGATGCGCTACGCAAGCCTTTCAGCCGTTGTCGCGGCCGTCAAAAGCGGAGTTGAAGCCGACCGGGTGTCCGAGTATCTTGCCGAAATCGATGAGATTTCCAAGGATATGCACGAGCAGGCCGACCGCATCGACGAAGCGATTGAAAAGAGAGCTGGTTCAGTCGTCAATCTCGAGGACGCCGACGATGCCCTGGTTCACGCCATCGCCTATATGTACGTGCGCGATCTGACTGTTCGCTTCATGCGCATTTGTTCGCTGTTGCGCGTATCGATCGGCGATTCGTTTGAAGAGGAAGTACGCTGCGCCAATGCGGTCGCAGGCGACGTCAACCAGTTTACGGACGTGCGCTCGCTCATTGCTGCCGCTCAGAAGGTAGCGCACGACAAGCTCGATCCTTCGCACATGAGAACGGCCGGTGAACATGAAATTTCGCGTGCTGCTGCCATTGCTAAGCACGCTCAGGAACTCACGGAAATTCACGACGGGTTCCTTGCCGATCTGCAAAAGCAAGCGCGTAAGGTGCAGGATGATATCGATCAGGCTCTGCTGCGTCAGGCACGATTGCATCGATACGCCGTGCGCGTGAGCGACGAGGGGATGGTGGAAAAGTTCTTTGTGCTCAACGCCTGAGAACCACAAATGTTCTGAGATATAGAAACACAGGCAGCCGACAAAAAAGCCGCCGGGGGTGAACCGACGGCGTTTTTGTTGGCTGTAGCGCTCTTTAGCGCTTGATGATTACACCGGCGTCGGGCGTAAACGTTGCCTTGAGTTCGGTGCCGACATCAATAAGCCCAGTGCCGGGCAGGAACGGAACAGACATGCTGTAGGGCTTGGTCTGGTTCGAGTTCGGAATCTGCACGTGATAGTCGATTCGATCGCCTTCGAACAGTCGGTTGACGATCTGCACGGTAAAACTCTCGGATCCGGCCTGCAGGTGCAGGTTTTCCGGACGCACCACGAGGTAGGCGTTTTCGCCCACGGCCGGGGGATTTTGCTTACCCATGCGGGCTCGCAGTTTTTGACCGGATACGGAGATGATGCCGTAGCCGTCGGCTTGCACGGCTTCCAGACGGCCCTCGATGAGGTTGGCCTGACCGATAAAGTCGGCAACAAAGGGTGTGGCCGGATCTTCGTAGAGCTGCATAGGCGTGCCGATTTGTTCTATCTTGCCGCCGTGCATCACCATGATGCGGTCCGACATTGTCAGAGCTTCTTTCTGATCGTGCGTGACATACAGGCACGTGATGCCGAGCTTTTGTTGAATGCGGCGGATTTCCGTTCGCATGTGCAAACGAAGCTTTGCGTCGAGGTTCGAGAGCGGTTCGTCCATCAGAAGAAGCTTCGGACGCAGCACGAGCACGCGGGCCAAAGCCACGCGCTGCTGTTCGCCGCCCGACAGCTGGCTCGGGTAGCGCTGTTCAGCCTTGGTTAGCCCCACGAGAGCGAGCGCTTCGCGAACCTTGGTTGCCATGGTGTTCTTTGACTCGCCGCGGATTTTGAGACCGTAGGCGACGTTGTCAAAAATCGTCATGTGCGGGAAAAGCGCGTAGTTCTGGAACACAAAGCCCAGCCCGCGTTCGTTGGCAGGAACGTTCGTAATGTCGACGCCGTCGACGAGGATCTGGCCCGAGCTCGGGGTTTCGAAACCTGCGATCATGCGAAGCGTCGTGGTTTTGCCGCAGCCCGACGGGCCGAGGAAGGTTAAAAATTCGCAGGGCTGTACGTCCAGATTGACGTTGTTGACCGCCAGGAACTCTTCGTTGTCCTTGATGAAACGGCGGCAGATGTTTTTAAGACTGAGAGAAACGGACATTTAGCGTGCTCCAATGGTGTCGCCGTTGCGGCACAGTACGCGGGCCAGCAGCGACATGG
>OGEP01003925.1_pt1 | contig 10449 bp, 9 predicted proteins | sample 1570721 | NCBI WGS metagenome assembly OGEP01 (sample SAMEA2582131, study PRJEB24529) | metagenome | biome: Human gut stool | place: China | collected 2011 | reverse complement strand
ATCATCCTGGTGAGCCACGACATCGGTACCGATGTCGTGGCTCACCAGGATGATGGCACATTCGCGGTTGATTTCTTCCAGCAGAGAATAGAGTTTCGCTTCGAACCGTTTGTCGATGTACGTATTCGGTTCATCGAGAATCACTACCTGCGGGTCGGAAACCAGTGCCCTTCCGAGCAAGGCCCGTTGCAACTGTCCTCCGCTCAACTGCCCGATGGCTCTTTTTTCCAGTCCTTCCAGTCCCATGCGGACAATGATTTCCTCCACCTTCCGGTGCTGTTCTTTTGTAAAGGCATGAAAGAGAGACTTCTGACGGTTCAGTCCCGAAAGTACGACCTCATAGACCGAAATCGGAAACTTCTTGTCAATCGAACTGTATTGCGGGAGATACCCCATACTGATTTCCGGCACCTCCTTTCCTTCCTGGAAAAAACGGATTTTACCGGATACAGCCGGCAACAGTCCCAGCATCACCTTCATCAGCGTAGTCTTTCCTCCTCCGTTCGGGCCGATGACCCCCAGAAAATCATGTTCATAGACGGTCAGGTCGATATTTTCCAATACCGTTTTACCGTCGTAGGCTGCGTATACCTTTTCCAGCTGTATAATAGGATGTTGATTCATAGATTCCTTAGTTACCTAAAACCTTTGCGATGTGTCTCATTTCGGCATCCCAGTGATAGTTGAGCGGATTGATTTCCACTACCTCGGCTCCGATTTCTCTGGCAATGATCTCTGCGTTCCGGCTGTCGAATTCTTTCTGGATAAACACCGTTTTCACTTTTTTCTCCTTGCATTGGCGGATGATTTGCTGCAAGTGCGCCGGTGAGGGCTCTTTGCCTCCTTCTTCGATGCTGATCTGTTCCCATCCGTAGTCACGTGCCAGATAAGAAAGTGCCGGATGATAAATCAGAAACGCTCCCTGTGAGCCGGTCAGATGCGCCTTGACCTCCATTTCCAGTTGCCCGATGACTCCCAGCAGACTGTCCGTACGTGCGCGGTAATATTCCCGGTTCGGTTCATCCAGCTTGCAGAGTGCCTGGTATACATTGTCGGCGATGACCCGCGCATTGGGAATTGAGTTCCATATATGCGGCTCCACTCCGGTCTCGTGCCCTTGGTGTGCATGTCCGTGGCATTCTCCCTGCAGCAGCTGAACCCCTTTGGAAAGGTCAAATACCTCCATCTGCGGCACATTCTTGGTCAGTTTGTCCATCCAGACCTGTTCAAACCCGATGTATCCGATACGCAGGAAGGCCTGACTTTTATTCAGTTTGACCATCTGTTGCGGAGTCGGGTCATAAGTTTCCGGATTTCCACCTTCGGGAACCATGCTCACTACCTTAAAATGCTCTCCGGCAATAGCCTCTGCAAAATACCTTACCGGTTCGATACTCACCGTCAGTATTTTCTCGTCCTGCTGCCGGTTGCCGTTCTGGCAGGCCACCAGTCCCAGCACGGTCAACAGTAAAATAATATAATTCCTTTTCATACGATTTACCTGATTTTATCCAAACAAAGATAATGAAAAAAAGGATGCCTTCACTTATTGAAGCAGGCTTTCATCCCCTTTAGTTATTTGCAGGCTCTCAGGATTTCCCGCTTTCCTCCCGGAGGTCCCGGCAACCGTTCCACCGTAAAGCCCGCTGCCTGGAGCATGCGTCTTACTACCCCTTTGGCACAATAAGTCGTCAGTACCCCTCCCTCGTTCAGGCAAGCGTAAAGTGTGTCAAACAGGCTCTGGCTCCACATTTCAGGCTGTTTTTCCGGGGCAAATGCATCAAAATAAATCACATCGAAGTTCCCCTGAAAACGATATTGGGTGAAATCTCCCAGGATTTTGTGCAGCGTGAAAAAAGGCGTCAGTCTTACGTCAGTATCCCATGCAGCCTTGTGCAGCGCATAAAAATCGTCAGCCGCTTCCGGACAGATTTTCTCCGGATAATCCAGTTGTCCGACCAGTTCGTCATTTACCGGATAGCGTTCAATCGTCGCATAATAGATGTCACGCTGTGCTTGTCCGGCATACAGCAGAGACAGAAAAGCATTCAGTCCTGTTCCGAATCCGATTTCAAGCACCCGCGGAGCTTCAGCAAGACTGTGCTTCAGTCCCATGTTGATAAAAATATGCTCCGATTCCGTCAGTGCCCCTTTTACCGAATGATAATGCTCATTCAGTTCGGGCACGAAAAGCGTATAGCTTCCGTCGTCCGTTTTTTCGAGTTGTATCATAGCAAAATATTACAAAGCATGAATAATTCCCAGTGCTGCAGCCACCAGCAAGGCATAGCGCAACAGTTTTCCGACTGTCATGGAGACGGCTACAATCCATATATTAGCCCTCATCAGTCCCAGTACAATCAGGATGGCATCCCCGATGACCGGAAGGAAAGAGAAAAGCGCCATCCACGACCCCCTTCCGTGAATAAACCGGGTTGCCTTGTCCATCTGCTTCTGGTCGACCTTGAAATACTTCTCAATCCATTCCATCTTTCCCAGGTGTCCGATCCAGTAACATGTCAATCCCCCCAGTGCATTGCCCGCCGTAGTGGCCAGTGTGGAAGCCACTGGATCGAGCCCCAGGCCGATACAGGCCAGCAGTACCGCCTCCGAACTGAACGGCAGGATGGTGCCTGCCAGAAACGCAGACAGAAACATACCTACATACCCCCAGTCGGTCAGCAGTTGAATAAATGCATCCATAAGTTAAAAACAAACAAGAGGCCGATTATCGCCAGCGTAGCGACAAACAACCAGTAAGTGAAACGTTTGAAAGAAAGTGCAAACAAGTGCCCTCCCGCCAGGGCGGCCGGAATCAGGGCGACCGGCAGCAGATCGGGTACCAGATGAGGCTGTACCAGCATGATCAGGTGGATATACAGTCCCATCAGCAGGACACACCGCATCATGATGCGTGTCTGAACCTTGTCTTTATACGAATCCTGCAGATAGACCACTCCGTAGATAACCGACAATATCAGGGTGATTCCCCAGGATACCCATACTTCCACTCCCTGATCGTACCGGATAGGAGCGAAGGTCACCATCTCTGCCAGTTTCGGTAGAATCCTGCTGCCTTCTCCGATGTACAACTGGTAGCAGAACAGGAACCACAAAGGGAGGAAAAGACCGATGATGCCGGCAAAGAAACTCCGGGCACTGAACGAGCGCAGGTTGATCATGTAGATGTACATGAAAGGCGCCAGCCAGCAAAAAGTCGGCACAATCAGTCCCGCGATGCCCAGCCAGAGAAAGGCATGGAAAATAGTGGTAGAAGCATAGGGCAACTCGTAGCTGTGGAACAGCGAGTACAGGATGCCTATAAAGCACACAGGCAGCAGGCACGAGGCCGACCATCCGTGCAAGAACGTAAAGGAGGCATATCCCAACAGGAACAAGGCCGAAGGCAGGGTAGTCCGTGTCCGTATCAGCGCAAACCGGGTATCCGTTTCCTGCAGCAAATATGCACAGGCACTGGCACAGAGAAAAGATCCCAGTTGTTCCCAGTCTCCGATAGAAGGTATCAGCCACAATATCAGAGAAATAAAAAATACGGCCGGGAGCGTTCCCCGTCCGGTAGCCGTTTCATACTGAAATCTGTTTCTGCTATACATAATGGGAAAAAGAATAAATTGCAAAACAGGCTGTATCAACCCACCCGTTCCCGGAAAGCAAAATCCGGCCGATGTTCCGATACAACCTGTCCCGCAAAGGTTATTTATAAATCAAATCCGATATCTGAACGGAAATATTTCTTCTCGAACGAAATCTTTCCGGCATTGGTGAACGAAAGTCTCAAGGCTTCTTCCTTGTTGGCTCCGTAAGAGCTTACCGCAATCACACGTCCTCCGGCAGTCACTACCTGTCCGTCTTTCATGGCGGTTCCTGCATGGAACACAATGCTTCCTCCAGCCTTTGCCTCTTCGATACCGCTCATCGGGAATCCCTTTTCGTAGGCTTCCGGATAACCTCCCGATACCAGCATGACACATACTGCCGAGCGCGGGTCGATTTCCAGTACCTTCTCGTCCAGGTTGCCGGCAGCCACTCCTTCGAAGAGTTCCACCAGGTCGCTCTTGATGCGCAGCATCACACTTTCCGTTTCCGGGTCGCCCATGCGTACGTTGTACTCGATGACCATCGGCTCACCCTTCACATTGATCAGTCCGAAGAAAATGAATCCCTTATAGTCGATGCCTTCGGCAGCCAGACCCTCTACCGTAGGACGGATGATGCGGTCTTCCACCTTCTGCATCCATTCCTTGTCGGCAAACGGAACCGGAGAAACCGAACCCATACCACCTGTGTTCAGTCCCTTGTCTCCTTCACCGATACGCTTGTAGTCTTTTGCCTCCGGCAGAATCTTGTAGTTCTTTCCGTCTGTCAGGACAAATACCGAGCATTCGATACCGCTCAGGAATTCCTCGATAACCACCGTAGCCGAAGCGTTTCCGAACATACCGCCCAGCATTTCCTTCAGTTCCTTCTTGGCCTCTTCCAGTGTCGGCAGAATCAGTACCCCTTTTCCGGCGCACAGACCGTCTGCCTTCAGTACGTAAGGTGCTTCCAGTGTTTCCAGGAACGCCAGTCCCTCTTCCAGGTTCTCGGCAGTCACGCTCTTGTATCCGGCTGTCGGAATCTGGTGCCGTTTCATAAATTCCTTGGCAAACTCCTTGCTTCCCTCAAGTACCGCTCCGGCCTTTGACGGACCGATTACCGGTACGGCTTTCAGTGCTTCGTCGTTCTTAAAGAAATCATATACACCCTTTACCAGAGGATCCTCCGGGCCAACCACTACCATGTCAATCTGTTTTTCGATGACAAACTGCTTGATGCCCTCAAAGTCATCTGCCTTGATGGCTACATTTTCACCTACCTCCTGTGTGCCCGCATTTCCCGGAGCAATGAAGAGTTTCTCGATTTTGGGACTCTGAGCAATTTTCCATGCCAGTGCATGTTCGCGTCCGCCTGAACCTAATAGTAAAAGTTTCATATATCTTAATGTTTCTAGTATTGTGATTAATGACTAATTGTTATTTCAGGAAATCCATAAAGTAACGGGTAATGTGCTGGTGCAGATGTACCCTGTCACGTCCCATCATGTTGTGACCGTCTTCCGGATAAATGAAGAAGTCGGGATGTGTGCCCGCGTCAATACATGCCCGCAGGAAGGTGTAGCTGTGCTGCGGCACGCACGTAGGGTCGGTACCTCCGTGAATGATCATCAGCCGGCCTTTCAGGTTGCCTGCCTTTTCACGCAGGTTCGAACCCTTGTAGCCTTCCGGATTGCTTTGCGGAGTGTCCATGTAGCGCTCGCCGTACATTACTTCATAGAACTGCCAGTCGATGACCGGTCCGCCGGCAACACCCACTTTGAAAATTTCCGGATAGCTCAGCATCAGGTTGGTGGTCATGAATCCTCCGAAGCTCCAGCCGTGTACACCGATCTTGTTTCCGTCGACATACGGCAGCGACTGCAGGAACTTGGCACCTTCCACCTGGTCCTTCATTTCTTCCACACCCAGGTGACGGAACGTGCAGTTTTCAAACTGAATGCCCCGGTTGTCGCTTCCCCGGCTGTCCACTGTCAGCATGACAAAGCCCTGTTGTGCCATGTACAGGTCCCATCCGCGTGCGTCGTAGAAACGCGTGTTGTGAATCATCTGTGCGTGAGGTCCGCCGTACACATAAATGATGGCCGGATATTTTTTTGCCGGGTCAAAGTTCACAGGCTTGATGAGGCGGTAATACAGGTCCGTCTTACCGTCGGCAGCCTTCAGGGTGCCCAGTGTGATTTCCGGCATATTGTAAGCTTCCAGCATCGGGTCGGTAGCCGTGAACAGGGTCACTCCCTTTTTGCCGTTGGTCGGAAGGAGGGAGATTTCACGTGGAACACTGTTCGAAGTGAAATTGTCAATCACGTAAGTACCACTTGCCGAGAGTTGTCCCTGATGCATGCCGTCGGCATTGCCTATCAGCGTACGCTTGCCGTTTCTCACATTCAGGCTGAACAGGTTGGTCTGCAGCGGAGAAACCTCCGTGCTGCCGATAATCACTTCTTTGCGTGCGGCATTAAATCCCAGAATCTCCTGCACCAGCCAGTCTCCTTCGGTCAGGGCTTCGGTCTGCAGGTATTCGCAATACTGACTCTCTGCATCCTTGCCCTGCTTCCATTCGCCTTTGAGACGCTTTTCCGTATCCATCAGATACAGATGATGGAAACCGTCGCGCTGGCTCCAGTAGATGAATTTGGTATTATCCCATGGCAGGAAGGTCAGCGGATGCTGAGGCTCTACGTAGCGGAGATGCTTTTCTTCGTACAATACCTCTTCCTTGGCACCGGTTGCCGCATCATAGCTCACCAGTTGCGCATGATTCTGGTCGCGGTTCAGTTCGATGACATAAATATGCTTCTCGTCCGGACTCCAGCTGATGTTGGTGAAATAACGGTCGGTAGGGTCGCCTGCCTGCAGGTAGACTGTTTTGCCGTCTTTCACGTGGTACACGCCCACAGTCACCTGATGGCTGGTCATTCCGGCCATCGGATAAGTATCCGGTTCTACCTCTGCAATGCGCTTGGTGGTATTCACCTGCGGATAGTCGGTCACCATGCTCTGGTCCATGCGGTAGAAAGCCAGGTAGCTTCCCTTCGGACTCCAGAACGTTCCCTTCATGATGCCGAATTCATTGCGGTGTACGGCCTGTCCGTATACGATGTTCTTGTCGTTCTCCTCTTTATTGCCCATGCACACCGGATTCACCATTTTGCTGTAATCTCCCTGCTGTGTCAGGAACAGGTGCTTTCCGGCCGTGTAAGCCACCCAGCCGTTTTCCTTGCAGAAATCAAAGTTGGTTGCTCCCTTTTCAGTGATGCGTGCCACTGCGGCAATCTTTCCGGTACCGAAATCGTATGTCAGGAAATAACCGTCGTGAAAGATACGGACCATCTTCTTGTCAGCCCATGGCAGTGAGGCTGCCGTCAGTGAGTGCAGCGGTTGTATCTCAGCCTTCAGGTGCTTCAGGGCCTGGTTCACTTCGTCGAGGGTAACCAGCGTACTCTCTTTTCCGGTCTTGGTATCGATTCCGATGATCTGTTCCGCATCGGTGCGTACACAGTTGTCTCCCCACCACTGTATTCCCGGCAGACTCTTGGGAACCAGGTTGTAATAATTGCTACCTCCGGGAATCACATCCTCCAGGGTAAATGATTTTTTTTCCTGTGCCGGCACTACCGTTGTCATGGTAAAGAATAAAAGAATAAATTGAAATAATCTTTTCATTGATTTAAAATCTGTTTGGGTCACTAGCTATTATGAAAAAACCGCAGAACACACGAACAGACACAAGTTCATAAATTGAATGCTATGCCTTTTCGTGTCTTTTGCGGTAATGAGTTTATGCTTCGGATTTAATCTTCCGTTTCATTTTCCTCTGCTCTTCTGCGTTTGTGCATATAGCGTGGAGCAGGAGCCGCCTTCGGACGTCCGTCGTCGGTAGAAGGGCGCGGAGTGCGTGGTTTGCTGTCTTCCTTGTACTTGAAGTTGCTGTTGCGCTCTTTTCCGTATTCCTTTCTGTCGTAGTCCTTACGTTCCCCGCGGAAGTTCGTTCTGCGTTCTTCGCCCGCATCTCCCTTCCGGTCTCCGCGGAATCCGCTGCCCCGCTTTCCCTTGTAGTCTACCTTTTCGGCAGTCTTCCGGTTTCTGGCAGGACGTTCCTCTCTTTTCGGCTTGAATTCCTTGTCGCTGTTCTCGCTGCGGTATTCCTTGTATTTTCCGTCGAAAATCTGGTACTTGCGGAACTGACATTCCAGGGCTCCGTTGAACAACGGTACCTTTACCGAAGGCTTCAGACCGATCTGGTCAAAGCATTCGTCGCGGTAGCTCAGAATCCAGGCATCGTTGCCGGTAAAGGCATGCTTCAGGCGTTCTCCGATCATCTGATACAGTCCGAGCAGGTCTTCTGACGAAATACGTTCTCCGTACGGAGGGTTGGTGACGATCAGGCTCTTTTCCTTCGGCTGTTCAAACTGCTGGAACGGCTGGATGCGCAACACGACGTCGCGGCTTACACCGGCTGCCTTCACATTGTGTATGGCAATCTCATTGGCTTTCGGATTGTTGTCGTATCCGTAAATCTTATGTTCGAACTCGCGTTCCTGTGAGTCATCGTTATAGATAGAGTCGAACAGTTCCTGGTCAAAGTCTTTCCATTTTTCGAATCCGAACTCCTTGCGGAAGACTCCCGGAGCGATGTTGCGTGCAATCAGTGCCGCTTCGATAGGAATGGTTCCCGAACCACACATCGGGTCGATCAGGTCGCATTCGCCTCTCCATCCGGTCATCAGAATCATACCGGCGGCCAGTACCTCGTTCAAAGGGGCTTCCACCTGCTCCTGACGGTATCCGCGGCGGTGCAGCGATTCGCCCGAACTGTCGAGCGACAGGGTACAGCGGTCTTCTGCCACATGGATGTTGATGGCCAGGTCCGGATTATTGATCCGCACCGACGGGCGGTTTCCTGTTTTTTCACGGAAATAGTCTACAATCGCATCTTTTACCTTGTAAGCCACGAACTTAGAGTGGCGGAATTCATTAGAGAACACTACGGCATCTACGGCAAAACTGCTCATATTGTCCAGATAGTTTTCCCATTCGATACTCTTCACTGCCTCATACACGTCATCGGCAGTTTGGGCAGAAAAATGTTTGATCGGTTTCAGAATACGGATGGCGGTACGCAGGCAGAAGTTAGCACGATACATCATTGCCTTGTCTCCCGTAAAAGAGACCATGCGGCGTCCAATCTCGATATTTCCGGCTCCCAGCTCGGTGAGTTCTTGTGCCAGAACCTCTTCCAGTCCTTGGAAGGTTTTGGCTATCAGCTCGAATTCTTGGTTCATTATAAATTAAATTACGTAATTTCAATTGATTGTGCAAAATTACGAATTTTCGCTCAGTCGGTCAACACTTTGTATCTCTTTCTTGAAAAGTCTTTTGGAAAGAATCGGCACTTCTTTTGGTGGTTTGTCCGAATTTTGTAATTTTGGCAAATGTTTTTTACAGAACAAGATTTTCCGGGGAAATATGATGGAGCCACAGATTTTGGAGAAACTGAGAGCGGGAGATGAGAAGGTCTTTCGTGGTATTTACGACCGACACTATGTGCTGCTCTGCCGTTTTGCCAATCAGATGCTGAATGATGCGGCACTTTCGGAAGAGATTGTGGATGATGTGATTTTTTACCTGTGGGAGCATCGGGAAGAGGTGGAAACCACTTATTCGATACGGGCGTACCTGATGCGGGCCGTACGCAACCGCTGCCTGAATGAACTGAATTCGCAGACCCGCCGCGAGGAACTGCATTTTTCTTCTTTTCTGCTTCCCGAGAACATGGAACTGCTGGATACCTTGTTTGCCGAGACCGAGCATCCGCTGGGGGTGTTGCTCGAAAGGGAGCTGGAGGATGAGCTGAACCGGAGCATCGAGGAGCTTCCGGCAGAGTGCCGCATGGTGTTCAAGAAGAGTCGTTTTGAACAGAAAAAATACGAGGAGATTGCTTCGGAACTGGGGATATCGGTCAATACGGTGAAGTACCACATCAAGCAGGCACTGGCCTTTTTGCAGAAGCGTCTGGGAAACTACCTGAAACTGCTGCTGGTGTATCTGTTGGCGGGCAACTGAGGGGATTGTTTTTTCGGATTTCCGGAAAGGACAATATATCAAAATGTCAGAGCGGCTGCCTGAGATTCTTTTATTTGCGTCCTTGGGGACGGGTGGTTTGATTTTTGCTATTCTCAGCGGACTGATTTTGCTCTATCTGTTTGTCTGCTAGCTTGTTATCGATGGATTTTTCTTTTTCTGAAAATTGATTTCCGCTGCTTTTACCGTGGAAAAATCTTCTTTTAATGGTGTTTTTTGTGCTTTCATCGGAAGATTGGCCAAAAGAAAAGGAGGTTCGGGTAAAAACCTCGCCAGCTTTTTCTCACAGACCGTGAGGTTTCGGCGGATGTTTCAATATGGAACGGGTGACGGATCACCTTCCGGGGTCTATTTTTTGCTTATAAAATGTATTGTACGCCCTTTTCCGGCTGCTGTATGAAAGGTACTGGCGGAAGAGAGGGTTACGGAAAAGCGTGATATGGAAGATTTTTGTTTCTGTTTAGAGCTGTTTCCCTGCAAAATGATTTTTCGGCTTTTCCGTTTCGCCGGAGAGGCGGACAGTCGGCTGCCTGCAGAAAGTCCGGTAGCCGATAAGCCGGTGGTCGGAAAGACAGTTCCTCTGAAAAAATCAGGACACAGTTTTTTACGTTGATCTCAGATTATCATGTCCTTAATCGATGATTGCGATTTATACAACGAAAAAAGGTTGTATCAATTGATACAACCTTTTTTCGTTGTCGGGGTACCAGGATTCGAACCTGGGACCCCCTGCTCCCAAAGCAGGTGCGCT
>OGEP01003921.1_pt1 | contig 10465 bp, 14 predicted proteins | sample 1570721 | NCBI WGS metagenome assembly OGEP01 (sample SAMEA2582131, study PRJEB24529) | metagenome | biome: Human gut stool | place: China | collected 2011 | reverse complement strand
GAACCGGTTAAAAGTGATTCTCCGGTTGCAGTCAGTTCACGATTGCCGGACTCGGTCGTTTGCGCGGTCGAATCCAACGCGATCGTAGTCTCGCTATTGATGGTTAAGGCGCCGCCACTTAAATTGATTTGGCCGACATCGACATTCAATCCACCTAAATCAACATTGCCACCGTCGAGTGTTAGGCCTGCCAATGTTTTATCAGCCACGCCGCTATTGGATAGTGTTGAGCCGGCGTTTAATTCAACAATGAGTTTTTGCGCAACCTCATCGTTATAGTTTTCTGCATCAGCCGTTAAATCAAAGACCGCGTTTGTTAGAGAAAGTAGTGTTCCTTCCACCAACGCATCCTGAGTCGAACCAAACGCAAAAGTATGATCTGCCGCGCCCAGATTAACCTTGATAACACCCTGTCCCTTTAACGCATTACTAAACAGCACCGATTCAGAATCGGTAAGAGAAAAGACAGAACCCGTTGTGTTAAAGGTCACGCTTCCGGAACCCAGTCCGGAAGCTCCGGCGAGATTCAATTGAGCGTTCGTTCCTCCATTCACACCTAAAAGAATGTTGCCTGCGAACTTGGTTTCTTCGTTTTCATTAGTTTTTTCGTTTTCATCAATAGACAAAACACCTTGATTGACACTTAAATCACCCTTGCCATGCACGGCCGCACGCGCCAACAAATGTACACAGGAACCTGTGACCATGAAACCCTTGCAACAGTCGCAAAAGCTATCACCAAGGTGCCCTTCATCGCCAACGGAGACATCCGTACCGTTCAAGATGCCAAGTTTATGATTGAAAAAGTCGGTGCTGACGCTGTCATGGTCGGACGTGGAGCTCGAAGCAATCCTTATATCTTCACCCAAATCAATCATTTCTTTGAAACTGGTGAGATGCTTCCTAACCTGCCATTTGAGAAAATGCTGGATATTGCCGAGGACCATTTGACACGTTTAACTGACCTCAAGGGTGAGACCATTGCCGTTCGTGAGTTCCGTGGCTTAGCACCGCATTACCTCCGTGGGACATCTGGCGCAGCCAAAATCCGCGGAGCTGTTTCACGCGCAGAGACAGTTGCTGAAGTGCAAGAGCTCTTTGCGCAATTACGTTAAGAAACTTTTAAAGGAGAATAATCATGAAAAGTTTTGACGCTTTTAGACGTACCCTATCACCTGAAAGCTTGAAAGAAGTTTACAACCAAGCCAAAGAAGAAGTTCCTGTGACTGAATTAGAAGGTTCCGAGGCTTTCTCCATCGCCCTAGCCCAACAAATGGCTGTGGATTTAGTTGAGATGTATCATCTTTGGTTGAAAGAAGATGAGAAATAAGAAGAAAGGACTGAGCCTTTATACTCAGTCCTTTTACAATCCATCAAACAATTTTTCCATTATGCTTATAAGCAAAATAAACAGCGATGCTAGCAAAAATTATCCATCCTATCAGTGCATATAAGGTCTGGTCCGTTAATTGATAATCTGCTAACTCAGCAAAATATTTTGAATTAGCTCCAATAAATGACCAGTCTAAGATTTTCTTAACAACTTTATTTTCTGAAGCGAAGATAGGCAAAAAATTTGCTAGGAGGTACAAACTTAAGCTCAAAAGACTTGTTTGCATCTAATTCTTTGCCAAAAAAGCGATTAAGAGATTGAGAAGCACAAAGACAATGATTGTCAAAAAGACAACTATCAAAAAGTTTTTCCATGCCATATGGTCGATATGAAGAATCAAAAGAACTAAAATACTGAACAGGAAAGACAAGCAAACGGGAAAAATTAGAACCGAAAAGAAATATTCACTTTGTTTAACACCCGATAAAATCAAAGTTTTCAGGTTCTTCTTTTCCTTTTCTTCTGAAATCATCATCGAAATAAACGAACCAGCAGAAATACTGTAAATAACACTCATACCAGTTCCAATAAAGGTTGATGTTATTGTAGAATCCTCCATTGATGACATCAGTAAAATATAAAGGGGAGGTGAGACAACTAGAATCAAAAACAGCTTATTACTAAGCAAAAACTGCCATCTCAGCCATAAGAGACTTTTAAGTTTATTGGTCATACCACTTCTCTCCCGTTAATTGAATAAAAATAGTTTCCAAATCTGGCTCAACTGTTCGCATACTTACCACCTCTGGACTCCAATAATTATCTAAATCAGCTTTCGCAATCACTTTTTCTTGACCGTCTTGATAACGTAGATAAATCGTATCATCCTCATGGTACTTACTTATAATCTCTTCTGGGCTACCACATTCCAGAATTTCACCATGATTAAGCAGAGAAATAGTATCGCATAACTTACTAGCTTCCTGCATATTATGGGTTGTTAGAAAAATTGCTGTGCCTTTAGCCTTCAATTCCAATAAGAGTTGATGTACTTTTTGTGCCAAAGCTGGATCCATGCCTGAGGTCGGTTCATCTAAAAAGACCAATTTAAGATGATGAAGAATAGCTCGGATCAACAGTAAACGTTGACGTTGTCCAGTTGATATTTTCTCTGCTACCTTACGACTATCTGCTTTTAGTTGATTGGTTAAAATGTTGATTATCGTTGTCTTTCCCGCACCAGATGGCCCTAGAAAGCCAAAGATTTCTCCCTCTTTCACCTTAAAAGAAACCCTGTCTAAGGCGACTGTATCCTTGAATGACTTAGAAAACTGAGAAACTATAATTTGATCCATCATTAACCTCACATCAGTTTTTAGGTATTATAGCAAAAAACGAAATAATATTAAAAGGACATCAATGTCCTTGCATTACCCTTCTCCCAGATCTTTCTCTATCTCTAACTTCAAATTTTTAATAAATACTTTATCATCAAATTGTTCAGCTAGTATAGTTGCTGAGTGATAAAGTTCCTTTGCTTTATTTTTATCATTTTCAAAATAAAGATAGTACTTAGCTTCAAATACTAAAATTCTAGGTTTATAGACTTGCAACATTGTTACTGATAAAATTTCATTCATCTTTTTTACCAGAGATGTCATATGTTTATAGTCATTATGAACAACATAAACACCCGCTATAGCACAAAGAACTGATAGTAACTCTACATTATACATTTCATCACTAACTAATTGCTGTTTCAACAACTTAATCCGAAAATCATCTAATTGCTCTCTTCTATAAATCAAGTCTTGACATTGCATAACAAAACAATCAATTAATAGTAAATCATTGAATGTGTAAACTTGCTTTAGTGTTACTTGCTTAAAATAATCATCAAAAATATCTTCAGCGAAACTACCTATCCCTGTTCTTATCAAGTCTAGACTCAGCAACTCTTCCTCAGGAAGAGCTAGTTCTTTATTTTCAAGAAAAGTATCTATCGGAACTTCTAATCGCTTAGATAAATATTGTAACTTAGTAATTGTTGGCAAGGATTGCCCAAGCTCAATACGCATCAGCTGTTTGATTATTAAGTCAGCTTCTGTCCACAGACCTCTTCTCTCGTCAATTTGTGACGTTCACGTTCCTGTCTTACTCTATGACCAATTTCAGTTTTAATATCTGTTGTCATTCTTACCTCTTAACCACAATCCATAAATTAACATACTTTTAATTCTTCGGCTAAAAATTAACAATAATTCTTTTTCAAATCGGTCATATTATTTTCCAAAACTTGGATGTCTTGGCTGACTTTGAGAATGACAATGCTGCCTTGAATACTGGAGATGACTTGACGGGCCTGCAACTGCGCCCGCTCTTCTGACCAGTCAGCATGCAGGTCTTGCAAGAGGCTGGCTAACTTCTCTGTCCACTGGGTCATAAAATCATTGAGAGGACAGCGGAAGTCCTCATCTTCTGTGGACAATTCCACAATCAGATTACCAATTGGGCAACCATAAAAGACCGTCTGACTTTCATGAAATTGACAAACCCAGTCAATCATATCCGAAAACTTGTCACTGTCAGACTTGTCTGCTTCAAAAATATCTTCAAAAAGCTCTTTTCGCCAATTTGCTAAAATATCTTGAATGACCGTCAAACCAATTTCCTTCTTAGATTTGAAATAATAATAAAGCTGCCCCTTGCCAACATCAGCTGCCTCCATGATGTCACTGATGGAGGTGGCCACATAACCCTTCTGATAAATCAATTCCTCAGCACTTTGTAAAATACGCTCTTTAACGCTCATCTGCTCACCTCTCTTTTTTCCTATTATAGCAGATTCAGAGCCTGAGACCAAACCATTGAAACCACCTCCTTTTGCCACTGTTTTATCATTAAAATTTTTGTTCTGAGCAAATTGATTTACAAATTCAATTCTAGATGTTATTATAATTGTACCGAACGGTCAGTATATAACTAAAACTACCATTTGGAAAATCATCCTATTTCGATAGGCAAAATTGTTACTAAAAACTAACAGTCTAAATTCCTATTAGCTGTTAATCAAATCATATTAGGGGGAACCTCATGTTCAATCAGAAAAATGTCGCATTTGTTATCACAGACCCACAAGTTGAATTCCTAAAACCTACTGGTAAAGGATTCGGAGCAACTAAAGACGTTCTTGAAAAAGTTAATACTATTGAAAATCTGACAAAGCTTTTCGCTCTTGCTAAAGAGCGTGGCTACAAGCGTTTTATCTCACCGCACTACTTCTATCCACACGATCACAAGTGGCAATTTAAAGCTGCTGGTGAAACGATGATGATTGAAAACGAAATGTTTTGGCGTGATAGCCAGTATTCAGCAATTCCAGAAGGCTCTGGAGCAGATATGATTGAAGAGATTAAACCATTTTTGGATGAAGATACTATTGTTGTCAACGGACATAAAATCTTTGGCCCAGAAAGCAACGACCTTAACCTTCAACTCCGCAAAAATGGTATCGACACCGTCATCTTGGCTGGTATGAATGCTAATCTCTGCGTGGATTCACACATGCGTGAACTCATAGAATTGGGCTACAATGTCATTGTTGTTAACGATGCTGTCAGTGCTCCAGGTGAAGAAGCCTACCAAGCTGCCCTGACAAACTACGGCTACATTGCCAACCAAGTTTTAACAACTGAGGAAGTTATCGCTCAACTTTAAGATAAGTAAAAGCTGTCAGTCTCCCTTGAGACTGGCAGTTTTTATTTTCCTTGAAAAAGCGGAGCATTTTTTATAAAATAGTAAGGCAACTTAGATAGGAGAATTATGTTGATAGTATTAGCTGGAACCATTGGAGCTGGTAAAAGCTCCCTCGCTGCTGCTCTTGGCGAGCACCTTGGAACAGACGTTTTTTACGAAGCTGTGGATAACAACCCTGTTTTAGACCTTTATTATGAAGACCCTAAAAAGTACGCTTTTCTCTTGCAAATCTTCTTCCTAAACAAACGTTTCCAATCCATCAAAGAAGCCTACAAGGCTGATAATAACATCCTCGACCGCTCTATCTTTGAAGATGAATTGTTCCTAACCCTTAACTATAAAAACGGCAACGTTACAAAGACGGAATTAGATATTTACAAAGAGCTTTTGGCAAATATGCTGGAAGAATTGGAAGGCATGCCTAAAAAACGGCCTGACCTTTTGATTTACATCGACGTTTCCTTTGAAAAAATGCTAGAGCGCATCGGTAAACGCGGGCGCAGCTTTGAACAAATTGATTCAAACCCTGACCTCTACAAATACTACCAACAAGTCCATGGTGAATACCCAAAGTGGTATGACAACTACGACATCTCGCCAAAAATCCGCATTGACGGCGATAAGCTAGATTTCGTCAAAAATACCGACGACCTGCAAGCAGTCTTCGACATGATCGATTCTGAATTAAAAAAATTGGACTTGCTATAAGATGATTACCATTAGACCTGTTGAAATCACGGATGCTCAGGTCATCGCAGACATTTACGCGCCATACGTCACTGACACTAGCATTACTTTTGAGATTGAGGCGCCATCCGCGGATGAATTTGCCCAGCGCATCACTAAAACCACAAAAAACTTCCCTTACTTGGTCGCTGAGGAAAATGGCAAACTACTAGGCTATGCCTATGCTTCCACCTACTACGCACGCGCCGCCTACGACTAGACCTGCGAACTGTCCATCTACCTAGACAGTGACGTGTGTGGCAAGGGTGTCGGTAGTCCTCTCTATGACGCTTTGGAGAATGAGCTGGCGCAAAGAGGCCTGGTCAACCTGCTAGCCTGCATCAGCCTACCAAATGATACCAGCATCACCTTCCACCAAAAACGAGGCTTCAGCCAAGTCGCCCATTTCCCAAAAGTGGGCTATAAATTCGATAAATGGCACGATATCGTTTGGTTGCAGAAACGGTTGAAGGATTAGGGAAGATTTTTAGGTTTATTTAAGTGTTGTTGTAAATACTATAACCATCCTAAAACTTTCGAGGTTGGGACAAAAGTACCCAACCTCTTAGTATGTAATCTATAATAATGATCAGTCGCAGTGGTTGAGTGGCATCTAAGCACTGATAAATCAGTACTTAGATGCCACTCAACTGTGCGGAGGTGGGACGACAAAATCGAAGACTTCGTCTTCGCGATTTTTGTCCCACTCTCATCCGTATCTGTAGACGCTAAAACACTGACACCTAAGTATCATAAATCTTCTGGAAGAACCTTGAGTAGTAGCATGGTTCTTTCTTTTTTGTATTCTAAAAGCCTCCCCAGTTCATACTAGGGAGGCTATTTTGTCTATCCCTCAACCACGTCAAACTTGAGTTTGCCTCGGTTGGTACCGATTTTGAGGGTTTGCCCTGCGGTCAATTGACCTGCTAGGAGCATTTCTGATAATTGGTCCTCAACTTGGGTTTGGAGGGTTCTGCGAAGTGGGCGGGCACCCATTTCTGCATCATAACCATCTTCTGCCAAATGTTTGAGGGCAGCGGGTTGAATTTTAAGGGTAATGCCTTTTTCAGTAAGGGTCGCAATCAGTGGTTTAACCATAATTTTCACCACATCGCGCATATTTTCTTGTGACAAGCTATGGAAGACCACTTTTTCATCAATACGGTTGATAAATTCTGGGCGGTAGGCTTTTTTGAGCTCTTCCATGATACGATTTTGCATGGCTTCATAGTCATGAGCGACAGCTTTTGCCCCAAAACCGACTGTCTTATCATCACGAAGTGCAGTTGCACCGAGGTTTGACGTCATGATAATGATAGTATTTGAGAAATCAACCTTGCGCCCACGACTATCGGTAAGAACACCGTCATCAAGCACCTGCAAGAGAACGTTGAAGATGTCTGGATGAGCCTTTTCCACCTCATCAAAAAGAAGAACCGAATAAGGTTTGTTACGAACCTTCTCCGTCAATTCACCACCTTCATCGTAGCCGACATAGCCTGGAGGGGCACCGTTAAGGCGTGAGGCCGCAAATTTTTCCATATACTCAGACATGTCAAAGCGGATGAGGGCTGACTCATCATCAAAGAGCACTTCTGCTAAAGCCTTGGCAAGCTCTGTCTTACCAACCCCAGTCGGTCCCAAGAACATGAAGGAACCGATTGGACGCTTGCCTGTGCGGATGCCAGATTGATTACGACGGATGGCACGGCTGATGGCTGATACTGCTGCATCTTGCCCGATGACACGCTTATGCAATTCCGCCTCCAAGTTGAGGTATTTCTTGCTGTCTGCCTGCGTGAGTTTTTCCACTGGGATTCCTGACAAGCGACTTAGTGTTTCCATGATATGATCCTCTGTCACTGCAATTGGCTTACGCATTTTCAGCTTGTGGCTAGCTTTGATAGCCTTTGAAGCAGCTTTCATATCGTCATTTAAGATAGCTTGGTCAGCTTCTGTCAAAAAGGCTGGCGCTGATTTTTTGACGGTAGTCTGGACGGTAGCTGATGCCTCATCCAAAAGGTCAATGGCTGAGTCTGGCAAATTTTTGCTAGTCAAGTATCTGTGGGCTGCTTTAACCGCCGCAAGCACTGCTGCGTCAGCAATTTCCACATGATGGTAATCTTCATAAGACTTTTTGAGTCCCAGCAAGATTTGATAAGCATCGTCCACACTCGGTTCTTCCACCAAAATCTTGGCAAAACGACGAGAGAGCGCCGCATCTTTTTCAATATGCTTTTGATATTCTTCCTGAGTCGTCGCTCCAACCGTACGAAGTGTCCCGCGAGCAAGCGCTGGCTTGAGGATATTTGCCGCATCCAAGGTGCTGTCAATCCCGCTACCAGACCCCATAATCGTATGGAGTTCATCGATGAAAAGAATGATATGACCATCTTCCTCAATGTCCGTGATAATCTGGTTCATCCGCTCCTCAAAGTCTCCACGAAAGCGCGTCCCAGCCACTACGCTCATCATATCCAACTCAAGGACACGCATGTCCTGCAATTCATAAGGAATCTCTCCGCTGACAATACGCTGGGCTAGACCATAAGCAAGGGCTGTCTTACCAACACCCGCATTCCCAACAAGAACTGGGTTGTTCTTGGTTTTACGGCTGAGCACCTGAACCATGCGCGACACTTCCTTGTCACGTCCGATAACAGGCTCTAGTCTGCCCTGACGCGCCATTTCTGTCAAATCACGAGTAAAGTCTTCTAACTCACCAGCTGTTGACGGTGGTTTCATCATATCTGAGAAATTTCCGCCTGGCTTAGCCTTCTTAGGATTGCGCATATCGTAGATAGCTTTGACATCCTCTTTTGTGAAACCAGCTTGGCGCTCCAAAGACTTACGAAGGTCCATCAAGCAAACCGATTCGCCATCATCTTTGAATTTGAAGCCGACGAGTTCCAAAATACGTGTCGCTATCAAATCTTTATTAATCAGCACAGCTAGGAGAACGTGTTCTGTTCCGACTTCCTTGGCTCCCACGACTTGGGCAATATTTTGTGCTAAGCGCAGCACTTCCTTGACTGCCTTGGACTGCTCTAAAAAGACATAGTCTGCCACGCCGTCATTAGGAGCTTTGCCCATTGCCAGAATGGCTGCGGCTTCATACTCCTCATTGGCTACTCTGTCCTCATACTCGGCGAAAGTCAAGCCCGCAACTGAGTCATGAACCATCACCATAGCCAAAAGCAGGTGCCAAGTCTCTAAATAGTGGCTTTCATAGCGCGCCGCTTGGAACTGAGCGAGACTGAAAACCTCCTGCATTTTATATGAATAGTCACTCATAAATGAAATCCTTTTCTATCTAATCGTTGTAATAACTTGCGCAACATGCGTGCGCGAATGGCTGACGCATCTGAACCAAGCACATCATCCCCCGAGGTTGCCAAAATCAAATTGCCCTCACGCTCGGTAAGAACTTCCTCATCAAATAAGAGCTGAATTAAATCATCAAAAACCTGTTCACTGATGGTCTCACCGACATTTGCCATAAGGTTGCCAAAAAGATGATGCTGGTCTGAAAAATGAACCTTAGCGATGCGGATATAACCACCGCCACCGCGCTTGCTCTCAACCTCATAACCACGACTTTCAGTGAAGCGTGTCTTAATCACATAGTTAATCTGACTAGGCACCACCTGAAAGGTGTCAGCAAGATTTGACCGCTTAATTTCCACAATCCCCGTCTGTTCCAACAGCGATTTGATGTAGTCTTCAATATTGTCCGACGTATTTTTAGTAGCCACAAGCTCACTCCTTTCTTTGATGTTTACTGACCTTTATTATATCAAAATTCAGCGCATTAAGGAAAGAAAAGATTTAGTTTTAGTGGAAAATAGCTAGCGCTGACAGAGGATTTCAGTTGCCTTTTCCTGCAATATAAGATACAATGAAAAAGTATCAAACGAAAGGTAAAAATGAATGAACTACATTATCACATTTTTGATTGCAATGGTTCCCCTAGTTGAACTTCGCGGAGCTGTCCCATACGGTATCGCAACCGGAATTCCACTCTGGCAATCCTTACTTATTGGTGTTATCGGAAATATGCTTCCAGTTCCAATCATTTTCTTCTTCGCGCGTCGAGTCCTGGAATGGGGAGCAGATAAGCCCTTCACAGGAAAATTCTTCACTTGGTGCCTAAAAAAAGGACATTCAGGTGGACAAAAACTCGAAAAGACCGCCGGCGAACGTGGTCTCTTCATCGCACTACTTCTCTTTGTCGGCATCCCACTTCCAGGAACAGGTGCCTGGACAGGAACCCTAGCGGCCTCAATGCTAGACTGGAACTTCAAACGCAGCGTCGTTGCAGTCATGTTAGGAGTTATCCTAGCCGGTCTCATCATGGGAACCCTGTCTGTTGTTGGATTTAATATGTTTTAAAAAGAACTCGTTGGGAAACCAGCGAGTTTTTCGAATACGAAACAAAAAATGCCTAGAAATTCATCTAGACATTTTACATATGATGCGGTAGATAAGTGACACTTCATGACTTGCCACTATCCTAATCAGCCTCGCGAGGGCAAAAAGACGAAATCAGAGATTTCTGTTTTGCTCCCTATTTCTCCAAAGCTGCTGCCATTGTTGCTGCAACTTCTGCTTCAAAGTCATTTGAAGCTTTTTCAATACCTTCACCAACTT